>Ga0214542_1007629_pt1 | contig 18638 bp, 5 predicted proteins | sample CNSS1metaG_FD_160096 | JGI IMG/M metagenome (GOLD analysis project Ga0214542, IMG submission 160096) | Root nodule microbial communities from cowpea collected in UCLA plant growth center, Los Angeles, California, USA - CNSS1 | ecosystem: Host-associated > Plants > Roots > Nodule | place: USA...
TTTACTTTTTTTACTTTTTTTAATTTTTAAAAAACTTTTTATTAACATGTTTATAAATTTATTATATATATATATAAATTTATTTATATAATATAAAAAAATATTATTTTTTAATTATTTTTAATTTTAAACATACAAAAATTTTTTAAAAAAAGTTGGTGGGCCGACCCATTTTGGCCCGTTAAAATAACGGGCCAAACAGACCAGTTCAAAAGGATTCACGGGTTAAAAATTTTAACTTGACCCGCCCTTTTTAGGCAGGGTGACGGCCCAACCATTTTGTCATCCATACTTAAAAGCAATTGATGTCCATATTTTTTAATATGCCACTTCACTTTTCTATATGATGAAATTTCAACATATATTTTGAAAAGTAATATTGGAAATTACAAAAACGGAACAATTTTGTAAAACTATAAAACATATTTGTGGGCTCAGATATCCGTTCTGTAGCCTGTTTCTTCTCTAAGGCCCAATTTATGTCTAATCAATTTTCCTTTTCATTCTTTGATAAAGATCCTAATGGAATTCTCTTTTTCATGGGCAATTATTTTTAAATTAATCAATTTAATTTTAAAAATAACCGAAATTAAAAAGTTAAATATTTTTTTCCCTTAGTTTTTACTAAAGTTATAATTAGTTCATTTTTTAAAATTTTGAATCAATTTAATTTGTAAATTTAGTCCTTAAATAAATAATAATTAAAAATATGAAATAATAAAATGATTATTTTAATTTAAAAATGATTAAATTTAAATTAACGGTCATTTATAAGATGAAAATGGAAATATAATTATTTAAATTTAAAACATAAGTTGAAATTGAGAAAAAGATGTAATCAAAATAAAGAAATCCTCTTTACATAGATTTAAAAAATAATTAAATTCAAATTAACAATTTAAAAATAAAAATAAAAAATTTATGATTTTAATTTAAAATAATAATTATTTAAAGAAAATATATAAAAGAAAAAGAGAAGCCATTTCATTTCAATAAAATGTCAACCTTTTTATTAACAACAAAGAATAAAATAGATATAATCAAATGTCAACCTTAAAAGATAGTTTGTAATTCATCATCATAGCTGTCATGACAAATCCTTCACTCCTTTAATTCTAAGTTTCATATTATTGTATCCATCAATAAAATTACTAATACATTTATTCCAGATTAGGATTCAAGAAAGTTATTATATATTAACCGTATTTATTAATTTAAATAAATTAGAGTGTTTTTCTCCGTTTCAAAAATTGGTCTTACACTCAAACCAAATTAGAAAATGCGAATGAAAGGGTGACATTGCTTAAGCCATTGTTAGTTTTCATAATCACTCAATGTAGGAATTGGATTATGATAAGACATGAATTGAAACATAGTTGGAATTTGTATAATTTGATTTGATTATTGTGTAAGAAAAAGAGGCTTAAATGTTGCTTTCAAAATGGGTTGCGTCTTTTTCTTATTCTTCTCCATGCTTTCAAGACTCTCACGTCTTCAAATAAAACAAATATTCCACTTAAAAAACAAAACTCCAATGCATGGTTGTTATGACAAAGACTAAGCATGCATAGAAAAATGTTATGAGATCATTCACATTTTCTTTTTTACTACGCAAATGTAAAACTCTGCTAAAGATAAATAAGGTTTATATATAGTAACCTCTAAATTAGTGTGGTCCTTCATTGCTAGACTAATCATGTGGATATTAAATTATCACATGCAATTGCTGAAGTTAGTTTTCATAATTCACACAATATTAAAAATAAAAAATATAATTATGTATATTTTCATCTTAAATGAGTTTTAATTTATGAAAAAAGATATTTCCTTACTTTCCAAAGTTCCTTAAGAAGTCATTAATGTACAGTATTCAAAAAGATAACATTAAATGCTTTAACGGTTCAATGGTTTAATTTCACCTTCTATGATAGTTTGGCACTGAGAATAAACATTTTATAGTTATGAATTAGTCATATTAATTAACACATTGGTGTGTATGAATGAGTCAAACTTAAATAATTTAATTTTAAAATATTGATTCGATAATGTTATTCAAGCCATTTAAACTTTTAATTAATACTTTGATTAGGACTATGTGTCACTGTATATATACATAGGAGACCGTTGAAACGTAAGTATAATGTGGAGGTCCACTCTTATTTAAAATAGACAAGACCCACGTAATAAGATAAGATATGAGTGACTCCTTAATACCTTTTTATTAAGAATGATTTTCGAACCGTATATTCTTTTTAACATGATATATTATGCATAAGTATCTGGATTTACTTTTGAAAAATTAGTGCACTAACTAACCGGTATTTGAAAAAACAAAATTAGATACTCTAAAAATTGATTATTTTGCAAGTTATTTCTGTAATTGGAATTAAAATTACTTTCGGTTCGTATTTTTTTTATGTATTTACATAATTTCATTTTTTTTTTCTCTATGGAGATTGTTCAATGCAATGAAGGTTTCTATCATTAACCGTTAAAATTTGTAGATGTGATAATGCTTGTTTGACTCATTTCTATTGTTTTTAATTACCCTTATCTCTTACAATAAAATCTCACACTAATGTTCGTGAGTTTGATGAGTTTAATAGTTTTTCAAGTTCTAATGCTAAGAAATTAAAGATGATGCTCTCGCTAAGAGATATATTACTATTAATTAAGATAATTTAAATATATTTTCATAATATTTATATTAAAATTCATCAAAAAAATTTAATATATATAAATTTAATCATATAACAAACATAAAAAAAATCATGCACAAATTCAGGATATAATTTTGAATACATTTGAATACTTTTACGAAGGTTGAAATATTTAAGATGTATAAGTTTCGTGAATGTTCGATAGAAGTGGACGTTACAAAAATTAAAAAAAAAAAGTTATGACAAGTATATCTATATAAACTAAAATCTATAAAAATGTCTAAAAAATACTAAAAACATAAAGATGTAGTAAATAAAGGAACTTTTATCCCTTCAGATCAAGGATTTCTCCTCATTTCAAACAATTTTCATTTAAAATGTGTCTCAATTTCATATCTTTATTAAAAGTTATAAGTATTTGAATGTAATAACTCCAATATCAAATTATGAGTCAAAAAATAATTTTTAGCTATATTTAATAATTTTTACAAAATATGATAGAATAGTAAAAAACACAAAAAAATATAGTAAGTGATTAGTTTTCTAATATGTAAGTAATTGGTAAAAACAAAAACTATACCAACATACTAACAACCAAATTTAGTACAAACATATTTAAAAATTATCGTGATTGAAATCTTTAAAAACAATCATAATTTCAATTTCTATATGTAACACAATGAAAATATAGATAGATCAACTACATTAATGATGTACTTAATCCTAAAAAACTCAAATACAATATGAGAAAAATGTTCAACATCATGAAACACCCACATCCACCCTCTCGTACCACAAAAAATTACTTCCAAAATGTCCATTGTCACCTACGCAACCATGAGTAGAGAAAGAAAAGATAAGAGGAGAAATTACAAGGAATAAATAATTTGAATGTGAGAATACTATTTATTATCAAAAGCTTCTAATGGCTTGATTTAATTTGTGTGGATCAATCTTCATTATTAATGGGTTTATATTGAGGAAACCAAACTAAAATAATCAATAAAAGCTTTGTATAAAAGTTAATCTCGTAAAAAATATATTAGTAGATAAATCATGTAAGACGTGCTTAAGGGGATTCTATTGTTAGTAGTTAGTTCACGTATTTGGGTTGGAAAATCCCTAATCGAAGAGAAAAACGAAAAATCAAAATATTTGAATGAGATAAAGATGCAATGATATTTAAATATTATAGTATAAACATTTTGTGTTATTCATATCGAAAACAATAGACATGGTGTTCTATGCACATTTGAGGTTGTTTATTTGCGAATTTGGCATCACATGCAAATTGATTGTATATTAAATAAAAGTAGAAAGCTACTTCAACAATTGCATGGTTATGAAACACATCCAAAAAATTCACAAAATCATATGAAATCGATGCATGTGGGGACTACTCCTATGAATTGAGAAGCCTTTCAAAAATATGCATTTAAATATTTTCATTTTATCAATTTTAATTTAATTACAATTTATTTAATTCAATAATGCAAAATTAGTTTGTTGAATGATGTTTGTATTTAAATTGTCTTTTTATTTATAATTAATGTCTAACATACGTAAACTTATATATCGAGTGTAAAACTAAATATTTATAATGGTTAAAGAAGGAGTAATATGACAAATCGAAATAAATAACAAATTTGACTATAAAAAACTTTAAATAATTTCAATACTATTTAAAAAATAAATTTTAAATCTAATTTAATATTATAAAAACGACTTAATAAAATTTATATTTATTTATATACTGTAAATTATCATCTCTGATCGATGATAATCTTCAACTATATTATCCTTATCTTATATTTGATAATATATAATTATTTAGGAAAATATATATATCTTTATCCCGATATCAACAAAAATAATTGTATATATTTTATTATTGAACAACAAATCTTTAAAATATTGAAAAAAAAAACTTTAAAAGATGGTTTAAGTAGTGATATAAAACTAAAAGGATACTTTTTATTACTGTATTGTTTTTTTTAGATGTGTATTTCATAGTTATATAGTTATATCAGATCTGATTACTGCAAACTTAATAAATCAATGTGTGTTAGGTCTATTAATTATTATTATTTTTTTATATAAATTTAACTTTTACTAATTTTATTTATTTTTTAAATCACGACACATGGTTCATTTTATTTGTAATTGTAGTTTATTTATAAAAAAAAATTAGTCAAGGTTGATTTAGTGTTCATGCAAGCAATTAATTACGTAATTCCAAGCAAATTGTTAATAACGGCTATGTACAACATCCATCTCGTGAATTCTTTGACATGATATCGAGTAATAATATCAAAATTAGTGAATTACTAACTTTCCTAAAATTGATTTTATGATTTACCTTTTATAACATAATGGATGATTTACGTGAAAAATGTTATTTTCGCCATAAGTCAGTGGAAGAAATTAGGGTTGCTGTGTTTTGTCATTTTGTTTAGGGTGTTAATGAGTGACGTTTTGAAGAAAGGAGAAGAAGACAACCAAACTATTCTGCATAAGGAAGCAACAATATTGACTATAAGTTTTACCAAATTAGAAAATTACTTTCTATTATTCAAGGAAAAAAAAAGACCCAATCACACTTAAATTGAAAACCAGAAGATATTAACGGTTAAAAATATAGGACCATCACTTTCTATATTTTATTTCATAAACTATGCTTCAAAATTACAATTGAAATTTTACATGCATACTAAAAACTTAACCTTTTTGCATACTAACAAAATGGAAGAAAAATCTAAAGATTGTGAGGTACTTTTGGAATGGGAATAATATTTTTTTAAAATAAAATATTTATACAAATTTAGCTCTTTATCTCAATTTTTACTTTTACTTCTTAGTTACAAAAATTAATTATTCAAATTCTTATATTTCAATTATCCTCTCACTGATTTATAGTTGTAGAATCATATGTTTACATACCAATAAACGATCATATCAAAATTACCACCATATAAAATAAAAAGGAGGAGTTAATTAATATTTATTTTAATTTGTAATAAAAAAAATTAACATAAAAACATGTACAATCACACATTTAACTTACAAAATATTATCTAACAACCTTCCTTTTATGATAAACTCTTTTTTCACTAATCCCATCAAATATTGTTAATTCTTAAATAATATTTGTTGAATTTCATCACATGATACTTTTTCTCTATTACTCAATATCATTGAAATATGAACATCTTATCAAATTTCTTATCTTAATTCTCAAACAACACAACAATAATTCAATGATAATTCCCTACATATGTAATTATTAGAGTAAAATTAACCTTAATAATATATTCATTATCATGATTACTTATTTTGTCTTTTCCTTCACTAAATACCAAGGCAATAAGTCAATATTACTGGGCTTATTAGACCTGGTACTTTTTCCTTTTACAGTATATATTAGTTTAAAAAGAAAAAAAGTGAACTAGTTTGGCCTAAACCAACCAGCTAAGTCGATAAAAATGTATATGCAGTATGAAAAAAATGGATAAAATATGACCACTTTTTACCCATTGTTTTTATACCACCTCAGGTTCCTCATTTTACATCCTTTCTCCTCACAACAATTATCCTTACATTTGTTTTAAACTTCGACGACAATTGTCTCTTAGAAAAAAAATAATTGTTTTTTAATTGTTTTAATATGCATAGTTATCAAATAATTTTATGCATGTTATTTTTATCTATTTAAAAAAGAGAATGATATTATGTTCTTAATTCTTTATTTTTAATATGATTTAATATGAGTTATTAATTAATATATTATTTTAAAAAAAATATCCACATTAAATCATAAAAAAATAAAATAAAAAATAAAAATTATAATATAATTTTCTATTTAAAAAATGCTAAATCCTTTCAACATCTTTCGTTTTAAAAAAAATATCCCAATAAAAAAAGGTTAAAATAGAGTAAATCGAGAAATATTGTATCTGAAACAAATTTGTGTTTATATTATTTTGACATTAGCTTTTTTATTCCCCCAAGATTGAAAATATTAAATGAAATATTAAATTCGACATTAATGCCTTATTGGATCTATTCATTTTTATTAAAAGTTGATACACTTTTTTGAATGCATATAATGTATAGAATATTATGCATTACTATTAACACAAAATTAGTCTTAAAGAAAATAATAATACTAACCAAAAGCAACATTAAAAAATGAATTAATTATTTATTACATGATATATGTTCCACATTTTAAAAATGTTTTTGCCATAATTTGGTAAATAGTTAAATGTCATCCCATAAATATTCTACTCCGGGATCGTCACTTTTCAGAATGAACAGCAATATATAAAATATATTCAAAATTTATGTATAAATATGACTTGAAATTTTTGATCCCAGATTTCTTCTCCCAGATTTCTTCCTAGTTTCAGATTTCAGAAAACTCAGATTTTCTCTGCTAAAAACCCTACTGGGTCAATTAGAGAAAAAAAAAAAAAGAAAAAAAAAAAAGCTTGATTCATTCTTTGTTTTGAAGAAAGGGGGGATTTTCCTAGGGACCCAGTTTTTTGTTTCAGTGCCGCACAATCGAATTTCTGTTGGCTTTTTCTAAGTGCACTTCTTCGATTTGATTTCCCCCTTCTCCTGCCACTTTGTTTCCCGTTTCTGTTCTAACAGTCACTGGCAGAAAAGAAATCCCACAATTGGTTTTCTGTGCGTTGCTGAGTTGGAAGTGATAGTGGCATTGCCAAAGTGCAATTCCATTGAAACGAAGGAAGTTTTGATGAGAGGGCAATGAGAGGGGCGTGTGAGCGTTCAGAGAGATTAAGATGAGTGGCGGGTCATTGGGTATTCGTTCTGCGAGTTATGGCTCTTTGGAGAAGCAGCTGTACATGCTGCAGCACAACGGTGCATCTCCAATTCAATCAGCACGAAAGCCTCCCAAGACGCTGAAGGAGAAAGACAGGTTCTTCCATTGGATCTTCAAGTTTGCAGGCAGAAAGAAGGTGGGAATGCTCTTTCTCTTTGCAATCTCCGCTGCCGTTTTCATCTGGGTTTTGTACCTTGGAAAAGGTTCCCCACTTTCTCTTCTTCCTTTTTAGTAATTAATAATGATGTTATTGTGTTACTCCGTTAAGCTGCATGGGAAACATCAAACATGAGTTTGAATTTGATTGATCGGATATAGACTTGTAGGAATGCATCATGCATGACACTTGTCTTGGTAAGGAGGAGGAAGGAAACCTGTTTTTGTGTTTCACATGATTTAGTTTTTGTGATTTGGCTTGCTTACAGGTGAAGATTCACAGGAGGGAAACGGTGTGCGTAATAACATTAAAGTTAATGAAAGTACGTCTATAGGTGATTCTCCATCTGTGATCTCTACTTCAAATATCTTGGGCTTATCCACAGTTTTAGTTCTACCTCCTTCTCCCCCAAGCTATTTTCTGGGTTACATTCTTCCTCCTGGTCATCCGTGTAATAGTTTCACACTTCCTCCTCCGCCGGCAGACAAAAAGCGAACCGGGCCACGGCGTAAGTTATTTTTTTTACCATATTGTTTCTACAAATGCCTTATATTAGTTAAATTTTAATTGGAATATTACCCCTCATCCTTACAGAGTCAGTCGATTCTTTTGAGCTTGTGTAGTTTTGGAGGATATAGAAGGCATATGGATATTTTAGTGACATTATCCTTAATATTTTTGCTTATTTGTATTTCAGCCTGCCCGGTATGTTACCTTCCTGTGGAGGAAGCCATTGCACATATGCCAAAGTTTCCGTCTCCTTCTCCAGTACTTCAGAACTTAGCATTTATCTATGAGGAAACTCTTAGCAGGGTTGGTGAGTTTGGTGGTTCGGACTTTGGTGGATATCCTACTTTGAGGCAGAGAAATGAATCTTTTGATATTCGAGAATCAATGAGTGTGCACTGTGGGTATGTTTTGTATTTTGTTCTATGTTTCCCTTCTGTTTATCTGTGAGTACTGAAGAAGGTTGTATGTGGTTATAATTTTTTTTTTTGTTTCAGTAATAGAGTATATTTCTTCTATCCCTTTACTTACTTCTGTCCATTCTGCATCTACAATGTTGCATGTGTACATCATTCAGATTTGTTAGAGGAGCTAAACCTGGCCGCAACACAGGATTTGACATGGATGAAGATGACCTCCTCGTGATGGAGCAGTGTCACGGCATAGTTGTTGCATCAGCCATATTTGGTTTGTATTATGTGATTTTGGCTTTCATTTAGATGTTTAATTTGATATGTTTCTGACGAATTAAATCTGTTCAGGAAATTTTGATGAGATAAATGAGCCAACAAATATAAGTGATTATTCAAAGGAGACCGTGTGCTTTCTTATGTTTGTTGATGAAGAAACAGAAAAATACTTGAGGAGTTCTGGCAGGCTGGGAATCAGCAAGAAGATTGGTTTGTGGAGAATTATTGTTGCTCGTAATCTTCCTTATACAGATGCAAGACGCTCGGGGAAGGTGAGAATTATATGTCAACAAGCACCCTGAAATTAGTATATTTGTTTTTAGTAATATTTGTTTCTGAAGCTTTAGAAAGTTACGATTTTCTTTAGGATTTGGTTATTTCTATGGAAATATAATATTGTTGGCTGGGTTTCATCTTTGTAGAATCTATGTTATAGGAAATAATACGCCACATTGACTTGCCTGATACAAAAATGGAAGCCCAGATGGGGAAAGAAAATAGAAACTTAGATGAACATACCTAATATTTCCTATTTATTCTCTTGTATCGGCGTTCAGCATTGGGTCAATTCTTTTCTTTCAAATATAATTTTAGCGTTATGGTTTGAATTGAAAATAACAATTACACATACACAGATCACTCAGACAGTATTGTATTTTCTTGTTCATATCATAGTACTTGTGTGTACCTGAAACATACGCTACCTTTTTTGCAGATTCCAAAGCTTCTGTTGCATAGAATGGTTCCAAATGCTCGTTATTCTATATGGCTTGATGGAAAGCTAGAGCTTGTTGTTGATCCATATCAAATCCTTGAAAGGTATATCATTGCTCTTTAATGCCATACACCTATTAACTTTACATGTGACAGTTGTGTTGAGATCTCATTTCAGTCCTAAATCTATATGTTGTCCGATGTGAGATTCACCTTTTTAGTTCTTCTGAAGATATGTGAAGTATACTGCTTTTGCAGAATTGACTCGTGATTTTATTTCCACCTTAATGATATAGCTTACAACTACAGATGCACTAGGAGATATGGGGCTTGATATATTATAGTAGTATGTTTCATGGTTTTACCAAGAATGGTTATATCTGAAATATTCAGTTAATGTCTCAATGGCACAATATTGTCCTGTGTAGTTGTTTCACCATACATATCTTTCTGGTTCTTTCTTTCATCCCAGGCCATTTAAAATTCTGGAAGTTCAACTATGTTATTTCCTTCCCACACAAGATGGCATCTTAATCTTTCTAGACCACAAAATGCTTCTATATTTGTCTTTAGTTGAGATGCTTTGATGAATGTTGGTGGAGTTTTAATGATTAAAACTTATAACTGGTCTGACAATAGAGTTTGTTGCTTGTAATATTGTTGCTAAAACTCAAGATGTGGAATTGCCTATTTCAGTGAACAAATACTGGTAGATTGTCGTTAAAGTGCAGGTTCCAATTTATCCTCCTTAAAGGAACAATGTTGAGCTCCTAATAAACTATATTTGAGTCATTTACTGTCTTCCTTAACTTCCAGGTTCTAAAATACCATTTAGACAGCTCAATCTAGAAATTGCCATCTGGCCTAACAAAGCTGTGCCCACACAAAGAGTGCCCAGGACAGCTGGCTAGTTAAATGAATACATGCTGTGTATAATATTGGATTAGAGATCTTCATCTCAGCTTGCTCTTATTATGAACTAGGATAATAGATTGTTTTTACGCTACCTAGGCATTTGGTCAAATTGCTATTTCACCAGCGTCATCATCGGCTAGCATAAATCGAGTTTTCAGTTATCCCCTTTAAGAGCGTATCACTAGGACATAGTTTATAGGATTTTATCTTCAATGTCTGTTTTGAAGTACTAGAATCTTGACTAATGACTACTTTGGAATAGAAAATTTATTTGGAAACAAAAGTTTAATTTTTATCAGCTTCTTCTGTTGTTTTACTCGTTTTCCTCCTTCTCTTGCATGTTCACTGCTTTATATGTTGGTTTTACCTTTTCCTCTTTAGATCCTTCTCTTCCTTATGCTCTATGCCAACTATTGTTCTCCATCTCGGTTGGGTGGTTATCCAAGTTCCTGTGATCGAGACTGTGTATAATGTATCTGGAACGAAAAATTAGGGTTGAGATTATTTAATTTTCATATATTGTTTCTGGGGTATGTCCCTGAATATGATTTATGAAGAGAGATTGGCCTGAGTTTGACTGAGATACATTATAAGGGATGATCCTATACATGCACTGGGCACCAGCAAATGAAGGAACTGAATAACAGAATTGAATCTTCTTAGCATATATGAAATAGCAAAGTGGCAGTAGACAATAAAAAGTGGTATATTAACAGAAAATAAGGCAATCTAGAAAATCAAACAATGAGTGTGCAATTTGCCAAAACAATTCTTGATCGAATGGGCTTGGTGATAATCCTTTTAAGTCTGTGAACTATGACGTCCTATTTGGTTCGGTCACTTTCTGTGATACAGCAGACCCATTTGCTAGTTTACTTGAATTGTCTTGATAAAATACATGTTTCATCATCTTATTGCTCTCATCCGTGTTTAGGTTTTTGTGGAGGAAGAATGCAACTTTTGCAATATCTAAACATTATAGACGCTTCGATGTATTTGCTGAGGCCGAGGCAAATAAAGCCGCTGGAAAGTATGATAATGCCTCTATAGACTTTCAGATTGAGTTTTACAAGAATGAGGGACTGACTCCATATACAGAGGCCAAACTTCCTCTTACAAGTGGTAAGCTAAACTTCGTTTCCCAGTTGGATGAAATGCACCTGCTTCTGCTTCTGCTTCTGCTTCATTTCTCAACCTTGATGGCTAAATTGCAGATGTTCCTGAAGGATGTGTAATTGTAAGAGAACATGTTCCCATTAGCAACCTCTTTACTTGTCTTTGGTTCAACGAAGTTGACCGATTCACTTCTAGAGACCAGATTAGTTTCTCAACTGTCAGGGATAAACTTTTGTCCAGGGTGGATTTTCATTTTCTCATGTTCTTGGATTGTGAAAGACGCAACTTTGTAGTTCAGGTAAAAATTTTATTTAACCAGAGGCTTCTTACTGAACAACATGATTGATCTGTAACAGTATATGTTTTCTTTTTAACTCTATCAGCGAAGAAACTTTCTAATAAATACAATTACTAAAGTAATTATTGTTAAATCAGTACATTTATCATACATGATTGGATAAGCTCTCTTCACACTATCAAGTTATAAACTTTTTTCTCAACATATATTGTGCTTACAGTGAAAGAACTGTCTTTTAATTACAAATTATATAATGGATGATAAGTTCGTTTGTTTTTTTCAATCGTAGGATAGTTTGATAATTACTAAGGAAAACATGTTGATAATGAAGTCAACTTTATTGTCACTGATGATTTGTTTTTGTTGGTTACAGAAATACCATAGGGATATATTGAAACGTCTGGCTGCTCCGGTGGCAGTTGCTCTCAGTCCTCCATTGCAACGTGTGCATGAAACATCACCGGAAAAGGTTGCCAGGAGGGGCCCGGGAAAGCACGGAAAAGAACGGAGAGCGAGTTCTAGGCGCCACCGGAAAGTTGTGGCCGGAGGCAGGGACATACAAACATAGAAGCAAATTATACAGTTTTGGAAGTGTGACAATATATCATTGATTATTTGGGTTTTGACATTCCACCTACACAAGTCATTCCCTGGTGGGAAGATGAGTGTAGTGTGCTCTCATTCTTTTTACTTTATGCAATTCGTTTATGGTTATTAATTTTTTGTTGTATATAGGGAAAAAGAAAATCCTCAATAATTATCAATTATCATATCAGGGTTGTCACTTGCCACCAAATTCCTGACTTGTGGCAACCCACTCTGTTGTTTCATTACACTATAGGATAAAGTGTAGCTGTTGCTCCCATTTGTACTTCATCAAGGTCCTTTTTTCCGCTTTAATAACTAAAGTTTCTCACCACACCTTGCTTTACCTCTCTTGCTTCTCTGTTGAAACTGACATTCAACTTCATTTTTTTTTTCTGAAATACTACTGTAGCTAATCAAGGAAATTAAATGGATGTATTCTAATGCTATATATTTGATGTTTTAATTTTTAAATGTATTTGTTGTTTAATTTAATCAGTTAATTATTTTTGTAGCCATCTCAAAATTTAAACCGTTGTAATTGCCATTTCCATGTTTATTTTAAAATCAATTTTTTAGAAACTTGTTATCAAAATAAACTTCTATCGCAATATAATTTTTTTGACATAAATATAAAATGTAATTAATATGTTTAATTTATCTCAAACATTTCACAGATTAGAATATTAATTTATTTTCCTTTTATTTTTGAAGACACGTTTACACATTTTTAACGAGTGGCTAAACTTTTGATCTCAACAATGTCAGACTGCTAGATATCCTGTTACAAGCTAATAGATAATTGGTTTAGGTACTATATATTTTTTTTTTCTTAAAAGAAAGTTATGAATTTCCTCTTTGCTGTTTATGTATAAAAAACCATCGCTAACAAATATTACTTCTTGGTCAAAACCATTTTCAATTGCTTTCAATTAATTTCCAAATTGATGCAAATGTCTACAAAGATCAATAGTTGATTAGATTTGATTAGGTTGTTGTGTTTTACATTTAAGAATAAGTAAACCTATTCAACATGTGTTGCTACTAAGATAAAATACTCAATGGTTCTTATGAATAACTAGCGAGGAGAGAGACAATTTTAAAAATTTAAAAATAATGTTTTTTATTATTAAATATTATAATAAAATATAAACAATTAGGGAAAGCACGTGTTTCCCTAATTTACCATAAGACAAATAGAATCCTCGGAATTTGACGCAGTTTCAATGTTTGATAATATTGGCCTGTGAAGATCGATTCGAATCCACATTATTGTATCCAGTTTGATTAGTTTGTGAATCAGAAAATATGATATAAAAAGGGACGAAATGAGCAGAAACGAAAATGCTTTGAATGTGTTCCAAAGAATGAGGTTTGGTAAGAAAAAAGGTTGAGGAAATTTAGAAAATGAAAATTGATTATTATCCTGACTTGACAGTGGAGTAACAGAGGGTCCCAGTGGATCCTTATCTTAGCAGGTCTCCCACTTACGTCACAGTGGTAGAATCTTTTGCCCCAAATAATTAATAGTTTAATTAGGGCGTTGTTTGGATGAGAAGAAGAGAGGCATGAGGTTAGGGTGATTGAAAGATGAAGAAGAAGTGAGAGTGAGAGTGAGAGAATGCGAATGGCATCATCGTCGTCGGCGTTCATGGTGATCTGCATCCTGCACTCGCTCATAGCGGTCACGTGCGGGGCGCTGATGATGTTCTACATGAAGGAGGTTTACACGTTCGGCCACGGAGTTCAAACCGCCACCAAGCTCTTGGGATCCACGCCGCACGACCAACTCCTCATCAAAACCTCCGATTCCTTCTCCGGCCTTCTCCTCGTCGCCATTGGCTTCCTCCTCTTCATGGTCTCCTTCGTCAGGGATCGCGATTTTCAGGTCTTCTTCGCCAAGGGCTGCACGCTTCTCCACCTCTTCATGGCCATGTGGAGGATCTACTTCGAACGCAAGGTCGAGGATCTTGCCTGGGATTGGCTCCGCCAGACTGTCGGTGACCTTCTCTTGGCCCTCTCCTGGGTCTTCTTTCTTGTTTACTCTTGGAGGGAGAAGTATGATTAGTTTCCCCCTTTCTTTTTCCCTGTCATTTTCCTTTTATTTTCTTAAATTAAAATCTTTTCACCTTTCGATTTACCTTGTAAAGAATCGGATCTCAATTTGTTTTTATCAAATCTGTGTTCAGAGATACCTTCTCAATTGCCTTCTTTCCTTTCCCCGCTTCCACATTAATAGTATGTTGTTTAGTTTTTTAACTGCAGTTGACCAAGACCCCTAATTAATCCTCCGATAATCAAATCAAACTTGTCCTGATTCTGGTAGACTTTAGATAGTTTTGTCTGTCATTTTGAGGTGAATTTCATGGAATTGTGCGTGGAGTTTGAGAGATGGTGTCCATGTTTTGATCGGCAAGGTAAGATGTTGTGTTTGTGGGTTTGTGTGAATAACACTTGGATGCTTTATTTGTTTATTAAGAGTTTGGAGTCATAGAATTGTATCTGTTAAATTGGTGCAATTTTACTGTGAGAAGTGTAGTCTTATATCAATTGTTGGAGTTCATAAGCTCTATGGATTTAACTGATGCTGCCGGATAAAGAGGAGCTGATGGGTAGGACTGGATGAAGCCATTTGGGTATTTGTGTTTAGAAATTTCATTTGGAAGCAAGTGGTTGCTGAAGTGTTTTGCTGGTGCCGCTGATGAATGTGAGTTTATGCCTTTCACCAACGCATTGATTCTGTTTTTTGTGGATGATGTACAATGCAGTTTAACTTGTTTGAAGATAATTGAACGTACTTCTAGTCATATTTTACTTAATAGTTGCTTCCAGCCAACTAAAATACAGCCAAGAGTTCAAAATACAATTTGAAAATGCTAGATCTACCTCAGATATCTTTATTATAATAGACATTTGATATATTCCCCTTTGATTATAATTGTTGCATGTTTACTCATGAGATGGAATGATCCCACGTTTTCACACTTCCCTTTTGAGTCCTGTTCACTCTGAATATCATATTCTGGTGGGATATTTTTTATGTCTAGGTAAGCTCGTAAAATGACAGGAAACAGTGATCTGTCATGAGTGATGTGTTGAAATTTTGTAGTTTATATGCTGTATATATGCATATGAATTCTTAAAAATGATAGGAATCAGTGATCAGCCAACTATTTTGGTCTGCTATGGCTTTTACATTAAACTGCTATGCTACAGCAGCCCCTGTAGTGGGCAGGGGGGGCGCTCTGCACTCGATAGCCAACTGTAGCATGATATTTAAAAAACTCTCAACCTGAGTCCTTTCAATTTATTGTCCTTCAGTGTGTCACTCTCTGTCTTTGTTGTCTCTCAAAACCTAATCCCCAAACGTTTGTTGCAACGTGTGGTTCTTTCATTCTTTGTTCTAGAATTCAGGTGTAATGTATATTTGTGGTTGAATATTAATTTGTATTTTTAGTAGGATCTGACATGCATTGTAAAAATAAGTTTACTAAAATGGTAGTAGTGATTCAAAGGTTATTTATCACACGTTATTTTTTGTATATTGATGTATACCTAATTTTTCTAGGTAGAATCTTACAGTGAATGTAGGTTATTAACACATATTTTGTGTCTCATCCTGTGTTCCTACACTGGATCTTAGTTTTCACAATCTTGGTTGTTTGAAGACTGTGTTTATGTCAGAATCCGTATTTCACCTGCTTTAACGTTGTGAAAGCTATTTACATGTGACCAGTGAATTTGTTTCTCACTTCTAGCCTCAATTTTCTATCATTCTTATAGCATTTCCATGTATATTGAGTCAGGATTAGCCAATGATTTCTAATGTGATGTGATTCATAAGGCCATTTGTCAGTCTAGATGAAATCTTTTTGTTAATATAATATAACTTTTATTTTGTGGGATGTATTAAATTATTTTATCTTGTTCCATATGGAGTGCATAATTCCAGCTATATGCATTACAACAAGAAGTACAAAATTTTTTATTGACCTTTCTCCTGCAAGGCAATAACTGCCCTGAGGAAGTGACTGTTGAATATAGTTCACACATTTTAGAAAAAAAATTATTCATGTAATGCTTGTGATTGGGGGTGATCCTCTCCCAATTCTCATGTACTGCATAATTTGAAATTTTTACAATTTTAAGTCAGGTTTGTGTCCAGGACTTGGTTTTTATTCGTACAGCGGATTCAGCCTTTGGTTAAAATTCCCCTGTTTGCTGTACGAATTGGAAGCCACAGTGATTTCAGTAACATTGGGTCTTGGGTGAAAGGTACTTGTACATTCTAAACTCCAATCCATAAGCTGATTTGACTCCCTAGTTGCTGAGTTTTTATGATCTCTAGTATTATCATTATTTGATTATTTACTACCACAGTGCCTATTAGAGAAGACATTTCATTTCATGATTGTTTTCTTCTTAGCAAGTAGAAGTTGTTTAACCATTTTTTCCAATAAGATTTATTACAAATTTTATTGATGGACTTATTTAGTTTTGTTCTTGTATGACTATTATGTGTGGTTCTATAATTGAAATGTCTTATTATCATTTCAGGTGCGTAATGATTAGAAATGATATTGCAAATCTCAGTCGAAAAAAGGACCACCTCGGTACTTTGATATGGTCCCAGAAGGGCTTAGTTTCTAGAGTTATGTTTTCTTTTTTTTCTCTAAATGCCTGATGATATATCCAAGAAAGTATAATTATTTAAATTGAGATTTTAAATTTTAAATCTTAAACAATATTTCAATTATAAAGAGAAAACGTATTTTGTGAGTTTTGAAAAAGGTTAAAGTAAATAAAAAATTATTCAGATAAAAAATGACATGAAAATCATATAAATAATGTAAGAGCTAAATAAAATAAATAATACGAATTTTAGATTGAAGATGATCTTAAATCTCCTCCTAATTAGTTAATTAAACAACATTCAATTGACATCTTAAATTTTCATTTAATTTACTTCATTATCAAAGCTTATATGTACTATATATCTTTAAAGGTGAAATATTACATGTTCTTTACGCATAAAGATGGAAGTATAGTGATATCAAATAAACAACAATAAAATAAACATTAAAATATTTAAAAAAAATACAATCAAATGAATTTTTATGAAATCCATAAAAAAATGTTGATTAAAATGTATTGTTCTAATAATAAAACATTAATATTTTAAAGCTATCCAAAAGACAATAGTCATTAATAGACCATCATCTTATTTTTAATATAAAAAGCATTACCATTCAAATTGGACTCACACTCAATATCTATATTAAAATGGGAAAATTGGGTTAATTTACGCCAATGATTTAGAATTTTGACCATTACACTGGAAATACAACCATTGGCAAAATAAAATAATACATTTTTTTAAAATAATACGATTGCAATTAACATAGCATATAGCACATACCACACAGTATAAAATTACAATAAACAAGTAAATAAAAACATATAAATATTTATAATGAAACAAATACAGTTTTTGTTAACTAACAAAGTCATATAACTAAATATTTAATAATAAAAAGTGTACAAATGAGAGGAAGCAAAGATGTTCTTGGTTGCCATAGTGACATCAGACGAGAGAACAATCCCAAGAATGCTGGAAGGGACACAAAAGTAGAAGAGATAACCACAACAAAAGAATAAATCAAGTAAAATTTACCACTAAAATCTGTATGTTAGATATACTCAATTTATAAGTGAGGTATGTAATATATAATATGTGACCTACTGTATTTGTTCCAACTGGGAAAGGAAAGGATGTAAAATGAGCCCATTTATACAAAAAAATAAACCTTTTATTTTAAATCGATCTTTTCACCGTAGACATCATTTTTTCTTAAGAAAGAAATTATTTTGACATACTTTTACACTTATTTAAAACATTATTTTTCATTCTTCCACTAAAAAATATGTCAAAATGAATGCAAGTCTATCACGGCTTTTTTGTAAAAAGGGGTCACTTTGACCAAGAATTTGTAAAAATGGGTTCGTTGAATTTTTTTTTACAAAATAGGGTCAAGTCGTCGTGGTGGAGGACGACATTAAAGGTGAAGTCGTCCTCCACCGTGCCGGTTTCTTTTTTTTTTTTTTTCAAAAAGCGAAACTGTACTCTCAGAAGCCGGTTTCTATATATTTT
>Ga0214542_1007636_pt1 | contig 18618 bp, 9 predicted proteins | sample CNSS1metaG_FD_160096 | JGI IMG/M metagenome (GOLD analysis project Ga0214542, IMG submission 160096) | Root nodule microbial communities from cowpea collected in UCLA plant growth center, Los Angeles, California, USA - CNSS1 | ecosystem: Host-associated > Plants > Roots > Nodule | place: USA...
AATTGAAGACAACGATTTTCTTTGGATGAAATTTTGGTGGGAAAGACTTTGAAGGATAGTTCTCCCAGTGAAGCAGTCTTAGATGATTTGGTAAATGTTGAAGTTCAGATGAAAAGGATGTGTTTCGAACGATGAGAATTCTGAGCCATTTCATCTTCTCAAACTCGGTACCACTCCAATTTACCTTTTCTTCCTGAGGGGGATCAAGCACAATCCCTTGAATCTTGTCACTTCCCTTTATCACAAGTACAAAGAAGCAACATCAACTTCATATATTCTAATTAATATAAAAACTATAATGTTTAAATTGAAAAGAAATAGAGTAAAAGAGTAGATGATTACATAATCTTCGTTTAGTATTTCAAGAACATCTTCATAATCCCATACTCTGCTACGTTCACCAGGATTATTTGGTGCTTCATTCCTGACAATCTCTCTACCCATTTCCTGTATTAGATCATGCATCTTCAGGCAACCCTTATCGACAGCTACGAGAGATTTATTAGCAAGTAGTTTTATTTTGGATGCTGAACCAAATTCGTCAAGTATCTTGTTCACGTATTCTACTCTCTCCCCTTTAAAGAAACAAGCTATGTCCAAGAAAACTTGTTTGGCATCATTATCCAATCTATCGTAGCTTATTTTGAGCACATCTTGAATATCTTTCTTTGGAGGAGTGTTCTCATATTCTTCCAATGCATCTTCCCAAGCTTCTAAACTTTCTTCATGAAGAGTAGCTAAGTCAGAGCCTATCACTTTTAAAGCCAGTGGAAGACCTTTGGCGTAATGCACAGCACGCACGGACACATCTTGAAAACCTGGTTTAGGACAACCTTGTCCGAATGCATTCCAACAAAAGAGCTCTAAAGAATGTTGTTCATCAAGTTCTTTCATTTCATAAATATTTCCAACATGGTGAGCAATTAGCACATCTTTTTCCCTTGTCGTTATAATGATCCTACTTCCAGGACCAAACCAATCACACCCTCCTGCCAGCTTTTCTAACTCCTCTTTATCATCAACGTCGTCAAGAACTAAAAGAACTTTCTTTTGGTGAAGCTTTCGTTTTATTTCGTATATTCCTTTCTCGGTGCTTCCCAACTTAGTTTCCAACTCCTCTAACATCTCAGATAAAAGTGTCTTCTGTAGATCTTCCATGCCATTGATTGTGTTTGATTTTTCTCCGACACCGCCAAGAAAACTTGCAGCATCAAAGTGTTGAACAATGTTGTCATACAAAGCTTTGGCAAGTTCCGTTTTTCCAATCCCACCAAATCCATATATGCCCAACATTCTTACAGTTTTATCCTTAGGCTTCATGTCCAAAAGTGACATAACCTCTTCTATGTGGGGCTCAAGTCCAACAAGATTTTCACCGGTAGATAAAGGTTTAGGAGCTATACTTTTACGAACCTTCTTCACAATTTTTTCAATAAATTTGTTTTCGTACCTAATAGGAGCAAAAATGCATTAATTATTTGCTTGATATCAGGATTTCTTTTGTTAAATAATAAGCATTGTATTTATTGTAGTAGATAATAGGCAGATAACAAATAGCACAAAACAATAACGATTACACGTTATGAATACACAAAATTTCCTAGCGTTAAAATAGAAACATTATATATTACAGAATCGGCCTTTTTTGTATTTGTGGTAGATTTTAAGTCGAATTTGTAAAAAATGTCATTCTAATCTTTTTTTTGCAAAACAGATCAAGTGGAGGACAACATTAACCATTTCTTCTTTTTTTTTTTCAAAAAACAAAATCATCATATAAAAATTCGATTTTTATTTATATGAACAATGAAGTCGTCATAGATGACTATTCATTTTTAGGTTTTTTTTATTGAAACAAGTGGTAAAAATAAATTGGAATAAAAATAAAAATAAACATTAATCTACTATTAACAAAATTTTGTAAAAAAAAATTAAAACTCCAAGGTTAAAGAAATTGAAAAGTGAGAAATTTGAAATACAAATAAAAATTTGCAAGGTTAACAAAAAAATTAAAAAATAAGACATTATATAAGATTACAACTTTGTTTTTTAAAAAAAATAAAAGAAACTGATTGGATGGAGGACGACTTAGTATTTAATGTCATCTTTCGTAATAACGACTTAATCCAATTTTACAATTAAATTTTCAAATGATCCTATTTTACAAATTTATGGTCAAAAGTATCTCAAAATAAAAAAAGCGTAAAAAATCAAAGTAGATTTTTTTTTTCTTTTCCGAAATTTAGGATGAAATAGAAATAAGATCGAATGGAATTGTTGTAGTACATACCCGGTAGTAGTAATATGCTTCCCCGAATAGTTAACTGCTTTAGACAAAGCAGAACTCCAAGCCTTGATTCTCTGCGACTCTTTTCCAAACTTATCTTCATGTGTCTTCATGTGTTCTCGGAAGCTATTTTTGCCGTGCCGTATATCCGAGGGATTTACATGGTAGAACACTGGGAAAAAAAGTTGCTTCGTGTTCATGTTGTCGATGCGTTCCATGATTCTAACAAGTTCGTCAAGACACCATGTGGAAGACGCATAGTTCTCAGAAAACACAACGATGAAAACCCTAGATTCTTCGATGGCCTCCTCACACAGAGCATGTGAAGGACCTTCCCCTGTACTCACATCGCTCTCATCAACGAAACTGTTTATTCCCTTCCTACCCAACTCTTTTCGGAGATGCCCTATGAAACTGTTCCCAGTATCTTCACGTCTAAAACTGATGAACACATCGTAGCTGAAACCAACACACTCTTCTTCCTCACAGTGTTTTCCCATTCTACAAACAAACCAAAACTAGACTAAGCTGAATGCTTTGTTGAGTTCAGTGTGTTGTGTTGTGATTAAATAACAGTGTTTACCCCATTGATCTATAAATTAAGGAACATGGGTGCATAATTCCCGTGGTGGGATAGGAATATTTTACAACATGTTCGCGAGTTTCCCGAGTTTCTTTGGTTTTTTCCTAAGGACCAACTCGTGAACCCCTCTACTCACTACTGTTGTTCTTCGGTCAAAATAATGATAGCATTGTATAGATAAGAAAATTAATAGAAGGAACCCACCTTGTGTCACAGTACTATTGGTGGGTCTGTGTCGCACAATCTCATTGTTTTTTTAACCTATACGAGTTCAAATTATAATTGTACACCGTTTTGTTAATTATATTCGAGTATGGTGGCACTCACCATCACCTTTTTCTAGAATCAATTATTTTAATATAATTGTATAGTTTATATTATTTATACTATAAGATTCAACGTAAATTATTTTCTTTTATGTCGGTGAATAAAGGATCTGCCGTAAATTTCGCTTTCACTAAAATTATCAACGTAATTTCTTCTCGTGGATTATTTTATTATTAACTAATTATTTATGTTACTATTTTATTATTACAGTACCAACCGTTAGATTTTGTTGATAAATCTGTCTGTCACAGTAAATTTTTAGTCCAATCAAGAGAAGGTGGCGGTAATGGTATGTTTCATAGAAAACTAAAATAATCGTAAATTAAAATTCAAAAGTATGTTATACTCAGTCAAACCTCATCAACACTCAAGTGTCTTAGAATAAACAATTCACCATGATAAAATACTGACAAAAATTATTCCGAGAACTCATAAATATGTGTAAACAATTCACAAAAATATGAGTTTTACCTATTTTATAGTGTTTTGTTTATGATATTTATGTATGTATGCATGTATTACTCTTAATATGCTACTACCAAGAACATGATCATTCTTTCTTGAGACTACCATTGATAAAAATTGAGATTGTTGATGAACATCCAATTCATCCATTTGTTACAAAATCTTAATCTTAATCTACCAACATATATAATATTCAGTCATTATATAGGTTTATACTTGTCTCCTCCTTCTGAATTTCTCCATTTTCGGATGAGTGTTATAATACAATAATTGTATTAATAGGTATATCACATATATATATAATATTGAAAAATAATTTAGAAAATATAATAACAGCATTTAAAATAAAAATTTAATCGAATTTCTATTATTCAAATGTAAAACTATAGATCCTATAATTCAGGACATAATTACATCCTATCATTTAAGGATAATACACTTTAATTATAATATATTAAATATGATCTATTAAATATACAATGATAAAAGTATGATTTGTTGTGACATTTTATTAAAACAAATTAAATATTATTAACATCCTATTAGAATTGAATTAGATATACTTAATTTTCTACGATTAAATATATTTTTGATCCATTAACTTTTATAGTTCATTTCGAAACTTTAGACTAATTTAGTCTTTCATCTTTCGAAATACATGAATTTAGTCCTTTTAATCAAATTTTGTTAGGTTTATTTAATATTTTTTACGCATATCAGTATTGTATTTGAGTTATTTATATTGTTTGAAACATTTTTTCTTTAATGTTAAGTCAAATGTGATTATGAAACGCGATTGAAATGTCATATAAATTTAACAAAATTTAACTAAAAAAATTAAATTCACATATTTTGAAAGATGAAGGACTAAATTGGTCAAAAGTTTCGAAATGGACTAATTCCAAAATTTACTGAAAGTTAAGACAAAAACATATTTAACCCAATTTTCTAATATAGTTTTATTTTGTTTTAATAATGTTGTACATACTAATATATTTACATTATTGTTTTTATTATGATTTCTTGTCTAACATTTATAATAAATTTTAATTTTAGTAAGACAGAAATAAAATTTAGAGGTAAAAAACTATCTGAATAACTTTGAGGACAAAACACTTATAGGAGCTTAAGATCTTTATTTAAACCAAAGATTAGAGCAAACGTACTAAATATTTTTTAATACTTACTGCATTATTTTGGAATTATGTATTGTTCTAAATTTTTGTAATATATATTTAGTTGTTCTGAAACTATATCAATCGTATATTTATTTTATTGTTACTTTTACTTCAAATTTTGTGATAATGTTTATATTAACCTATTTTATTAGTTTGAAACTAGCTAATACGTAATGCCTTTACAACAAGAACTCATAGCCATGTGTCACCTTGAAAAATATACTTTGACATGTATTTTTAACCGGTGGATATATATTTTTGTACCATTTCATTTAATAATTTTTAAGTTACTAACCAAAACATTATATCATAATCGAGTAAAATAGATATTTAGAATAGTCCATATAAAATGTTAATATAATCATCCAAAATAATTATATACGTCAATTATTTATTTTGATAATTAAAACATTAAATTAAAATTGAATAAAAAAATTAATATATTATTATCATTTCATATTATACATGTGTTTATCTTTATTTTTGTAAATTGTAACTTTGAACTTTTGGTGCTTTACTATGCCTTTGGTGTTTTTCTAGGCCCTGAACCAAAAGTCTGCAACAAAGAAACAAGAGTGATATTGATAGGAGATATTTTATAGGATAAAGATATTTTAATTTATTTTTTCAATTCACTTTTAATTTATTATTTTAATTATTATTAGATTATCGTATCAAATCAATCAAAATAAATAATTGATTATAATAATGAATTAAAATGAATAAAAAAAATAGTTATATGTTAGTTTATAACATTTAATCATGTAAATCGAAAAAAATAATATATAAATAATGTCAATCATTTATTATTTTGTTAATTTTACACCAACCTCAGACGATGTGAAGAAAAAAAAAAACTTGTATGATTAGATTAAGTGGTATTTTACGTACCAATAGGAATATTAATTGCAGGGTGCAAAAGAGAACATAGTGTTGTCCTTTTATTTTACGAAGTTGTTTATTTTGGCAACATATTTGGTGGCTTCTTAAATATTTTCTATGGAGAAGTTGTTTTATGCATGACAATGGTAGTTTACCAATTCATGATTACCACCATCACTTCCTCTCTCCCATAATAATGCTTTTTCAAGCTTTTATGTTTTGTACCAATTATGGATAATAATCTATCTTATATGTTTGATATAGAAAGTTTTCAAAATTTATCAGTAAAAATATCAATTATGCTTAAGAAAATCATTTTCCTTATTGAATTTCAGACAACACTTATTGTCAAGTAAGACTTTTGGGTATACATTGCAGACTTGATTCATAGTTATGCAAAAGTACATTTATTGATGAGAAGCATGTTAAAAGATGAAGACACTAAATGCAGAGTCTATGAAACTCCATTGAAGAACTAGATGGGAGGTTGGTAGAGTTCGATAACCTTCTTCCACGATGGTCTGCTACTTATATCATCCCACCAACCACTCACATGCTTTCTCTCTTTGATCAAATACCCTTTCTTCATCTTGTTCACAATATAATCTGTGAATGGAAGGTGACTTACATCAGCAACACTGAAGAAATCACCACCCAGATACTTGCTCTGTGACAGTCTCTGCTCATAAATATCCAACACCTTCACCAGCTTTGCTTCACTCTCTTCAGCCACCTTTGGATCTGGAGTGATGCCAAGTAATGGACCAAACAGAACATGCACACACAAATCATACGCTGGTGGATGAAAGTTATGTGCTTCAACTTCAAGCCACTGTTCCACAACACCTCTCTCTTCTGCTGTCCTCCCCAACAACTCAACCCCTTGAGATCTGTATTTGTCTGCATAATACCTCATTATAGCACGCGATTCTGCACAAGCAGATGAAAAACCAGACAACTTTTAAGGTTACGAGAATAAACAATAATACTGCAGAAACAAAATATGAAGAGAGAAAAAGGAGAAGTTTTGGAGCTGAAAGTGTAACCGTATAAGGTGTAGTCTCCATCTTGGATGACAGGAACAACTCCAAAGGGCTGCAAATATGATGAACAAAGAACATGAATGAGAAGATGAAGAAAGAATGAATCTTGAAGAAAGAATGAATCTTGAACCTGCAATTTCAGAAAGTCGGGATTTTTTTGCTCCCCCTTGGTGAGATCAACAGGGATAACCTCAAATTCGAGTTCCTTCTCGATGAGACAAACCAGAACCCGTTTGGTGGAAGCACAGTGGGGACCGTACACCTTCACCACCATTCTTTGATTCTCTCCTCAGAAATACCCTTCTTCAACAAACAACACTGAAGCAAAATCACCGAACATAATTTTTTCTTCCTTACCAACACTTCTTATAGTGAGTGAAGTGACAGACCCAGACACTAGTAACAACTTTGGATTCGTTCGTCACGCTTCTCTGCGCGTGAAATCTAGCGCGTGTTTTCGCATTTTGGTTGTAAAGGGATTTGGAATGGCTTTAAAAATAAATATATAATTGATTATGTAAAATACATTATTGTTTATATAATAATATCTGCTCTATACTTCTTTTATAAATTATTTATGCGAAAATATTTTTTAAACTTCTTTTGTTTCTAACTTTTCCTGATTTTTCTTGGTCTTGAAGACGCTCTTGGTCAATAAAAGTGTGCACCAAAGAAACAAAGAAGTGATGGTGATGGCAGGATCTCACGTGGACACTACGTTTGGAGAAAACAGGAGATAATTTATAATATTTTTTTATGTAATTTAAAATGAAAGAATTGTTGTGCATGTCCAACACTTGGCAATGGAAGAATAAAAGTATTTCATAAAAGAAGAATCACTTGTTAATTTTAATTTTCACATTATACATTATTTATTTTGGAAAAAAGACATGGATGTAGCACAAAAATTGTTTTATTTAGTTTAGTTGTTTGAGAAATATCATGATGTTGTCCTTTTCCATTTTGAGGTTGCCTTCCGTCTTGGTCTTTTGCAAGTAGTTTGGCAAATCCATGATTACCGCCATGACATGACCAGAGGAGATGTTTAGTGACAGAATCGTGTATGGAAGATGGAAGAAGCAAGAAGCATGAGAGTGAAAATGGAGATGAAAAATTAGAAGAAAAGAATAGATGTGAGCAATTCTGAAAATGAAGATGGAAGATTAGAGGAAAAATATGTTTTTTAAAAAAAAATTAAATATATTTTTCTTTTTCAAAAAGTCAAATTTGAAATTAGTTTCTTTTCAAAAATTTTGATTAATTTAGTTATTTATTTTAAAAAATACGTAAATTTAATATTTTAATTAAATTTTGTTAAGTTTATTTGATATTTTAAATGTAGTTCATAATAATATTTAAATTTTTTAAATCGTTTGACACATTTTCACTTCAATGTTAATTTAAATATTATCATAAAATGCGTTTAAAATGTCAATTAAACTTCACAAAATTTAGTAAGAAAGACTAAATCCACGCATTTTAAAAATAAATGACTAAATTGATATAAAATTTTAAAGAGAAATTAATTTTAAAATTCAAACTTAGAGATAAAAAACATATTTAACCTTAAAAAAATTATTTTATTTGAAAAAATTAAAAATTAACATATAAATAACACGAGTAAATAATTTGTGTGTCCTGATGAAACGTGCTTTGTCAATGCATGTGGATATAACATGAAAAATTTGGAAGGATAAAACAAATAATAGAAAGTTAATTAAAAAATTGAAATCTTATGTGATTTAGACATCTCTTTATCAAAATCCAACACTACAGTCTTATGTTTTGACATTGGTCAAAGAAATCATTTATCCAAATATTGTTGTATTATTTATTATTTTACTCATAAAAAATGTATTTTTTAATAAAATCATATGTTTAACTTGATTGATGTATAATATATGAATATATAATGATAATTATATTTTTCATTGGAAGTTTACTCACATGTGAATTAAATAAACTCTTGATCATAGATCCGGCTTTTAAGGATCGATCCTCTTTCTTAAGATATCAAAAATATTTTTATTTTATCTTATTTATGAATTGAAAAGTAGTATTAAATATTTCTTCCATTTAATCTTTAGTTCATTTACTTATATGTATCTATTATAAGTTAAGAAACAAAAAATATCAAATCAATGAATTATAATTACTATTTATTAAAATTTAAAGAATTTATTTTACTTTTTAGTTTCTAATAAAAACATTAAACTAAGTTATATAAAACATATAGTTAGTACATATTAACTTAAATAAATTTCAATTCATATGATATTAAGGAGTTTTTATTTTTGTCATTTTCTTTATTTTTTATTTTTTCCCTTCAAATACTTTTTATCCAAACATAACCCCTGGGTATACGTAGTTACATATATTAAAATATTTTTTACCTTAAAACAATTATTAGGGACATATAAAGTCTGATTACATGTTCTACAATTGAAAATTCAGCCTCAAACTATTACACAAACAAAGAGTAGGCCTCATAAATTTATTTAATTTCAAACAAAATTTGTTCTGTGTTAATTTTTTATTTGAATTTGAATTTTAACTCTGATTTATATATTTTTAAATTATTTGTTTGATTAAAATTATTTTTAAAAATGATTTTATAACATAATTTTCAGAATATATTGACGTAAAAAATTATTCGTAAATTATTTTTTAAAAATTTATTTTACAAAACATTTTTTTAATTTATTCGTAAGATAATATTAATTTATGAAAAAATAGTCTTTTATAGTGTTTTAAAGGAGTCATTAGACGAAAGAGAGTCCTGTGGCCTTTGTGTTGTGAATGTCTTTCCGTGTAGAAATTTGTTTCTCTATTTGGATGAGTTTCTAAAGGCATGTGGTTATAAATTATAACAGATATTAAATTTAAGATTTAATTTATACAAAAATCATTTTTTTTTAATTCTCGATCTTAAAAGTATTCAAAATAAAATCTGTACTTATTTATAAAAGTTTTCTCGTGTATTCTTTCTAACTTTTTATTTTAAATTTATATATATATATATATATATATATTTTATTTATTTATTTAATTCATAAAAATATCTTTATTTAAATTGTTCTTATTTTTTATTACAAAAATAATTAAAATAATTAAAAATTTAAATACAAGTTTAAATCTCACATTAAATAAAAATAAAAAAATTAAACACTGTATAATTTTATCAAATAACCACTTTGTTAAGAAAAAACATAGTTTTTAATTTATTATATGTTTGCTATAGTTTTTGAATAAGAAAAATAAGAAATAGAAGAAATATTTAAAAAAATTGATTATAATTGCAAATTGTTTAAGACAACTTCTCATAAAATTAATTTTCTTTTAAAGTTATCTTTTTTTATTGTATACAAAAAAGAATTAAGTTCCGTTTTCCACAAAATCTTTAAAATATATAATCATTGAACGTTTTTATTAGATGAGACAACTAATTTTAATTAAAATTAAATCTTTCAACAATCTAGATCGAGAAAGGTGTTTTCTTTATGCACGTATCTACTTTATATGAAGGAAAAAATCCCTTAATAGGAACAAGAGTGTATCTATCTCTGGCAATATCATGGATTTTAGGAGAATTGTTTTTACTGAATTAAAACTAATGCAAGTACAATATTATCTAAATGGAGAAGTATTATTGTAGTTTATTTTAATATTTAATATTCACGGACGCGATAACATTTGTTAATGGATTGATAAATAAGAAATGCATTGTGGAAATATTGAAAGGTTACTGGGAACTGAGAACATTTAATTGGGAAGCTGTCGTGCGTGTTAGTTACTCTTCGATAACATAATAACAATTTTTTTTCATTCTTCTATTTACCTTCTACCATTTAATACTTGTAAATTTCTCTATTATCCATTGTATTTGTGCAGTAGATATTCTGAACTAAATTCTAGAGTTATATTATAACAATGTTACTCATTACTTGAATTGGTATGATAAATATGCCGAATTATAGATACAAACCCAACTTGAACCAAGAATTTGATCAAGGAAATCAAATCTCCTTCTGAATCAAAATTCAATATATAATATGTCCATAAATATAAAGTGCTAAAAACTACAATAGTCTTTGTAGTTGAAATGTTAGTCCAAAAAAAAAAAAAAATTATTATTTAATTTTAAAATAAGGTGATGACTGATGCACCACCACGATTTGTGAAAGAAATTAGAAAGGGCAAAAATAGGATGGCTGCTCAAAGACTTGACAATTGCTCTTTCGATCTTTCAACTTATGTTTTAAAAATATATGGGGGAATGAGACTATTGTCGCAGACTGAGATACGGTAATGCAAAATTTTTATAATAAACATACTGAATGATGCTTATTAGTAATTAGTTTCCAGAATATTGAATTACTTCCCGCATAAGAAGAGACTACAATGAGATGAGATGGACATTTACAGTTACCAAAATGACACCACATAAAACATCATTTTTGGCTATAGCTGCTGAGACGATGCACTATCATTTTCTTCAATGTCATCAAATTCCACCGGTTTCCCACGTACAAGCTTCCTGTAAATCAAATAACAAATTAGAAGGACATTTACAAATACGTATTTAAAGAATTAACGAGTAAAAGATAACATAATACTGCTATTTCAAAATAAAAACAGCAAATTCCCAATCAAAATGGAACAAATAATTGATTAAAACACAGTGGATTAGTGGCAACAAGGCATGCCCAAACATCCTTCAACCATTAGAAATGTGTTAAACTCGAGTGGAATTTCGATGGTCAACAAAAATAAACCATTACTAAGGATTCCACCTAACATGCCCTTAATGAAATTGTGACTCTTGTCATGCGGTTCACAGAAATTTTATGAGTTCAAAGATTTTCCCTTCTTTTGGTCCTTTAATCCTTGTTAACAGGTAAACAGAATACAATCAATTGTTAAGTTGATATACCTTTTAGATATAAAATTCTCAGACAGTGCCTTATCCAGCCTCTCTTCAAACGGGGTTGCGTGCCATTTTACTTTCTGGTCCTGTGGACAATCAGTCAAAGAGCATTAGATGGATATACAGATCTAAAAACCAAATAATGATTGCAAGACATACCTCCTTGTACTTAGTTGTTGAATTCGGGATGCCATTGCCATACCAATGATTGACAGAGGACAAAATTGATTTCTCCTCATTGTCATATCCATTTGAAATTTTCTTCAACCCTTGTTCTGGGGTAGGAGTTCCATTTTGAGATTGGTCAACCAAATTACTCAGATCACTTGAATCTTCTTTGGGACTAAAATCCCCAGCCTCTAGTATGTTGCATCGGAAGACATTATCACCTGAATTGTTAGTTGGATAGACAAACTGGGACCGAACCCGAGCCTTACCAGTACGTAACTCTTCTAATGATGTAGGATACACAGTTCCTGGTGTTTGCATCTCATCGAATAACTTCAACGGGGTAGGATAAGGAGATTGTTTATTTGCACTTCGATTGTTCGGTGATTTGTTTTCTTTCATATGCCAATCGTTTGATGAGCTTCCATAGGATGCCAAGTCAGTTTCTCTTTCAAAACGAACAGACTTGTTCTTTCTCTGAGTATTTGAGGGTAGCAGAGGTGAAACTAAAGCTGCATTCCTTTCAGAACTATCTTCCCTATGAGGGTTCCCTGCACAACTTTTTTCTATATAGTCAACAGAGTCATTTTGAGTATCTTGTGCTTTGGAGATGCAACTGCAAGAGAAATGAAACTAACATATGATCAGGTTCTAGTTCTCCCTCCTGTGTAATTGTCAGTGGACAAAATTCCAAGTTCCAACCAAAACATCCCGACAATTATTAATTATTTAAAATCCAAAATATAAAAGGAAGAGTGAAGGAACCATTTGAAGGACATTTCTCATAAAAACACAACAGACTGCCTGATTTTTTATTAGTTACTAATGCAGTTTCTCTATCAAGAGCTCGAACAGTTAAGAATGTATATAAAGCTGATTACAATAAAAATTGAGTACAAAGCTTCACCTTCTATGCAAATTGACTCAAGTATCACTTTCAAATTCATTATTATTCAATATCAGTATTAACAAAAAAAATCCAAAGTCACCAATAACCTGTTTGATGTGTGCTCAGATGAATCCATGCTATTTCCCCACTCACGGCAAAGTTTTATGGGAGTTGGTGGATCAAATGGTTGGACATCTGGCTTCAGTTTCTCCAAAGACGTGTTGGGAAGCCAAGAACGAAATCTTGAGGGGTCAGAATCTTGATCAGGAGATGGTGATGTTTTCAATTTCTCAGATGCTTTACGAATTTCAATAGGTGTTCCTGCTATGGTTCCACAAGCTTTAAGAAACTTAGCCTGTAGAAAGAGTTTAAGTAATGAGACAATCAAAATTCAATTGACAAAAGCAGAAATGTAAGAAGAACAAAATAATAAACAAGTTGTAAAAGAGAATTGGAAGTATTTGAAGTTTGATATACCCCATGGTTCCCATATACAGTTTAGGGATTAGGTACAAAAAATGTATAACATAAATACACAGCAGATGATAGAAAGGGTGATGGATGACTAACTTTTAACAAGCCAAATTGAATAAAAACTAATGGTCCAAACAGTGCTTCTTTTCCAATTGTTTCCAGCCCTTTTACAAAACAGGTTCATTAAATCACCTGTTCTTCACATTTTGTTTGTATACTACATTCAAGATGGTTCTTAAAATTTACATTTCACATCTGCGCCAGAACAACTCAAAAACCTAAACCATGTCACAGTTTGCTGATTCATTTCACCCAGCTTGAAGCGAATTCACAAGATAAAATATGAATCTTATTTTACTCGATGCCATAACTTGTTCAAACAAAAATTGTAACAATCAAACACAACCTGACAAAAATCATTACGAAAACAATTTCAGCTGCAGTAATAGTGAAATACCAATAACAATATTAATAACACAACGAAAATACCTCGTCCTTAAGCCCCTGCAATTCTCCCTGAAACCCCACCCCATCGATCCGAACAGAATCATCTCTCTCTTCTAAAAAGTTAGAGCACAGAATCAGTGAGAACAATAAAAGACAAAAAAGAAAACGTAAAAGCAGAAAGAAAGAAACGAAAAACACCTTCAGTTAATAAAGAAGTCGAGTTATTCCGAGATATCACAACACCCTGGTGCACAGACAGAAGAATTCTAAGTATTACAAGCACACAAACAAAAAGTAATTAAAATAATACGTGAAAAGAAGAAAGACAAATGCGAAATGTGAAATTTTACGTTGGAACGATTGGTGGTTGAAATCAATTGTGGTGTGTGCGTACGGGGAGTGTCTCTGATCCGGAAGCAGGCGAAGAAGCAACCCATTACTTTGGTGAAGGATCGGAAGAAGAAACGGATCATGAACCAGAATACGCTCCTCAGCATGTCATGGAAATTCAGAAACCCTAACTTCGAATTCAGTTCAAAATCGAAACGGAGTGTGAGAAAGGGCGTGAACTGTGAGCGCTTGCGCAGGTCTCGAATTTGAATTTTGAAGTGCCTCACAAGCGAGGGAAATTTAATTAATTAATTAATTAATAAGAAAAAATTGTTAACTTAAGAATCATTTTGAAGAATTCTTTTTATAACTGTTCGTTCTTTTGTTATACTCTTATATTAGACCGTTTTATCATTTACTAGATATTATTTATTATGTAACAAATACCGTTTTTATAATTGTTTTTAATTTCTACTCTTGTAATATAAAAGCATTAATTATATAGATTTATTGTTTTATGATATTTTAAATCGGATAACTATGGAATCTCTTAGTTGTTTCTGCTATTAAATAAATTTTATTTGTTTCTCTTTCTTGGTTGACCTTTGAAACCAGAAGATCTGTCTCGTCCAACTCTTTGTGAAGATCATGCTCAGGAATTTTTTTTTATTTTTTTATTTGGGAAGGTATTTTCTGTATTTGGAAATATTTTTCAGAATACCTATTAAAACTAAGAAAGTATAGAAATTTTTATTATATTTGTAATAAAGGATAATTTGGGGAATAAAATTTATGATTGCAGGAAGAAAAAGAGAGGTGCAAGAAGAAGCACTCAAGTTTTATGTCTCGCTTCAATGCACAAGCCCAGCCCAAATTTTCCTTTAATTGTATACTATGTCAACCTTTCAAAACTTATACTCAGCAAAATAAATTGATTTCTTTTTTATGAAAGTTGAGATAATTAAGGATAATAAATAATTCCATACTAATGAATATTATTCACAATCTGTCCTCATGTTGAAAACCTCTCCATTAATACGATATATATATATATATATATATATATATATATATATATATATATATATATATATATGTTTTATGAGGTTTAAATTAGTTATTTTTATCGTTTTATATCAGAAGATTATTAATTTCAAATTTTTATGGTTTTCTACTTACATTTTTTATTTTTAACTTTATTTCCTCTCTTAAGTCGAGTATTTCTCCTTTAAGCATATATGTTATTTAGTGTTATATTTGGAGAAAATTTTCTAAATCTTTTAGTTTTATATACTAAGAAAATTTCTAGACTTTTTTATTCAATGTTTATGTTAGAAACCAATTCTCAACCTTTTTAGTGTATATATACTTTGTTATTACAAAGTTAGATCCATCTTATAAAATTATTAGGTATTGAAATTTTGGTAATTTAAACATTGTGGTTTTAGGTTTTTTTATCTTCAATTTTTTTTCCTTATTCTTCTCAAATATTAGTTTTTGTTGGATCACCACAATGATACTCTGACTCAAGTTAATAATCGAACTACAAGATTTGATATTGTATATACGGTCTTGTTTAGAAAGTAAACTCATCTTTCACTTTGGAATGTTCAATTATTTATACTATTTTTAATGATCTTTCATCATCGATATAAATGATTAAGAGAGACCCCATGTATCTTCTAATTGGTTCATGATGTCGCTTTATATGTAATGTTGCTAATTGTATGGCTTAGCAATAATTTTGAGTGTCAACTAATTTAGTACGAGACTTTCAAAAAATAGTTGAATTGAAAAGGGTTATCAAGCTTTCATTATGTGTCGTTTGAGACAAGCTCGCCTAAAATGTTAAGGTGAACGAAAATGAGCTCAACCTAAAGTTTTGTCAAGACAATAATAATATGTACCGAAACTATCTCAAACACAAGTTCAATGACAATGCAATATACATGGATGTCAAAAAAATTTGTATCCGCAGCGGATAAAATCCGTAACGGATATAAAAAATAAATATTGTAAATGGATATCCGTGGGTAACGAGTACGGGTATTTTTAATACCCCGCATGTTAACAGGGCGGGTATGGTATCATAGTATCCGTACTCGTGGATATTGATATCCGCTATACTCTAATTTAAATTAAAAAAATAAATAAAAGAACATGATTAAAATATTAACATATTGATTTTGAATGAGTTATTTTTTTTATCAATTAATTCTTAAAAAAAATTATTTCTTTATAAACTGTCATTCAACACTATTTAAATAAGTTATTTGAACTTTGTTTAAAAGTTATCAATGTTATTAATTGTATTTTATTTGAATTTATGATTAAAATATGTTATTAAATTTTTATTTTATTTTTTTTGTAAATACCTGCGGATAACCGTGGATATTAAAAAATTATGCGGATATCCACGTAATAGATACCCGACGAATATAGGTACCGATATGAATCGAATATTTATCTAACGAATAGGGTACGTGAGAGCTACTACCCATACCATAGCTGTTCTGGTAACATCCCTGATAATACATGCTTTAAATATCTTTTTCTACATTAGGACTTTGAATCTATCCTAGTTCAATGGTGCAGTGTTAATTTCTATCAAAATTTTAGGGTCCTAATTCCTAAGGGTATATTGCATGTGAAAATGGGAAATATGATGGAAGAAACTTGTTTCTTTCTAAGTGATTTTACATATTTGAGGGGATGGATGGTGTTTTTACAAATTTAGTTTTGCTTTTTCTTTTTTTCTGTCCATATTTTGTAGAAGTTATTATGTGTGGATGCAAGCCTACATTATTATTATAACAATAATAATAATAATAATAATAATAATAATAATTACTCCTATTCATTCTTTTTGTCTAAAACTTAATAATCTATATTTTATTTTCTTTTAAATCAATTTTAACTAATTAGATTTAATTTTATGTTAATTTTATACATAAAAGTGAAATTATAATCTTAAATTTTAATTTATTAAAACATGTTTATTACATTATTCACAAACAGTCACAAAAATTTACTTTCAAATCTCTTCATTTTCATTTCTAAATTTTTTAAAAGAAATAACATTTTTTTTTCTCTATTTTCTCAAATCCATTTATTCAACTTCTCTCAAATCCATCATTTGAAGTGAATAAAGTTGATCTTTTTATTTTTGGAAACGAATTTGCGATGACAGAAAATCTACCTATCCAAATCAAACTTAAAAAAAAAAAAAAAAAAAATAAAACTAAAAAAAAATAAAAAAAAAACAAAAAAAAATGACCTTATTATCAAGGACAAACAACAACAATAAAAATTGAACCTATAAAATTAGACTTTATATCTTAATACATCGTTCTACAAATAACTAAATATGATATATCTACTTTTTTATCTGTCAGAATTTGTTTAGTAAAACCTAATTTGGTGCAGTTAATTTTACGAGGTTTTTTCTTTTGTCAGAAATTGGACATAAATTCTGTATTACATACGAACTGTTTTCAGAATATGAACATTAGACGCCAAATAACATACGATTACGTTTGAAACATTATTAATACTGTTTTTTGTGACCAAGTTCTTGTATTATTGTTGCTGGAGGATGATAACAGTTTATTTGGCTGTGAATGGTTATCGTGGTCTTCTGTTGATCGCATAGCAAGGTACCTAGTTGCCCACATGGCCACATACATCCACCATCATCAATTTCCAAACAAAATGACAATTAAGCTTCTTTCCAGATTCCAAAAGTGCATGAAAGCATATCCTTCACTTACTGTCACACCAACCCTTCATTATCTTAAACTACGCTAAACTCCATACCTCATAAATGCTTCAAAATACTTTCATATTATAACTCAGAAAAAAAAAAAAAAAAAACCATTAACAAAACGTATACCAAACCTTCTCCCAGAACACTCTACCTACTTACGTGAGATGCCCGAAAAAAATAAACCTTCAAATTGCCGACTTGGGATTTGATTTTCCATATGATGCAATAAACATCGTGATTTAGTTAAGCATCGTACTCTTTTAATTATTAGAAATTGGACTCATGTTAACGATAATGTAACATACATTTTCGTAGTTTTGAGAGTGAAAAGGTAATGAGTTTATGAGTCTTTATCTTTATATTTTATATAGTGCTCCTTGAATTCCTAACAATTTATCTTTTAAGGGTGAGTCCCTTCAACCACATTCATACACTCCCCCTCCAACGGAAGCATTCCTAATCACGAGTACTATTTTTCTGCCTTTTCTGTACTGTCGTTCTTCTTAACCGAGCATGTCTGAACCGGTTTTAACCATCAGCTCTGATACCACTTGTTAAGTCTATAGAAGGGGTTTCACTGGAGAGGTACAACACCAATGAGACCTGAGCCCAACCACATAAGGCATTGACACCACTCTCAACCCAAAACCTTAAGACAATGGGGTTTATGGATCTTTATCTTTATATAGTGCTTCACTTTTTCTACTCAATGTGAAACTTAGACTGACACTTGAATTTCTAAAGCAAAATACTTGTTAAACCCATTTTAACACTTAAATCACTGATTTAAACTTGTTATATATTAATCTAACAATAATCACCTTTTATTATATATATATATATATATATATA
>Ga0214542_1007639_pt1 | contig 18614 bp, 11 predicted proteins | sample CNSS1metaG_FD_160096 | JGI IMG/M metagenome (GOLD analysis project Ga0214542, IMG submission 160096) | Root nodule microbial communities from cowpea collected in UCLA plant growth center, Los Angeles, California, USA - CNSS1 | ecosystem: Host-associated > Plants > Roots > Nodule | place: USA...
AATGTTGACCCATTGACTTTGCTGACGTGGAAATGACATGGAAATGATGTGGCAATGATGTGGAAAGTCTCTTCAACTAAATATTAATGTCCAAGCTCCAAAATTGCTTCACCCAAATACCTAAAAAATAATTAAAAACAAAAATTAGGCTAAATAATGTGAAATTAGTCCAAATTTGGAATAGTGGCCCAATAAAGCCCAACAGATGAAAAACAATCTAATGATGAACAATTAAGCACTAATCAACTGTCTAATGGGTACATAAAGGCTAGTGGAATGGAAGAAAATAATGACTCATCAGCCATTTCGAGCCACAACTCAAGAGATGTTATTCTGAGCCACAACTCAAGGAATACCACGTGCTTAACCCCTATCCCGAGCCACAACTCAAGGAATACCACGTGCTTAACCCCTATCCCGAGCCACAACTCAAGGGATACATTCCGAGCCACAACTCAAGGAACACCAGTAATCCCACCTTTAAAGCATCACTAGAAACCTTGTAGATCACACATATGAAATCAACAATTCCAAGCTGCAACAGTACAAATCATCTGGCGGGGGGCACGTGCTGCCAAGCGCTGCCAGCTTCCAGACCGCCTGGCGGGTGTGACGTACCGCCAGGCGCTAAGCGCCTCAAAGCACTCTCTGCATCCAGATACCGCTTGGCGGTAACCTTTGGTCCGTAAGGCGCCACGCGTTAAGCTCCTCTCTGGAATGGTCAATCCCGCCTGGCGGTTCACTTTATCGAATGCAATCTTCCATCTACTCCTGGCACACTTCCAGAAATCATTTCCCTTAATATTTGTATGATTGCTACCCTCTAATTTCTATATCTTCTCATTTTCATTGTGTCCCCGAGACAACTTTTTCCAAGTCAATTGAATCACAAACTTAACCCTAGTTTGAGTTTTTCTCCCAAGTATGTCACTCCTACCTTCAGATTTAACACTTTTCACTGTGCAGTTTTATCCCTCCCCACTCTTAACAAAATTGAGCTTACCATCATTCAATTATCTTTCTTAACTCATTATTCCAACTCATATAAATAGTAATTACGTTCTGGATTAGTTTGACACCTAATAGTACCCCCAAATCCTCAACCCCCTTCTCTTTGGTTTTTCCATCCAACTCACTTATTGATACCAGTGAACCAGACCTCTATAATGTGCTAAAGTTCCCACTGCCTCCTATGTCAACTCAACTCTCTACTTAACACATTTCTAATTCACAAATCTGCATTCCTCGACTCTATTATTTCCCTTCCTAGGTCATTGAATTTCCAAAACCAGCCTCGTCTGTTACAGCAACACAGAATTAATGCCCCTGAGATGGCGCCTGGCGGCAGATCGCGTGCTGCCAGGCGGTGCATAAGTTCCTAGGCAATTTCCCAGATTTTCTGCACATGAGATACATCTCTCACATTACATGTATCCTCTCTTATTACCATCTTGATCGCTTTCCCTCCAATATAATGATTCTAGTGATACCTAGTGTCACCTAGATTAATTTCAACATAATTTAGTTTTAGAAAATTAACAGTACAATTAAATTCCAAAATTTCTGGGTATAATCATAGCCCGCATTTATTAATTAATTAATTATTTAATTAATTAAATTCTATGGGTCTTACATATGGTGGCCTGGTACATTTTGACCCTATGTTGGCATGATACACCTCATCCTATGTTGTGCTGATACATCTCAACTTGTTTTGGTTAGCATATCTCAACTTATGTTAGCCTGATACATCTCAACCTATGTTGGCTTAGTACATCTCAATCTATAATGGCCTCAAAAATCATGGCTTAAGATAACTTTTAACATCTGAGTTATGATTCAACTCTTTTAATGAGGCAAATGATCGATGAAATGAGGGATTTCTCCTATATGTATAAGCTTTTTTATGTTGTCTTAACTTGGAAAATTCTACAGCAACTTAATAAGTTCCTTGTCGCGTACCTAGGTGGTTCTAGTTAAACCTATCAAGTATTTCATTGTCGCCTACCTAGGTGGTCCTTATCGTACCAAACAAGTAGTTACCTGTCACCTACCTAAGCAATCTTAGTGGAACCTCTAAAGCAGTTCCCTGCCACCTATCTAGGTGATCCTAGTTGTACTTGCCAAGCAGTTCCCTACCGCCTACCTGGGTAGTCCTAGTTGAACCTATCTAGCAATTATCAACCACTTAACTAGGCGGTCCTGATTGAACCTATCAAGTAGTTCCCTGCCGCCTACTTATGTGGTCCTAGTTCAACCTCTCAAGTAGTTCCCTACCACTTACTAGGAGGTCCTGGTTCAACCTTTTAAACTTCCCAGTTGTGAGACCCACTAAATTTAAATAATTAAATAAATAATTATCTAATAAATGCGGGTAAGAGAAGCCTTTATGGCATTAAATACTAACCTTCATGACGTGGAAAAGTACTAGCTCAAATGGTTGAGAGTACTTAGTTGTGTGATAGGACTTGGGTTTGAGTCCTATGTATGTCATTTGTGTGTTGATTATCCAGAATTGACTATAATGAGAATGTTGTACCAACCCTGTATGGTGTGTGCATATAGAAACGCGTTGGGATGAAGGTGGGTACTGTAATTGGAAAATTGGGGTGCAGTTCGGTGCTGGAAAATATGGGCAAAACCCAAATGTGTATGCACCGCCTGGCAGCGCATGAACTGCCGCCAGGCGGCCTGTTAGTGTAGTGAATTTTCGGGCAGTCTTGTGTGGGTTCGTGTCTTTGGGTATTTAATTGGCAAACTATATTTGTATGATATAGAAATTTAACAGGTAGGAAGAATTTGACTTAAACGAGACTATGGGAGATTAAAATAAGTGAAAGTGTGAAGTGTGATGTAGATAGTGGTGATATTTGAACATCGGGGTGCATATGGTAAGTTAAATTCAGAATATATGTTAATTGGGTAGGAGTGAGATTATTATGTGAGATATGGTATGGATGGTGCAACTTTACCCTAGTCATGGTTTTGTGCTTGTGAAATTGTATTGAGGTACATATGCAATATTGACCAAAGTGTGGTGTCATGAATTTATAAAAATATCACACTGTATGATCCTAAGACTAGGTGTATGTGGAATGTATGTGGCATGGGTAAAGGGGTAAGTGAAGGAGAGTATGGGTGCATGACAATACTTGATTTGATGGCATGTTTGAATGGGTGTGATGTAATCTTATTATAGTTGTATGCCTGGAAAATCAGGCTGTGTTGTAAATTGTTGTGTTGTATGATTGGGATCCCTTGGGGATTTGTTTAAGTACCAAGAAACCAGTAACTGAGCGCTACTGGTATGGCGCCTGGTGGCGTGAGCGAGCCGCCAGGCAGACGGAATGCAAATCAGTGATAGTGGTCACAACGCGAGCGGGGTGCCTGGTGGTAGGGAGGGTTCCGCCAAGCGGAATGGTGCAGCAGAGACCCTGACGATGCGGTGGTGCCTGGCGGCGCGGGAAAGGTGCACCAGGCGGTGGTGACGAGTGGCGTCTGGCGGCATGGTGAAGTCCGCCCGGCGGTGACAGTGCAGTGATGATGCTGCAGGTGCGTGGCGCCTGGCGGTGTGTGATGCCCGCCAGGCGGTTTGGACCCAGTGTCCGCCTAGCGACGTAGGATGCGCGTTAGGCGGTTTTGGTTCAGTGATGGTGCGCAAGGAAAGGTTTCTACATAACTTTAGGGAATGTTCATGATGCGATGCTTTGGCTGGGGGCCCAGTTACGAGTGCATCTTGTATTGGGTAACACGTGACCACTCTAGGTTGTAGCCTGGTGGTTTAGGAAGTCCAGTGGAGTGTGCGGGTTGTGGCTCGTACAGCGAGGTTTCGGATGATTGCCCTCTTCAGTGGATTCTGATAGAGATTTGGTAGTCTGGAAACAACTACAAACTTAGGTTTGTTTTAGGGAACTCCACTTGGTGTCACGGTGAGATGTTGTGGCAAAGTTATTCCCACGTGTGGACTATCAGGTGGTGGCCTATAGTTGGAGGGGCAAGTAGACACTCGTACAGCAAAGATTGATCATTGATTTCACCTAAAGGGTATAGAGATGATAGACGTCTAAAGGCGATTGTTGGGAGTGAAGGAGTAAAAGAAAAGGGGAAAGTGTACTAACCTGGGTTTAAATTTGTTGATGTTATATTTAAGATTATATTGTTTGGTTTTATTTAAATGAGCTCAGCCTATTTGTGTGTGTGTGTGACGATGATCATGTAACTTGTTACATGGGAGCAGATGTTGATACAGGTGAGCAGACAGATGCATAGAGACGGAGTAGGGATATCTCAGGGATTTTATCACTAGTTATTATGTTGAACTATGGTTTTATTTGTAATAATTTTATAGACAATTTTAATTGTAATATGTAATGATGCGATTTATTTTATCTGTAATGGCGCGTTGGACTTTAAGATTTAAATTTTCTCGCAATTTTTGGGAAATTGATGATTCATAAATGAGGTTGTTATTTTATTTACTTTCTTATTTATTTTTGTAAGTAATTTCTGGCTAGGACGTTACACCGGTCGCCTACCTATGCAATCCTAGTTGAACACTTCGTGGTTTCTTATCGCCTACCTAGGCATTCCTAGTTGAACAATATTCTGCCCTTTATCTATCTTACTACCTTTCAAAGAATTGAAGAATTCAAGTCATATGTCACTTATCTAGTCGACCTCAATTAAACAATTAAACAATTATATAGATGACCCAACGACTTCAAAATGACAAGTTACTCATGATTAAGATCACAAAAAACAAAAAAGCAGAGCAATACTTGATCCCATATATGTCGGCCTCGACATACATAATTTACAAAAAAAAATACAAGTTATAAAAGGCATGAGAAAGAGATAAGTACTAAACGAAGGCAACTTTCTATCTCCTTGCTTCGCTTCTTGTGCAACCTAACAACTATTTACCACTCACATCTAGTCAGACTTGACATCCCATCATTCAAACCTCTTCGTCACTATGCTCCTCGAGGTTAGGGGCTACTACACCTATACAATGAGACCAAAGCCTGAAACTGAAGAAATAAAAAAATTTCTTTGTATAAGTTAGCAATATCAAGACTCAATTACATGCATATCGAGCCTTTGGGGCTAGTGTAAAACATGTATCCAAGTATATCTCAACCACTTTGGCTTAGATGTACTCGGCCTGAATACTTACCAGGATGGTGGCCTATTCACCAGGATGGCCACCTACTCACCAGGATGGTTGCCTACTCACTAAGATGGCTGCCTACTCACCAGGATGGCTACCTACTCATGAGCATGGTTGCCTACTCACCAAGATGGCTGCCTACACACTAGGATGGTCGCCTACTCACTAGGATGGCCGCCTACTCACCAAAATTCCAACTCAATAGGATGGTTGCCTACTCACTAGGATAATCTTAGCATGATCGCCTACTTACCAAGCTCCTCTTAGCCATTTCTACCTGGTAATACTCAATTCCAACAACATAACGATTCATGACTTGGTCAACTACTCAATGGGCAAAGTCTAGTTCATAACAAACGTTAACTACATTGACTGAATTTTCAATATGATTAAAGAATCATTAAAAGAATTTATTAATTAAAGACTAAGCAAAGTAATTATCCAAGTGGATAATGCCTATCTGGGTAACGAAGGCCCATAAAATATGGTATTTATGACATAATACATAAGGTAATTGGGTTACATTCATTATCACAACATTTATTGTTATTTGACATATTTGACTAACTTGAGTAATTGAGTGTCTTTTGCATGTACAATCCCTTATTGGAACTAGAGAGGACGAGTACCCTCAAAGAGGACAAGTACCCATTGAAGTTGAAGACTTAGAGCATTTGAAGTTCTTTTGAAATCTTTGCATGATATACAGTCGAATCTTTGAAAACATTATCAAATTTTTTGTATTAATAAAACTTCTTAAATTTTATCATAAGACTTACGAAACGTGATAGTGTGGATGAATCAATGTAAACCAGTTATCGTGATTTGTTTTGATTACCTCTAATTGAAATGATTTTAGGTTATTCTCTACAATAAGGATTTATGGACACCCGTCCCTTCTAAATTTAGTTGTACCAATAATTGAAGTACTTTTGTTATATTAATTATGACTTGAGAAGGGATGCTTCAACCAAGCCAAGTACTTCATATTCTGACAGACATTAATTACTCTAACATTCAATATCAATAGAGAAGATTTGAAATCTAAATTGTTTACCTGATTCAATATTAAACGTCAGTTACAAACCCATGTTAAATACTTCCAAAAATGTAATGATATAGCAATAATTCAGTAGTAATGAAGAATGTTATATAATAAAAATGCTTTGTGCAATATTTAAATATATATATATATATATATATATATATATATATATTATCATAAAATATCAAAATTTTATACAGTTATATTTTATTTCAGAGTATATTTTTATATCATTAGATAAAACATCGATAGTATATAGCGATAAATATTAGACAGATCTTATGGGGAATTAATGTATCCAATATTGCTGAGACATTTTTAAGAGAATGGCTTTTAAAATTAGGTATTTCACATGCTCATTCAAAAAATAAAAAAAGTTTGCTATAGGTAATGTTCATGAAGAGACTTGATAACAAAAAGTAGGTGAACGTCACAATGAAGAGATGGACAGTTGGGAACATTATTATCGATGGACTGATGTAGATACTTTACTGTTATTTTATTTCTAATTTTTTATAATAATTTGCGTATGCTACTCAAAATTCCATTCGATATGGGACTCGATCCCAATTCTGCCAAATTCCCCGACACAAAAACAAAAATGGAAACTGCCACACCTCTCATTGACCTCTCCTCCTTATATTCAGTATTTGTCATACTAGTTTTAGTTTTCATATTTGAATTTGTTGTTTATTTATTTATTCATATTTTTATTATTTACATTAAATTTCTTAAATTACTATTCAATTAGTGTGAGTTATTGTTGCTTAACGGAGGATGGTACTTTGAAGCTGTATTAAATATTTAAAAAAGCAAAGTATTTACTCTTAGTAATTATAATTTAAAGTCATTTGATCACGATATGATGGTGTAAAAGATTACGATTCAATATCAGCAACAATAAAATTTTGATGACAAAAAAGGACTAGAAACAATATTGTAATTATGATAATTTGGAAATAAGATGGAGAATAAAATAAGGATAATTTATCATTATTATTGATTCTTAGTGAAAATATTTAGGCACATCAATAATAGTAGTTATATGTTATTTCAAAAACATGAACGAAAAATTATATTATAAATATTTCTGATGTGTGATAAAAAAAAATAGGTAAGGAAATTCACATATTTGATGGGGTATCATTTAGAAAAAAATCAATATTAAATTTAATAGAAAAATTTGAGGTTGGATTTTTATATTTTGTGTTAGACCGAACTCAACTCAACCCACCCTTGAGAAAATTAATTTGGGTTTAATCAATCGAGTTAATATTTTGAAAAAGATATTTTTTATTAAAATTTAAAAATTTGAAACAATTAAGGTTAATTCATAACACATTTAATCAAAGTAATTCAGGAAAAGAAACATGATACAATTTTTAAAAATTAACAATTTTATATCACAAAATTAGTATATCAATATTGTAGTAAATATAACCTAAAGTGTAAATTAATGAAAGTCACAACATATTTGATGCATGAATATCACTACAAGAAAATTTCTAAATAATACCAATAATTATTAGTAACCAATTTAGATACAAATTTACAAAATTAAAAATTATTGGTTACTAAAAGAGTCACTATTATGAATAAAAAATTATAATTAGTTACTAAATTGGTCTATAAAATTAGCTCCTATGATTTTGGCTACTAAAAAAAATTGATTACTAAAAATTAGCTATTTAGATTTTGACATTGGAGTTTTTGAAGAAGAACATGGTAGCTAGGGGAGTGGGGGAGATTAAGGATTATTACATTAAAGGATGTGTTGTTGTGGGAACCGGTCTCGACAACATAGAGCTCGAGAAGGATGGCTTTGAAGCCAACAAGGGAAAGGGCGGATGCGGGAGAAGTAGAGACCGGTGAGGAGAGAACAACAATGAGGAGGTGGGAGTTAATAGAGAGGAAGGTGTCCTATAGCCAGTGATAGAGAAGGTTGGAGTGAGAGTGGAAAAGGGAGGTTGGGATGGTAGTAGAGGAGTAGAGAAGGGAGAGGGTGAGCATAGTGACGGATCTTGATAAAAGAAATTTGTAAGAATCAAAATAATATACTCAAAATTTATATAGTTAATCATTGTCACTAATATAACAAGAGTATATATAATTTATTATTAAAATATCTTTGTATGTTTCTCTTTAAAATAATTATAGCTTTAAAGTTGTATTTGATATAAAACTCATCTTAAAAGTTTCTCTATAATTTCATCTCTTCCCTCATGGGATATTCCCATATTTGAGAACATATTTTTTAAATAAGTTTCAAAGAATTAATATGAAACTTTTATCTATTTCAACAATTGGATTATTATTATTAGGCATTAAAAGAAATGAATGTATTATTTTATTCTTCACTAATATATTAAAAAAATTTAGACTAAAAACTAATTTATCAAAATCTAATCGAGAATCGAAAGAGTAATTACTAAAAGAAAAATATATGCTAAAAGGTGGTTATGAACAAACATATAGTACATAACTTTTCCTTCTATATTCATACAAAAATAAATCTACAAAAAACTCATGAGATGCAAAAAGTACTAAATATCAAACTATTTTACTACTAATAGACAGCAAAAAATTACCTTTTTTTTATATTCAAAAATGGGAGAGAACCGAAATGAAAGCACAGAGAATGAATTTGTATGTAGCTTTCTTTCTTTTTTCTCAAATTTAAAAGATATACTAGAAGATGAATACTGAAAAACTTAGAAGATAATGAAGAAGAAAAAGAAAAATATCTCAATACAAATTATTAATCTTATTAAACTTAATTTTATATTTTATAATAGATTAAAATTGAATATTATATTTTATAAAAGAAATAAAATTCTATATAAAAAATTTAAAAATTTATTTTAAAAAAATTAACATATACTCTTAAAAGCTCTCCCATCCTTCTAAGGTCCACCCCTGGGTGAGTAGTTGGAAGCAGTGAGAGAGAAGAAGATATCGTGGGAGTAGGAGGGAAAGATGGCAAAGAGGATGTTGATGTGGGAACAAGTCTTAGACACCAACTCCCACCAAAAATTAGCTCATAGTCATCTTCCAAACAAAATGGGTGAAATAAAATTATTTTAAATAAAATAAAGACCGAATCAAAAACAAAGATAAAAGTTAAGGAATCACGTTAAATAAACTCACAAATATTGAGAACAATATACCAATTAAACTAAATCTAACCTAATATATTAAAATTGGATTAGGTCAAGTTAAATCATCATACTAGATCGTCTAGTCACTTAACCTAACAAACATTCGTAAAAATAAAAACAGAGAAAATAAGTATACGTAGCTTGTAGTTTCTTTAATAAGATTAAAATGTTCATCCATAATATAAAATAATATATAAGTAGTTATAATATTATATAATTTTTTTATATACAATTTAAGTAATTCTTGCATGTCTAGTACTTAGCCAATGTATTAAATACTGATTTAATATGATAACTACTTTTGAAAATGATTTCAAAATATTATACCAACTAATTTATATTTTTAAGAAAAATAATTAATTTAATTGATGATATAAATTTTTCAATAATTTCTATTATTGCTTTAAAATTCTCGTTAATTTTGAATTCATCTTTTTTATTCAAAGTTAATTATCCTTCTCTTTATATTTAAGATATCAAAATAGACGAGTGTGACTCTTTTCCATAGAAATATAATAAAAAAATATGTCATTCTTCAATTCTTGTCTATATATTGTTGTGCCACTTCGGAGATTTTCCTTCCTATGTCGCACAATGAACCCCAACTGCAGCAAAATGAGAACCAGTTCTTTCGTCCAGAAGAAAGAAAAACTGGGAAATAATGAAACACTAGTTTTTGATTTTGAGGGCACTCTGTTACGACCAAATTCCTTATTCCCTTACTTCATGTTAGTTGCTTTTGAAGCTGGTGGGATACTAAGATCTGTTATCCTTTTTCTTTCATACCCTTTGGTCTGGCTGGTGGGTGAAGACCAACTTGGCTTAAACATCATGGTTTTCTTGTGCTTTTTTGGCATCAGAAAGGACACGTTCAGAGCAGGATCAGCTGTTCTGCCAAAGTTCTTCTTAGAAGACATAAGAGGTGAAGGAATTGAAGCTCTGATGTGTTATGAGAGAAAAGTGGCAACTACTCAGTTTCCTAGGATCATGGTCGAAAATTTCCTGAAAGACTATTTAGGTGTTGAGGCAGTCATGGCAAAAGAGTTGAAGTGTTTCAGTGGTTTCTTTATGGGAGTGTATGAGAACAAAAATCAAAATAAAGTCCCCTCATGTGAAGTTAATGGAGGCACCACAGGGAAAAACATCAACAACAGTGTTGATACGGTAGATAGAAACCATGTTGAGTTTATTGACCAACGACAACTTCACCAAGAATCCAAGGTTTGGTACTTTTTAAATATATAAAGCAGTCAAATCATTCATCTTATGTGTCTTTTGTGCTAAATAAAATTTTTTGAGGCAAAGAAAGACATGTGGAGTTTTGTTTAATCTAATGGATTACTTTTAACTATTTTTTTTATAATATAATGATCGATATATTTTTTTTTAATTTTAAGTGAAAATTAAAATTAATTTATTTTTAAAATTTTGATTTAATTTAGTTTTTTAATTTTAGAAACACTTGAATTTAATTTTTTAATTGAATGTTTTTAAATTTATTTTACATTTCAAACACATTTTTAATTAATATTAAAATAAAAATATTTCAAATGGTATAGTAAAAATATATTTAACCACATAATATATTTACAATGAGTATAAGCTAATTATTGTTTATTATCAAAAAGTGTTGTGAATGGATTATAGGAAAAAGAGTTGTAAAAGTATCTTTTCTGATTTCTTCTTCAGGAGGTTTGCATAACTGATGAGAAGAGAAATTGTGACATTCTTTCGAGAGAGAAGTATCCAAAGCCATTGATCTTCCATGACGGAAGATTGGCTTTCAGGCCAACACTTGCATCTTCTCTAGTGTTGTTCATTTGGTTACCCTTTGGACTATTTCTTTGCCTACTCAGATTTACAATAGGCATAACATTGCCCCTAAATGTGTCGGCTCCAATATTGGCCTTCACAGGAACAAGAACCACGTTTTCAAGACCCCAAAACACAAAGTCTTTAATCCAGAATGAAGAAAAGGAAAAGGGTATGCTCTATGTGTGCAATCACAAAACCCTGCTTGACCCACTTTACGTTTCAATTGTTCTAGGGAAACCTCTCTCTACAGTCACATACAGCCTAAGTAGATTAAGTGAAACAGTGTCCCCTATCAAAACTATAAGGCTAACACGGGACAGAGAGAAAGACAGAGAAAAAATGGACAAATTGCTTAGCCTAGGAAACCTTGTGGTGTGTCCTGAGGGAACAACTTGCAGGGAACCTTATCTGTTAAGGTTTAGTCCTTTGTTTGCTGAGATTACAGCGAACATTATTCCTGTGGCTATTGATGTTAAGGTTAGCATGTTTTATGGAACAACAGCAAGCGGGTATAAATGTTTAGACCCATTTTTCCACTTCTTGAATCCAAATCCTACATATACCATAAAATTTCTGGGGATGTTACCACAATCAGAAACGTGTCAAGGTGGTGGAAAATCAAAGATTGAAGTGGCCAATTTTGTGCAGAAGGAGATATGCAAATCTTTAGGGTTTGCATGCACCAACTTGACCAGGAAAGACAAGTATTTGGTCTTGGCAGGTAATGAAGGCATTAGTCCACGCAATAATTGCCACCACTAGCAAGATTCTATACTTGAATTTTTTATTGAGTTTTGTGTGCTATTTATTTGCTTTATCTTTCAATTATATGGATTTTTTATATTAAAAAAAATTAATATGTTTTAAAATATTAAAATCGGTACATTTTAAAGTTAAGTTAGAGAGACGACAGAAAAAATTGAACAGAGAATTCCAATTCAAGATTATATCGTCTAAGAATAAAGATTCTCGTTCTCTTCGGGAAGTCGCACGGTGAGGAGTTTTGCATTATAAATTTTTGTCTTTAAAGCGCAATTTGTAACATTATGCTATGTAGCTTACAGTTGTACAATACTTTCGTTCAACTAATGAATAAACAATTTGTGTACAACAATAATATAACTCATTATGTTATTGTTGATTGAAAATTTTACGATTAGTTTGAAAGTGTATTACGTGGAGTTATTGTTTAGTTTGGGTTTGCTTTCATTTTTTTTCGTTAAAGCTAAACTATAATCATCACTAATTCTATATAAAAGAATAATTTAGAAAATATAAAAGAGAAAAGATTTAAAAATACAGGATAAATAATTAATTTAGTATAATAAGTATTGATATATTTTTTTATGTAAACACATGTCACGTATTACTATGAATCATTTCAATTAAGTTCACACTCCAAAAGCAAATGAATCATCACATGAAAAATATCATTAAAAAAACAGAATACAAAAAAGATGAAGAGGCCAAACCAAACTATCATGTTTGTAAAAAGAAATGAAAAATTCCTATCAAAGAACTAAAGAACTCTAAAGATAGAAAATTGAAACTTGTTATGGAAGAAATCAAGAGCTATCGTAGAATGCCCGGTATTATACCACTTACCTTCTTTTGAAAATATTACTTAAACTCAATTCGTTCACAATCCATACACTTTCTCCATTTCTTCTAAGTTACCAAGGAACAATTTGTATAGAAGAAAAAGCTTTACATAAAAATATAAAATTACTTTCCAACCAAACACACCTATATCCAGCCAGTTGAGAATGTTCAATAGCTGGAACAACCCCTATGGTTTCTACATAGAACAGATTTTGCACCCCAAATAAGTAGGTAACCTCTTTATATTCACCATTTATAGCCCTGAACAAACCAACACATTACCAAGCTACGACTGCCACAAGTATAACCATATAGTGTTCATCTTAACCACCGGTAAGTTCTCTTTTTCGAGAACGAAAAATTTTAAGGTGGGAGAATGTAAGACCCGTGGAATTTAATTAATTAATTAATTAATTAATAAATGTGGGTAGTGGAAGCCTTTATGACATTAAATTATGATTAGTATGACGTGGAAAAGTACTAGCTCAAATGGTTGAGAGGTATGTCATTTATGTGTTATTTAATTATTATTGTTTTAATAGTATGATTGATCATGTTTATTATGAGATAGTGCTTGAATTGTATTAGTAAAAAACATGAATTAGCATGATGGTTTGGCATTTTCTTGGTATTGGCATGGTTATGAGTTCAAGCCTTGGAGAACCCAAATTAAACTTTATTTTTGCTAAATGGAGTTTTGACTTGAATTTGAAGGGTTAAGGGAAACCCTAGCTGGAGTAGCAACCAAGAAGGGCTAGAAAATGGACCATAATTAACCATTGAATGTAAATTATCCCATGCATTAAGCCATTTTTCGCTTTGGAACCATTAACTCAAAATTAAGAGCAATTAAAGAGAGAATAAGGGAGAGAGAGAAGGGTTTTTGAGCCTGCAATTGTTCTGTAACGATTGTGAGAGAATTCAGACTAGGAGTGGTGTGGAAGATTGACGTAGAGCAGCTGAATTTGGAGAGAAAGTCAAGGGAGACCATTGGTGGTTGAAAGGAACTCTCAAGTGTCAAAGTTTTAGGCAAAAGGATCCAGGTTAGGGGAGCTAGACTCCGTTGTTTTATTTGTATTGTTAATAATATGTGATGTATGGTAAATTGGATGCTTGTACACTGTTTAATTTCTTGAAATTCTGCGTTTCTAGAATTTTTTCAGAAACCGCTTGGCGGGTGATTAATCACCGCCAGGCAACACATCTGTTTTGGTTGGTTTTGGGTTCTTGGAGAAGGAACCGCCTGGTGGCACATTCCCGACCGCCAAGCGACACATAGAAAATCACCCAGTTTTCTCGGTTTGGATGAAGCGCCTGGCGGTGGCGAGTGACCTGCCAGGCGACGCGAGCCAAATTTGCTCCTTTTTTGTGTTTCGGGGTTCTAGGCTGAGTTTGATTGGTGGAAAAGCTGACTGTAGTTGTTAGTGAATGATTTTGATGTCAAATGTTTAACAATTCTAAGTGTTAGAAGGCACGATTGAATGGAACAGTGAAAATGTGATGTTAGGGTTTAACAATTGGGGTTTTGTTGTCCTAAGGAAAACTTGGTAGTTTAGTTGTTTCATAAAGAATGAATAAATGTGTTGAAATGGGTTTCGCAGGGCATGGAGAAATTTGGTGGTTCATGGAAATTGCAGGAACCGCCTAGCGGCACTATGATTACCGCCAGGCGCAGTATCAACATGCAGATTGGTGGGTTTGGGTGCTGAGCGTGGGCGAGAAACCAAATTGGGACGTGAGTGAGGATAATTGGGGACTTGAAAATGTAGATAGATGGGGCTTAACTGGAAACTGGTAGTATAAAAGAGGGGATTCGAACTTGTGAGGTTAAGGGAGAGAAAATATTGAAGATGGCTAAGTATTAAAGTGAAATGGAAAGTTTAAGGCAGAGACCTTCTTGGTACTTGATCTTATAGTATGAGTGGTGGTGCCCTTATGTTTTACTGAACGGCTAACACTAAATTAAGGTTGAAATGAGTAAGGCTTACCAAAATTGTGATGGAAAGAGAAATACCTTGATGTAGAGAGGATTTGGTAAACATGTACCATAGTTACTGGTTATAGGCTAAGATATGACAGTCAATGGTTGAGCACAAATGATTAGATATTTTAATTGGTGGGAAAGGAAATTCCTTTAGGAGAATAGGAGGATAACAAACTTTTAAGTCATGAAGCATATTGGTTGGCACCTAAGGGTACGAATATAATTATTTTGACCGAGATGATAGTGAATTCAAAAATCTGAATGCAGGTGGTTACATGATTAAAATGTCGGGACTGGATAATAATGTGTAAAACCAGTCAGTTGCGGGCTTTTGGTGTGGTGTCTGGCGGGCTTTGAGCCGCCAGGCGATAGCCACTAAAAAGGGGTGGACTGATGCAAGCGGCGCCTGGCGATGAAGGTGGTTCCGTCAGGCGATGTCGACAACATTGGAGGTTTTTGAGGTGCTTAGCACCTGGCGGTACGCGTCCCCCGCCAGGCGGTCTGGAAGCTGACAGCGCCTGGCGGTATGTCCTTGGCCAAGCGATTTGACTGTTGTAGCCTTGAGTGCTGGATTTCTGGATGCGTGATCTACAAAGTTCTTAGTGGTGCTTCAAAGGTGGGATTACTGGTGTTCCTTGAGTTGAGCTCAGAACGTATCCCTTGAGTTGAGCTCGGGATATGGGTAAGCACGTAGCATTCCTCGAGTTGAGCTCGGAATGACATCCCTCGAGTTGAGCTCGGAATGGCGGATGAACACGAGGAACCCTTGAGTTGAGCTCGGGTTAGCGAGTGTTGTTGGTGTGAGTACATTGCTGGTTGTGGCTAGTACGGATGGGTCTAGATGGATTGCCCTCCTCAGCAGATAGCTGACGAGTTTGGTAGTCTTCGGACGTTACGAACTATGTTCGTATTTGGGAACTCCACCTGTCGTTACGGTGTATGATCCTTAGCAATGGTTTCCCGCACGTGCTCTATCGGTTGTGGCTGATAGGTATCACAGCAGGTCATCTTGAAGTACTCTCTAGGAGATGTAGAACGCAAATATCATGGTTGTGGCCATGCGTGATAGAGTCAAAAGGAAAGAATTTCTATAATGTGATTGAGTGAGATCTATAATGTGATTTACATGTAATTAACATATGTATATGTGTTTTATATGTTTAATTTGTTAAGCTCACCCTATCTGCTTGTGTATGGAGATGATCGTGTGCGTGGTACACGGGAGCAGCTGATGTTGATGTAGGTGGTACTGGTGAGACTTAGCCACGGAGCGGGGATAGCATGGGATTCTTTTTAGTTATTATGTTTTGGAATCAAATTGTAAACTCTCATGAGACATTTTGTTTATTATATCAGTTTTCTAAACTATGGTTTTGGAATTATATTTGGCAGTAATAAAATTTTAAATTTTCCACGTTTTGGGAAATGAGGTATTATTAAATGAAAATATTTATTATTTCTTTATTTATTATTAAAACCGTAATATCTAGACGGGATGTTACAACAAACATCAAACTCAAACAGTAAGGAACATTGATTAACAGAACCTCAAAGCTTTGCATTATCCACTTGAAGAGAGAAAATAAATTGGGTGTTGTCCTAGTTGCAAGGAGAAGCCAAAATGTGGAAAGGAGCCTATTCTCCTAAAAAAATGAATGTTGTATACGAAAATCTTGGTTTGGGACATGGTCACATCAGACCCCCCTTCCTAAACCCTAGTTATTGTTGAAAGAAATTAAAAATTGCCATTGGTCTGAAATAAAAGTTGACCCAACATTAATGTTGACATGAAAATAAAGGTTAATGTGGCATAGATAATATGGCACTAACATGACACTCTTCTCTTTAGCCTAAAATTAATGTCCTAGCCCAAAAATGTTTCATAACAAAACCTAAAAATAATTTAGAAATGCAAATTAGACTAAGTAAATCCAAATTAATTAAAATCTGAAGTATTGACCCAATGAAAGCCAATAAATGAAAATGCACTAACAGTAGACCATTAAGCACTAAACACTCCTCGAGATGGATACAGAACGGTAAAAAAATAGGGAAAAATAATGGCTCATCACTTATTCTCAAAGGGGTGATGTTGATGTTCCATTTAATATGTAGTCTTCATTTGAGTTCATATTGATGAAATAGATTATGGTAATTACTAATTGCCTTTTTCAAGCTTTGTAGATATAGTCTCGGGATATACTAAATGTTATGCAATTGGTTTGTTCTGCTAAAAGTTTGATTCAAAAGCTGAGAGAGGATGGTTATCAAAATTTATTGAAAGGTGTGATATTGTTTTTGTGAACGTGACATTGATATTCCTGATTTCAATTCTACTTATGTTGCATGTCATGGTCGTTCTCGACATCTAAAAGATCATGTCACTATGGAACATAATTTTAGGGTGAATATAATTTTGGTTATAATGGATAAGTAGCTACAAGAATTAAATGACAGGTTTATTGACCTAACAATGGATCTTTTAACTCTAAGCAATGCTTTGGTGACTAAGGATACGTATAAAGTTTTTAACATTGAGGATATGCCCTCCTGTGAACAAATTTTATACTTTAAATTTTAGTGAGCAAGACAAGATTAGTTTAAAATTTTAACTTCAACATGTTATTGTTGATGCTCTTAACCATCTAAATTTAAAGAAGTTATCAACCATGATTGAAATTTGTTAATCTTTGACAAGAACGGGAAAGTTAAGGACGTTTACTTGATCGATTGTTTAATTCGTATTATTTTAACTCTTCCTATTTCTATATCTACAACATAAAAATCATTTTTGGCAATGAAGATTATCAAAACAAAATTGGGAATAAAATAGAATGATAATATGATTATTTACAATGAAAAATAAATAGTTAAAAATTTTACTTTTGATACAATTATTGATAAGTTCAAGAATATAAAGGAACGAAGGACAATCATTTACATATGTGTAATTTAATTATAAGTATATTAAATTATGTACTTATTTTTATTGCACTAGTAACCATAATTAAATATATAAATTTTGAAAGTATTATTTTGATTCTTTCAAAATTATTGGTTAAAATATCCTGTGAATATAATTGCATTGAATTTTACATAAAGAACACATCTTTCTTCATGGAGTTTTCAGATGAAGAACATGTATTCTTAATAGGTTAAATTATTCATTTGGTCTCAATTTTCGTAAGTAAATTTTAATTTGGTCCCTCAATTTTTAAAAGTGTTAACTAGGTCCCTAATTTTGATATTTTGTTTTAATGAAGCCCTTTCCATTAAAATGGCAGAAACGACGTTAAGAGCACAGTGACGTGGAGATATGAGACTGAAACGTGTCATTTACATTGATGAAGGATTATCTTGTTTTCTTTTAGAGTTATGAATATGGTGAAGTTGTTTAAGAAAGCTTTTTGAAATTTCCCACTGGACATTAAGATAGCAAGCTATCTAGATGTGAAGGTTCATTTCTCAAGCTCATGAAGGGAAGAAGAGAGTTGGATTCAAGCTTAAACTCACACGGCATTAACAATACTTAAAGAACCAAAATGAAAGAAGAAACTTTAAAAATGGAAAGCATAGAAGATGAAGCATGGAAGAAGCACGTCACTCATAGGGGAGGATCTAAGCCAACCAAGCCCTAGAGATGAGTGATGGTGTCGCCACTTGCAAGCAAGATAAGGCAAAGGTGAGTTCACTTCTAGGAAGGAGAGCTCACAAAAATTTAATGGTTGAAACACAATAGTTTAGAAACAAAATGATCAACCCTTTTACAAGACAAGGAGCACCCTTTAAATAGGAGTTCATAGGGGTCCTTTAGCAAATACAAAAACATGAAAAAGGATT
>Ga0214542_1007643_pt1 | contig 18601 bp, 10 predicted proteins | sample CNSS1metaG_FD_160096 | JGI IMG/M metagenome (GOLD analysis project Ga0214542, IMG submission 160096) | Root nodule microbial communities from cowpea collected in UCLA plant growth center, Los Angeles, California, USA - CNSS1 | ecosystem: Host-associated > Plants > Roots > Nodule | place: USA...
TATATATACCATCTAAATCCTAGGTTGATTTTGAAAATTACAATCTTGGAAATGAAAGTACCTCATTGAGCTGCTGGCTTGCTGTTTTTTCTGAAAATATAGATCGGATCACTCTTCCTTTATCTTCTATGTATTCATCAAATGAAGCCTGACAAAAATAAATTAAAATTAAGATTAACTTTAAGTATATTTTTAAACAGAAATTAAAAACAAATAAGTTTTATCGCAAGTTCTAATGCACATTTTTTTTAATCATGGTATTAATCCAAAGTATCCACGAACTTCTATAATGATTTGTGTTTCTTCATATAATGTGGAACTAAACCCAACTTAAAAAATAACTTAATTAGCAAGAAAAAAAGTGGGAGAAAGATACCGAAGGCAACTCATGAAGTGGAACAGAAGCTGAGCTTCTGTAATTAAAAGAGGAAGTTCTATTGATATTGTTGCATTGGAAACGATTCTTTGAAGCATGGTGATGAAGCTTGTGCTTCTTCAATGGAGCCAAAATGGTGTGTGAGAAGAAGGGTTGACATGGATTCAGAAGAATGCTTCCCATGTTTTTTTTCTCTCTCGTTTTTCAACAAGACAATTTGGTATATATCAAAAACCTTTCTTAAAATGGGTACATATCAACAACATAGGTTTCTTATAATGCTGAAACTTTCCCTAGGTTATAGACAGTTCATGAATTAACACCAATTTTTCAAAAAATGAGACGTGTGGAGTTGAACATTACACGCAGTTACGTGACACTATTGGAGAAAAAAACAATAAATAGAGAAATTTAATATAACTACATCTGATACATGAACCACTTACCATTAATGATTCTTATATTATACAACTTGTCAGATTCCTTCTTTGGGCATATGTCGATTCGCGAAGGGAACGGGTGGCCATCAGATAAATTATCTGATGTGTTGAATTTAAGTGTGAGTCTAAGTTTTACATAAAATAAAAATAAAAAAGTTAAGTATCATATAAAATTAAAGACTCACAAATCTATTGTCTTAAAGTTTTGGATTAATAGCGGTGTCAATTTTTTATGTGTGGATTTGACACATGTCTCATTAATATTATATCTCTTCGATAATTATCTTTAAAAAGATCCAAGATATACACAAAAAAATAAATAAATAAATATAATATATATATATATATATATATATATATATATTTGAAATAAAAATGTGAAGATTTAATAGTGGTATATTCTAAGTTAGATATCTATGATTTTGCATGGAAAAATAGTAAACACGAGAAGGGTATCACAGTTCGGTGGCGGTCACAGTGGCGGTGGCAGCACTTTGAGCCTCTCTTTTAACCTTCTTCTCAATACTCTTACATTTCGAAACTTAAGGTTCCTTCTTGATCAACATTTTCATTACAACTCTAATATCTTACAATAATAAATAGTAGATAATAACAATAATAATAACACTAATATCTACCCTACATGAAAAATTCATCTATTCCTCACTGGTTTAGAAACTGAAATGTTAGTCACAATTAAGGATGTCAACAGATAGGTAAGATACGGATAATAATTTTCTCGTACTTTATTTGTTGGATAAATATTTGTTTTGTACAGATAGTAGTTTTCTAGTACTCTATCCGCTAGATAAATATTTGTCTTGTATATCATACTTATATATGTGCAAATATCTACATATTTTTTTAATATCCACAGGTGCCCACGAATATTTACAAAAAAAATATATTTAATAACAAATTTTAACCATAACTTCAAATAAAAATGTAATATATAACATTTATAAATTTCAAAAAAAATAAAAATAATTCATTTAAATAGTGTTGAATGACAGTTTACAAATAAATTAAGATTTTTTAAAACCAATTGAATAGAACGGATACGGGTATCCACGTGTGTGAATACTATGATACCATACCCATCCTGTTAACACGCGGGTATAAAAAAGGCTCGTACCTGTTACCCGCATGTATCCATTTTCACTATTATTTTCTACCGGTTGTGAATTTTATCTGCGGATACCCACGGGTAATACAATAAAAAAAATAATGTAGAGATATTTTAGAAATTGAAAGCATTTCTATAACATTTGTTAAATAATGGAATATTACCAGAGGCTGAATTTTCAGTCATTAATGGCATTAAAAAGTATGTTTATTTAATTAAAGACTGTTATTTTGCTAATTACTATTAGAAACAATTTGTAGTAATTACAGTTTTTTTAGTCTAGTTTGTTGAATTAATAATAGAGATGGGTTAATTTTGTATCTAATTAAAATATAATACGAGACTTATTTTTCAATCTTTTGGAATAATTGTATGGAATCAAAAACCGACTTTTAGTTTCCGATAGAAGTATAATTATTATTAATTTTAAATATTTATAATGAAATAAATACTTCATAGGTAATGAGTACTACTTTTTTATTATATTATAGTGAAAATATTATATATTCGTATAATAATATATTAATTTGCTTTTGTAATAATTGAAATTGAAAAACATGATAGATACAACAACATATAATAGAAATAAAAGTTATTGAAATGTTTCCGTATTCTAAAATTTTAAAAATTTAATACGAAATTAAGACACATAAACATATTTGTTTTCTTAAAATGAAAACAATGATAATACTACTATTGTTATACTAAATCAATTGAAATATAATTTAAGAAAGTAATTTTGGTATTAGTAATTGCATAATATGAATATTTCAAAATCTTTAAATTATTTAAGAAATTTAAAATGTGTTCGTAGCAATCAGAGTGAATAACATGGGAGGGACTATTCAATTCAAACTCTTTCACCAACATGTAATAATATTAATTTAGTACAACCCTAATTCAAGATACGTACATCAAGTGGCAAAATATTTAATTCAACCACTCGTCATTGCATCTTATGGCCATACAAAGAAAAGTGTTGGAGGATAACGAGTTCAATTAAATTGAATCATGATTATGAGAAGAAGTCTTGTTCACAATAGGAATGACAACGAGATGGGGTGAGAACGAGTTTTGATATCTCATATGTATTTCTGTAAAAAAAATTCATCTTCATCCTCATACCCATCCAACGAGTATCAAACTTTTGTATCATTCTCATCCCACCGAATATCGGGTATAATCTCGTACCCATACCTGTACCAATTTTCTTACTACTTTAATATTAATTTTAATTAATTTGTATAAAATAATAAAAAATTACGGTAAAGGAAACATAATATTATCAAATATTCAATATTAGGAGGATAGTTATTTCTTCGATATCAAATACTTTGATACTTTGAAATAAATTATAATTGTTTACATTTTATATTAGAATACCAAATAAAATTTCATGAGAACCAAAACATTTATTAAATTTGCAAACATTAATGAAACCTATTTGATAAAATTTAAAAATATTTTAAAAAATATATAAAAGGAAAGAAATATTCAAATTAAAATATATTATATTTTAAATATTTGTTTACTTCAATTTTTTAAATTATAATGAATCTCTTTTTTATACACGAATAAAAGTTATAATACATCACTTGATCAAAATGACACAAAGAACAAATAATAAACATAATAATAAAATTTTAACATAGATCTTGTATCTTTTGAACTCCAATATATATTGGATGGTGATAAAAAAATATTCATAGCATTACATTAAATTTTTATATTGTAGTAAATAAAAATTATTTATACAATTATAGTGAAAAAATTAAAGTATGATTGTAATGAGTTAGAAAAGAAAAAAATAATTAGATAAAATATATCGAAATAGTATTCTACATTATGAAAATAAACAAAAAATAAAAATATTAACAAATTAACAAATGCATGTCTTATAAACAATTTGGAGACTATTGAAAGGAATCAGACAAAGGAAAACAAATGTATAATTAAAGGTATGATAAGATGAAAAATATCTTAGAGATTTAAGAAAACTTTTCAAATATCAACATATATACTCAATGGTTGAGAAATAACAAAAATTATTTTAGCGAAACAAAAGAGTTTTTCAAATGAAACAAAAATTAATAATAATAAGTAATTTTTTTATATTACCTAGTAAATGAAATGTTTATGCTATTAAACACTTAAATTGAGAATATTAAACATTCTCATGTGAAAGGAAAATATACAATAAATAAAAATATTAAAAAATAATAAAAATATTCAAATGTTAGAAATAAATTTTTTTTAATTGACATACATCATGTTAACATAATTACATAAAGGTTATGATAAGATAAAAAATATATTGGAGATGCGAAAGAGTTTCATAACAAACCAAATAAATAAAAAAAATAAAAAATATAAAGTATATATATATATATATATATATATATATATATATGATTACTTAATTAATTGTAAATATTTTAATAATTTAAACAAGGATGAAGATATGGCGAGGACGGGTAATATCGCAGGGATATGTACATCCCCATCCTCATCCCCATACCCAATTGAAAAAATTGGGGATTTCCCATACCCATACTCAGTCAATGCGAAGATTTCCCGTCAAAACAGGGACGGGTTCGGACAATACCCACGAGGACGAGTTTATTTACCATCTGTTGACACATTTCCTACCTATAAATTTAAGAATTTCTATCTACCATGGGACAAATTGAATTGAATTCAATTTTTTTTTTACCTATACTTTGGACAAGAGAGTTTGAGAATGATTAAATCACCATGTAGTGTTAATAGTTGTTTAAATGTATCCTATACAACATTAAAATGGATCAAACCTGTTTTGACTAAAAAAAATTGTGTTGATTTCAAGCTCATTCATTTGTTGTAATAATTGTAGTTGAATCATGATGTAAATTATGTGTGTGAATTGTTTCCAATTATGATTCATAAGATTCGTAAACATTTAACAAATGTAATATATAAGATATACAAACATGTAAAGATGTAATCAGTTTCTAATCTCACTTCACTCATCTTATACTCTAATATGTCCCATATATAAGAATTTAACTTTTATATTTTTATAGTTCATCTATGTATACATAAGACTTTCTCCACATCAATTATGCCCATCCTCATTTCTCATCATTTTCAAGATTAGATTATACCTTCCAATAATTAATGAGCTTAGAATAATTCCTAACTGAACACAAGTGAAATCAAAGTAATTGTTTTTTTTTAAGAAAAAAAAAACTCTCATTTTTCTGTCAACTTACGTTTGAAATCCATCTTGGTTTGATTAGTTAGGAAAAAGTGACCTTTCTTACTAGTTTATCCTTTGTCTAGAATTTGATTATATTTGGTATGTAGTTTAAGGATTTTCATTTATTTTTAATATTTTAAACAAAGATTGAATCTAAGGGTTGAAGAGATAAAGAGATATGGTGTGAGCATGAGTAGTTCTTAAATGTTGAATTGAATGAAGTGATTTGTAGTTTGAGTTGATAAATAATTGAATATCATGATAAAAATTCAATTTTGTTTTATAGGATATTTTTTAATATTCTTGAATTGGTTTTGAATTCTATTTTAAATAGGCTTAATTACTTATATGCTCCCAAACGATTGTAATAATTTGGTCTTCGTTTTTAAAACAGTTTTGTGTCCCAATTTTTTAAAAAATGTCTCAATTAGGTGTGTCAATATGTGATTATTTTAAATTTTTTAATTTTAAAAAAATTAATTAATTTTTTTTATTTTTAAATTTGGTTGCCACGTCCCATGTCCCTGGTGTGTCACGTGACAAGACAATGTCACGTGTCAGTGTTAATATAAAATGTCATTGTCTTGATTTCTATTTAGTTTATATATATATATATATATATATATATATATATTTTATTCAATTTAGTTCCTATATATGTCTATTTGATTCGATTTATCCCTACTTATGTCTCTTTATTCAATTTTGTCCCAATAATATAATATAGGGTTAATTATGGGTTAATAATATACAATAATATAATATAGGGTTAATTATGTTTTTCATCCCTCAAGTATTGGACGTTTTTGGTTTTCGTTCCTCATTCAAAAGATGCGCTATTTAAGTTCCTCACGTTCTGAAACGCATGGAATTGGTCCTCATTTTTTTAACTCCGTTAGTTTTATTACAAAGCTGGCAGACAAAGTGCCACGTTAGGAACCCGTTTTTAACTTTCACTCAGACTACAGTAAACACGTGTTTTAAAAGGGGGTCTGAGGGTAATGTTTGAAACCCTAAATTTTGAATTGTGAGATAGGATCCTTAGTGAGGAGCTTGAGGAGGTCATTTTGGTGCAGGAGAAACGTAGGTGACAGCGTTTGTGTACAATGTAGTGATGAAGAGTGATAGTTCCGAAATTGATTGTAGGCAAAGGAAAAATTTCTCAAAGCTCAACGTCGTGTTCAGAAATAGTATCGAAAGTGTATGGGTGTGGGGAACGATTGTTGCTTCTAAAGGCAAGTACTGTGAAGAACAAGGACATGTTATTTTGGAGATGTAGAAATTGGGCGGTAAGTGACAACTTGCATTTGTTTTACTCAAGCTTTTTTTGGTGGCTGTTATAATGGTTTCAATTTTTTACAGTCCAATTCAAATTGTAATTATTTTCAATGGGTTAATGAAGAAGAATGTAAAGGTGAAGGAGAAGAATCTGAATTTGAAGCTGGCGTAGGAAAAAGATTTGAAGAAAAGGAAGTTTGTTTGGAAAAGGAAAAATTGATAGTGGACTTGATTAAGAAAAACGAGAAGTTGAAGAGGAAATTGCAAAAAGAGAAAAGATTTGGCAAATTGCTGCAACTTTTATTTGTATTGTCGTGGTAATTTTCAATTGTATTTGTGGTTATGTTTTTGTTCAAGTTTAACTGTAATTAGTTTTTGTATTTCTGGGAAATTAGTTTTTCCTTTAATTGGTAGGTTTTCTGTGGAATTATTTTGTAGTGATGAAAATGGTATTACTAATGATATGAGTATTGCATGCCATTCAGTTGCCCAATGCCTTTTTATTTTACGTGTTCTTAGTGGTTGATTGTGCTTTGTAATGGGTCCAGAATTGATGTAGAGGAAAATTGATATCATTGAAAAACTGATTTTTGTTTCTTTAAAGGATTCAAATTACAATCAGTGGACTGAATTAGGACTGAATTATGACTAAATTAAGTACTATAATTCAATCTTTTCTTGCTGCAATCATTCATTTTTGTCAATTAAATACAATAATGCAAAGTGATCCCTGCTATTGCAATGAATAAAGTATTTCATAACAGACATAGTGGTCCACATTTTTAACTACAACACTGCAAAGTTTAATAAAACAACAAAATAGTAGTGCTCCAAAACAAAATAGTGGTCCACTATCCCTATGCCCAATGTGTCAAAAGTAATTGTCTATTACAGAATTCTTTAATAAAGCAATAAAAAAGTTTGGATCTCCATTCAATTTCACGTGGGTTGTGCATACATTGTATTAGTACTTGCTTGAGAACCTAATACTTGTGCCGTCATGCTTCTTGTCTGTGTTGGTGCTCTTTCTCCTTGGTTCCTGTTGGCTGGAACCATGGGTCTGCATCTTCTTCTACTGGCTGAGCTTTGGTTAAATGGGCATGCACCGTTGGTAGCTCCACTTCCAATTTGAGTCCTTTGGGTGTTTCCCTGTCCTTTGGGTATGTATTCAACATTAAGATTTTTGTTTGTACAATATCATTAATTGAAAGAAAGTATAGATGAATATTTACCTTTCTTCTCATGCCCTTTCTACAGCTTCTGATATTATGACCATATTGGTTGCACCTGCTGCACTTTCCCATGATATTTTTCTTTGAAAGTTTGGAATGATTGACATGTTCATCAGCTTCCTTTCTTCGTAATTTTTTGAGTCTACCAGGTGGGGTTTTGTAAACTGGAGGAAGTTATTCCCCATTGATTGGAGTAATTTTAGGGCCATAGCAAGCTTGATAGGCATCTCTTGTATAATATGCGTGGACATAAGCCTCAGGATTTTCTATCTTATAGTTAATTGTTGCCACAACATGCCTACAAGGTATACCCACCAAATCCCAAAAATAACAACTGCAACTATTCTTACTTAGATCAACCACAAACTTCTCCATTATGAATCCTTGTGTCACTTCAAATTTAGCATCCCCTGCCCACACAGGAAGCCAATTCCCACTTTTTTCCACTTCCCTATCAAGCCTTTTTTGGGGTCTAGGCATTACATTTCCTGGATATGCATTCAACTTCTCTCTAAGTGTTGCAAATCTACTCATTATGTATGATCTAATCCATTCCATCATGCTAATGATTGGTTTATCTCTAGCTAGTAAAATGGTGCTATTAAATGATTCAGAAAGGTTATTCATTAACACATCACATTTAGGGTAAATGCTGAATGCATATTTACACCATGATTTGGTAGGAATGGCAATTAACCAATTATAAGCATCAGGATTTAAATTTTTCAACTCACCCATTTTTTTTCCATCCTGCATAAAAATTAGCCTTTGTTGCCCCCATCATAAGGTCTTTGATGACTACACCATCACCAAATTTCTTCTTAAAATTGTTGTATAGGTGCCTCAGACAAAAACGATGTTCAACACCATTCAAAATCTCATCAAATACAGTCATAAGTCCTTGCAAATAAATGTAATACCAAATTAGACATAATCAAACAATTAATTTTAAATCAGTTAAAAACAATATTATGTTTGTGCTTTACCTTTTGTTGGTCTGAAATGAACACCCAACGATGACTATCAATGTCACCAATATCCTGTAATAGTAGTGTCAAAAATCATCTCCATGTCTCCTTGCATTCGTTTTCAACAACAACAAAGACTAATGGGAAGTACTGGTCATTGGGATCCCTACCAACTGCTACCAATAATTGACCACCATAAGTTGTCTTCAAGTGGCAACCGTCAACACCAATGAAGGGTCTACACCCAGCCATAAAGCCCTCCCTACAACCATCTAAGCACATATAGAAACTTCCAAATCTTGGTGGCAAAGTGGGTTGTGGTTGGTTGATCTTAACCTTGAAAGTTCCAGCTTTAAGTCTCAACAATTCACCAACATAATCAAATAAATGGCTGTACTGACGTTGTCCATCCCCCATCAAACTGCCCATTGCTATTTGTTTTGCTTTTCCAGCCCTCCAAGCAGTTATGCCAAAACTGTATGTCTTCTTGATTTCATCAATAATTTGATTCACTGTCATTATACCAACATTCATGAATCTGTCTATTAAAACCTGAGCAATCCAGTCCGTGTTAGCATTTTTGTTACCAAAAACCCGTCCACATTTATGACCACCAACTAGTGTCTTCACCCTAAAGGTTTGTTTACCTCCAACCTTGCTCACCATAATTAAAAACCCATATTTTCTGTTACAAACAGCCCCCACTCTCTTGTGGTCATTCTTGACAAATTTAACTTCTTTACCATTTAACACACTATGCTCCATTAGTGCATGTTTAAAATCTTTCAAAGAACCAAACTCCATTCCCAATTTAAATTTGAAGTCTTTCTTCATATCTTCCGGTCTATACTTTGTAAACTTTGGTCCAACATTAAGAAGACCATCATCACTGTCCACATCAGAATCTAACTCATCACAAATGTATTCCTCATTTATCTCATGATCTCCAATTTCTTCATTAGTCACAAAAGACCCTTCACTAACATTTCTTTTATTCCTCTCTTTGCTTGAATTTCGTTTAAACTCTTTCCACCTATCCAAAACAGGGCCAATCTTTATACGACTTGAATTGTTGTCCATCCCAAATCCATCATCATCATCAGCCATCATTTCTTCTTCACTATCATCTAGTCTATCTCTAGGTGGATCTTCTTCCTCTTCAGCTTGTACATGTTCATCAACCACATCCTCTTGACCAATCACAACCTCTTCACAATTAACTTCTGTCTCCCTAACCACACGATCTTCACCAATCATAGCCTCTTCACCATTCACTTCTGCCTCCCTAACCACATCCTCTTCACCAATCACAGCCTCTTCACCATTCACCTCTGCCTCCCTAACCACATCCTCTTCACCAATCATAACCTATTCACCATTCACCTCTGCCTCCCTAACCATATCCTCTTCACCAATCACAGCCTCTTCACCATTCACCTCTGCCTCCCTAACCACATCCTGTTCACCAATCACAACCTCCTCAACTACCACTTCCTCTTCAGCGACAACTTCATCCATTCCACCAATGAAGTGAACTATTTCAGGCTGACTAGGAACATATTGGACATAGATATCAACTTTCTCTTTACTCTCCTCTACAAACTTAGTTAACTCTATGGCTTCCTTATCATCACTCAGCAGTCTAAGGTTGTTTAACAAACTTTGTTTTGAACCCTTCCACCAAAGCTTCACATCACCACCGTATTTGAACTCTTTCACTATACCCAATGCTTCAAAGAACGACCAAAAGTACGGATCAATCCCCTTAACAACATGAATCTCACCCCAACGTATTTCAGTCCCCTATTTCTTTCGAACCTATCCATATGATGAAAAGCTACATCGAACCCCATTCCCAACCCTACATTTCAAATAAACACACAGACCACATTAATCGAATCATGAACGGAATCAACAAACAACCAAAGCAAACCCTATACAGTCGAATAGGGAAGAACAACGAACCTGCTTTCCACAAATTGCAATGTCGTAGATGACAACATTGTCTTCTTCATTGAAATCTCTTAACTTCTTTGTTAAAATTGCAATTTCGTTGTCCCTTTCGATGATTCTCCTTCACGAACGCATCTGAATCTCTGCCCAATCCCTTTTCTCGTCACCAAAAGCCCCTTCTTTCTAATTTTAACCTAAACCCTAATATCTGATATTAAACTATTTTACCACGTTCTTAATAATAAAAATGCAACTTCTTAATTTACCACGTGTCAATCAAAACTTAAACATTGTTAAAAACGGGATCCTCACGTGGCACTCCGTTTGCCAGCTTTGTAATAAACCTAACGGTGTTTAAAAAGGAGGACCAATTCCATGCATTTCAGAACGTGAGGGACTTAAATAGCACATCTTTTGAATGAGGGACGAAAACCAAAAATGCCCAATACTTGAGGGATGAAAAACATAATTAACCCTATAATATATTAAAAGTTCATTTTTAATAATAAAAAAATTACTATAACATTCATACAAATAATAAATTTGGTCTCAGATTGGAGAGAGACAATATTGTTCTATTTTAAAAAAGAAATTAATGATTAACAAAACATGAGTAATAATATCCAATAATGTAATATGTTAAAAATTCATTTTTAATAAAAAATATTACTATAACATTTGTGAAAATAATAAATTCGGTCTCAAATTTGAGGAAGACAATATTGCTCTATTTTGAGGAAAAAAGTTGGGACAAAATTGAATAAAAAAGACATAAGTATGGACTAAATTGAAACAAAGAGACATACATAAAAATTAAATTGAAATCAAGATAATGACACTTGTCAGTGACATTGACATGTGGCATTGTCCTGTCCCATGGCACTGACAATGTTACATGTCACACCAAGAACCTGATATATGAGAACAAATTTTTTTGCAAAAGAAATTAAAAAATTAAAAGAAGATTAAAAAAAATTAAGAAATTTAAAAAAGTAAAAAAACTACATATTAACATGTCATTAATGATGTTAATATTTTTTTCTAAAATAAATCTTATTGAGACACTTCTTCGAAAGTTGAGACGCAATTTAAACATTTTTAAATTCGAGAACTAAATTGAGACACCTCTACTAAATATTAGAATAATAATAATAATAATAATAATAATAATAATAATAATAATAATAATAATAATAATAATAATAATAATAAAAATAAAATACTAATGATAATAATCATATAATAATATAATAATAAAAAAAATATTATAGTATTAATAATAATACCAGATTATACTATTCATAGTATATTTTCAAGTCCAAAAATACATTGCAGATTATGCAATTCTGAATACAATATAAATTATACATCTTTCTACAATTAAAAAATTTATTTTTTGGATTCGAAAATACATTGTGTAATCCTAGATGCAATAAAAACCCGAGTTAAATATGTTTTTGGTTCCTCAAGTTTCGATAAATTTTGGAATTAGTCTCTCTTCGAAATTTTATACCAATTTAATCATTCATTTTTAGAAATACGTGGATTTAGTCCTTCTTACCAAATTTTGTTAAGTTTATTTGACATTTTAAACGCATTTTATGATTATATTTGGTTAACATTGAAGCAAAAATGTGTCAAACGGTGTAAACAATTCAAATATTATCATGAACTGCACTTGAAACATTAGATAAACTTAACAAAATTTGGTTAAAATGACTAAATTCATGCATTTTTAAAGATAAATGACTAAATTGGTCAACAGTTTTGAAGAGAAACTAATTCTAAATTTCATTGAAACTTGAGGAACAAAAACATATTTAACCTAAAAACCCTGCACAAAAGCTCATCCAAGTATAGAACACCTAATTTTAAGGAAGAGTAATCGGGTTAAAAGTTTTGTGAGGGTGCAGCAAGAGAAAAAGAGAGGTGTAATAAGAAATGCCCAGATTTCAAATTTAAAACAGCCCAAACGAACATCAAAATAGGTGATTAAAAGCCCAAGATATGCATATTTTTCCTTTTCGATGTAATTGATTATTCTTCACTTATTTACCTGTCTTAATTTTGCCTTTTAAGAAATTTATGTGAATAAAATTATTTAATTTTAGAAAGTTTAAAAATATTGAGATGTTGATACAGTACCAATTCAGAGGACAACCTGAAAAACATTTTGGATTATCATCACCATTAATTTGTATGATAGTTTGTACCAATTTTATATAAAATGTTTTTTTTACCAATAATTTAGTTAAATTATAACTTTGATCTACCTTCATTATTTATGAATGATATTAGCACATGGTATAATAGGAATATATAATTAAGCAGTTATAATCTTCATACATATTATAGCAACAAAAAAAAAACATTATACAACAAAAGAAGTACTCATAATTTAACAAAATGTTATGTAATGAATAAGAGATATTTTTTTACTCATAATTATGGTTGGTTAGTGTCTCCATCATAGTATCATGATAAATAAAGATTAAAATTAGGTTAATAATCTCCAATTAAGTTTTGAAGATCTCTAAGTAAAACCAATGAAACAAACAGTTTTGTTTTCTTCTTATGAAACAAATTGAACAGATAATATAGATTAACGAAGAATATAATATACTCGGAGAATAACTTTTTTTGTAGTCAAAATTTATAATAATATTAAAAGTTTTGCATGCAAGAATATACCATGAATAAAAAAACTGAGTCATATGGTTAGAAGTTGACAAAAGGAAAAACAACATTGATTGATTATATATAGAAGATTCCTAAAATAGAAAATTCTTAAGTTATTCCAACAAAACAAAAATATAGATACTTCCAAACAAAAATTGTTGACCACAAAACGACACCGTGCATGATAAACACAATATATGGACAAACACATTTCTTCCTATCAGAAGATAAACATTTATATATTTCAAAGTTTATAAACACCCAATTTTTTTTTTAAATTTTAAAATAGAAATAATCCAGTTTTTCACTTTTTTAAAAAAAATAATAAAAAAGTCATTTTAGTCCAGTGGTCTTTATTAACTTCTACATCTAATATCTTAATGTAAACTGATGTCACACACTGTAATAAATATTCTCTAATAATATTATTTGATTTTGTTGTAAGAAAATTGAGAAATTGTAAACCACAATATGGAAGTAAATTTTGAAATCATTCTAATATTCTTAAAATAAATAAGTTAGTATAAATGATGTATTAACTGTCTTAGCGAAATTACTTAAAAAAAAAAAATCAGGGACTAAATATCTCTAATTTGAAAATAAGTGGCACCAAAATTGAAAAAACAAAATTTGAGTATAAAGCTTATATATATTAGCCAAATATTTATTTAATTTTAAATAAGTTTTTAATCATATATTTTTATTTTTGTCTTTGAAAAAAAAAATTGTTTCTTAATTTCTATTAAATCGATTATCATTATTTTTCACCTTCAGTATATTATATGATATTAATTAAGTTTTTATTCATAGAAAAAATATAAAGTGACATAAAAAATCTTAAAATCCATAAAATCGTATAATTTTTTTTCATTTTAAAATGCATATTAAAAATGAAAATAGTGACTTAATATTTTAGAAGAATGAAAATAAAAGAAAATTATTTTATAAAAACTGAAACCAAAATTCACATACATATAAAAAGTAAAAGTAGTTATTTCAATTTTGTAGAAATCAACAACGAAGTAACAAAAAAAATATATAAAAATCAAAATCACATTTTTCTAATTTTATTGAGGTTAAAAACATATTTAAATTATTTTTGTTTTATTTATTTAAATAATATTTATCCTTATGCAGTTAAAAGACGTTTTATTTAAGATTGGGAATATTTTATTGATATATTTTAAACTAACCATTAACTTTAGAGAGTGGTTATGAATATATTTTGAAATTTTTATCACAACCAAAAGAACGTAGTTTGATATTGTATAAATAATATTCATAAAATATTTGTAAATTATTAAAAAGAATTAAAAAAATAAATTTAATGTATAATACATAATAATCACAATGATTACTCAGTTTTTATATTAGTTTACTCCAAAATTATATTACATTTAATTTTTTTTACTAATTAAAAAAATATTCACTAATCAATATAAATAGTTATAAGTATTATTATTATTATCACTCTTGACTTTAAATCAATAGATAAAGTTGTTCTTTATTATTTTAATACACAAAGCATTTTCAAGTAAGTAACACAGTATTTTCAGGTTATATATAATATGTCTCTAAGATTAAATACTAAGTATATAACATGTTTCCACGCCAAGTACATGCAAAGTTTTTCCAAATTAACAAAAGATGTCAAGATTAATTATAAGATTCAATTTTAACAAAGAGGATATAAAAATATACACTTCACGCTCAAATATAACTTCACATAAATATACAAATATGAGTTTGCTCTATATGTTGTGTAAAAGATTAACGGTATATTAAGCACTTGAAATTTTTTTAACTTTTTCTCATACTCTTTCATAAAACTTTGATCTTTAGTTTTTTTCTACATGGGTAAGCTTCCATTTAGAGATGTTCATAAATAAATTTTATAACTTAATGTTTTAAAATATATCATGTCAAAACTTTATTAAAATGTTATCATCAAGTGATTTAGACGAAAATTGCATTTTATCACTATTAGACTCATCTATACCTTAACACTCCCATTTTTCTTTTAATGTCAATTTTGTGGTAGAAAAAAGTATTTCTATCTAGTTGTCTCATTTACTTAGTTCTTTTGAAAGAAGAATCTTTTGAAAGAAGAATATAACTTTGATGGATAGAACGTGAAATTCATTTTATTTTTCTAAGAAAATAATTTGTTTATCAAGTGTATAATCTAATCTAATTGTAAAAAGAAGTTAACACAAGATATAAGATCAAATTTTTTTAGAGCATAAATAAAAAATAATAAGATCATGCAATATGAGATATGAGTTCAAAATATCAAAACATTGGAGAATTAAGAATAACTTGGCTTCAGAACATTATATACTTTAAAGTCATGCACTCTTATCCTCAACATATCATCATAGAAAATATATACATGATCATGACATCTTAGCATTATTTGAGCAAATATATTTGATTAAATCTTAGATAAAGAAAGATAGTTTAAGAGCTTAAAAGCTATTCAAAGTATAATATAACAAATCATACTCGTATGATTAACATGATTAACAAAGCTAACACAAAATATGTATCAAAGCATGATAGTGATTAAGAACAAAACTTATAAGATTAAATGAAATATAAATCATGAATAAAACAATATAATATGCTTATACATTATATAGAGACTTCCGTAAGTCTTAATTCAAAACAAAGTGTTAGATCCAAATTTAACATACTCTTAGTTTGGTTTTAATCAAGTGCTTAAATAATCACGTATAAAATATAATATATTATGTGTATCAAATAATGTGAGACGTAGTGAATCTAATCTAGCACAACACTTGCAAGTTGTGTGGTTGGATAAATGCAAGCACTATTTAAAATGTGTTTCATTTGACAAACATAATATTAATGTTGTGTACACACATCGTTTAATAAGATTTTTCTCGAACATGCACAAGTGAGTATACCTAGTCAAATAATATTTTGCTTGAATAGACTATAAGTATACTTCATAGAGAGATGCAAACCTTAAGCATTTCATATTATATGTCAAACTTTAATAAATGCTTCTTATATGCTTGTAGGGTTTATATGCTTCTTCATTCTCTCGAGAAGATCTCACAATGCTCTTTCATCATCAAGATCTCTTGAAGAAAGTGTTGGAAGTTGCTTCATGCAAATAACCTTTTGGGAAAGGCAATATATTAGTGTTGTAAAGTTAGTTAGTTGTGTCATGCCTTGTGTTTTGCTCAAAAGATGGAGAGAAGCCACCTGCCTAGGTCTGTAAAGTTCTACCATGTTTCAGAGTTATTGTTAAAGAAGTTATGCACACTCAATGCTAAGTAAGAGCATTTAATGCATCTCGTAACTTCAAAGCAAACTTAGACTCAAGAAGAAGCAATACCAAAAGAAGAATTTTCTAGATCTCAACAACTATAAAGAATTTACAATGACTGTTTTCTTATTAAGTTCTATGCAAATAAGACCTTTAAAAAGAATAAAGGTTGGCAAAAGTCTTGCAACAAGAACCAGCTTAAATAATCCCTAACCTTTGTAGTTGTGGGAAAGAACATTGTATGTGTTCAAGAACAACTTAAAAGAGTGAAACTATCTTGTATTCATCATGAGATGTAACCTCTCTTTCAGAGAGCAATCTAATGATTGTTTATATCACTTTATTTGTAAAGCTTAGTAGTTTTAGCCATGAACGGTTACTATATAAATAATACTCAATATTAGCCAAAAGTGACTATTATCCAGATAATACTTAGTCTAGCCCGAAGTGTTTATATTCCAAACAATACTTAGTGGGTTAGTCAGGAACAATACTCCCGATGTTTAGCCATGAGTAAATGCATTCCACACAATACTCAAAGTGTTTAGCCAGTAATGGCTACAATCTAAACAATAGTTAGGATTTTTAATCAAAAATGGTTGTGTGGTCAAATAATACTTAGATTGTTTTAACCAATAGTGATTGTTATCCAAATAATACTCAATTTTAGTCAAATCGTCCTTAAAACTATTTTTTGGTTTAGATTATTTAGATTCGATCATTCAAATTTTTTTCTCACCCCTTCTTTTTCCATCTCATTGTTGAAGAAGATAATGAAAATTCGTCCAAAAGTTTCTACAAATTCCACAACTTGGTTTCTCAACCTTGATTATAATGCTTTATATACAACCTTACCCATGAAACCCTTCTTCTCATGGGCATATAACACAACATCATGTCTCTGTATTAGTAGACATTGAGAGCGTATATGATTTCATTCACGATTATATATGTTACTAAGTTCTTAAGCCTCTATTGTCAACAAACATGGACCCTATTGTAATGCTAGACAATGAAACACTAATAGGCTGTCTTAATATTTTATCTTTCAATTTCTTTAACCATTCAGGATAAAACCTTTATCGTTGATTTGTAAGCGTTTCAATTAGTGGTTTCCACACAATATCATACAAAGAGTTCAATCTAATTTTGATGGACTAAAAACCCTTACTATGAAATTTGTTCAAAATAGAACCATGGTGAAACTATTAATTTATAAATATTAATAATTCAAAATACAATATCATTATATATTTATATCCAAATAGTGATTATTATCCAAATAATATAATACATAACAATTTTTTAAATTAATTTTAACATTATTCTCAATTTGTTAATAAAAAAATGGTTTAAAGACACAAATTACTTTTAGTTTTTATCATCATTATCCCATTTAGAATTCAAAATCTTAATATTATCCTAGCATTCCAATAAAAGAAATTCTAATAGCGACAAGATATTAAATTATAGGTTTAATTAATCGTAAGGTACCCAGTTTGGTACTAGCGTGTCAAATTGGTACCCGCTTTTAAAAAAATGTCAATTGCATCCCAACTTTTGAAAATTGTTTCAATTAGGTACCTTTCAGACAGAGTTGACTAACGCCGTTAGTCAACGTGCCACGTGTCAATCTGTGGTTTTTTTTATTTATTTTTTTAAAATTTTAATTTTTTTTTTGAATTTTTAATTTTTTTTTTTAATTTTTTAAAAATAAAATAAAAATGCCACGTGTCAAGTCCCTGTGTGTGACACGTGGCATTGTCAGTGCCACGTGACATTGTAATGCCACGTGTCAGTGTCACTATTAGATGTCATTGTGTTGATTTCGATTTAGTCCCCACATATGTCTTTTTGTTTCAATTTAGTACCTAAGTATGTGTATATGATTCAATTTTGTCCCAATTTTTTTTTAATAATTAAAATATTTTTGTAATCCATTTTTTATAAGATTAAAAATAATTAAGTATAAATATTTTTACAAAATTAAGTACTAATATTTATAATGTTTCT
>Ga0214542_1007648_pt1 | contig 18595 bp, 7 predicted proteins | sample CNSS1metaG_FD_160096 | JGI IMG/M metagenome (GOLD analysis project Ga0214542, IMG submission 160096) | Root nodule microbial communities from cowpea collected in UCLA plant growth center, Los Angeles, California, USA - CNSS1 | ecosystem: Host-associated > Plants > Roots > Nodule | place: USA...
CAGATGGGCGAAGTTCTCGTGGTCAACAGGGGAATGGTGATTCCACCGCTTAGCCGTCTGGGCTGGATCTTACACTTCTCTTCGTGATGTCTTCTTTAGGGCTATGGCCCCTGTATTCGTTGTCTTTGGATTGTAAACTCTTAGTTAAACTGTTATCCTGCTTTTGTTGGCATCATGGTGTGCCTGTTTTTTGTAGGGGTGATGATGGGAACCCCAGTACTGCGTGATTTTACTATCTTATGTGTGACGTTTCCTTTGATTGTGTTTATAAATTAAATGGGACGTTACAGTTACAAATATTATTATTTAAAACCTTTACTAATTTTTATGTACACATGAAAAATATTCAACAACAAAAATATTAATATAATAATTTAATATAAATATAATTATCTATCGTTCTCTCTAAGATAAAATTATTACATGACAATTTATTTGTATGATATTATAAATAATTTGTATCATTAATAAATATATACTATTATTTTTAATAATATTATTTTAAAACGAAAAAGTAAAATATAATTTTATAAACTTAATTTTATTAAATGATTAACTAATTAAAAATCATAAAAGGATAATATTAAAATTTAAAAATAGTACAAAAAAATAAATTAATACTATAAAAGTAAATTATTTTTAATACTTTATTAAATGATAAAGTAATAAGAAATTACAAAAGGATATAATTAAAAATTAAAAAATTAATATAAAATATATTTCTAACTTTAGAACAAATCAATCTAAAAGGAAACAAATAGATAAAAAAATAAAATATACCACAAAATAAATATAAGTAAAAAACAAATTAAGTATGTATTAAAAGACTAATTAATATTACACTTCTCAGTAAAATAAATATGAATAAAAAAGTAAATTTGTTAAAATCGTCTTTTCTCTTATTATTGTAGAGAATAGATAATAAAAATAAAAATAAAGTGAAATATATCAGAACAGATAAAAAAATAACTATTGATAAATAATGAAAAAGAGAAGAAACAAAGACATATAATTTTATAAAAAATTTGTAAAAGTAACGGTCAATTTTAAAAAATTTAATAAATTATTATATTTAAAAAGTAAAATCGATATTTTGAAAAGTAAAAGAAAAATCCTTTTATATATTGTTCTAGATAAATCAATTATCTGACAAGACATCAACTTAGAAAGTTAGTGCGGAACAAATTTTGACAATTGTTCGATTTTGTAGTACATTTATATTTCATTGAATGTAATAATAGATCTCAATAATGTTATCTAAAAAAATTGAATTAGAATAATTATAATTAAATGTTAATGAAACATACAAAATTCATGCTAAATTTATATGTTAGGGTTTGGAGAAAAACCTAATTTTTGAGCGTTGATTGTGAAAGGGAACATAAAGTGGTTATTACTGATAGATAAATGGTTGGTGAAATAAGTAGGAAATGTATTGACAGATAACATGTTTGATGAAATGCTTACCGTTTAACCTAAAACCTAAAACGAGTGGTGGAGGGAATTCAGAAAAACTGGGTTACTAGATAAGGAATGTTTAACGATGCTGCAATTGTTTTCGATTGAATAAAAGAAAAAAAAAAAAGGTATTTGTGGTTCCAATTTATTCAGTTTGGTTCAGATGAAATATGATCAATGATTTGACAAATATCTAACTTTAATATGTTAATATGATAAATAAATTATATTTTTTAAATTATTTAATTTGTATTTGTGATTTTGATCTTTGATCTCTTGATTTTGTATGTGTTCCACCATTCAGATTTATTCAAAATGCCTTAAAATATCTGAATTATATATGAAAATATGAAATGCAAAATTGGACATTGAACATTGAACTTAAAATGCATAATTTAAAAAAAAAATGTAAATAAGCTTCGTATGATTAACATCACGTGCTTTATTGGAAGAAAGAAAGAAATTTTGAAAATACATGTTATATTTAGAATAAGAAATATATTGTTTAGCAAAAAATTTCAAATTGCAGTTGAAAAATAACTATATTTTGATAATATTTTTTATTTACAATACTACTTTTGATATTATTTTCTCCTGTATAAGTTCAGAAGTATTCTCTTATAAATTTCTCTAAATTGGTACATTTTAAGAAAGTAAAAAAAAATTAAGATTTTAAAATAAAATTAAAGACATAAATTATAAATATTTGTATCAAAATAAACAAAATTAATGACAAAAATAAGAAATAATTGAATTAGACAAAAAGATGTTGAAAATTGACTTCACTGAGCATTTTAATTCAATACTTATTCAATGATTTTGATTACTCAATTATTCTAAAATATTTAAAGAAAATCTCATTTCTATTGTGAACTTTGTTTAACAATTAAAACATTAATATTAGGAAAGTTAAAAATTAATTAATTGACACAATATATCCTCATTGTTAAGGAATGATATCGATATTTTCTATTTACATCGTGATAAAAACAAGATTTTCCAATTCGAGATAAAATTATGAAATTGTGGTTCAGTTAATCATGGTTGAATAAACATTAAATATAAAGTAAAATTAATAAACTGAATTATTTATTATTTTTGAAGAAGAAAATAATGATTTTATAACTTAAATAACTACATCATAACGAGAGGATGTTTAGTTGTTCACTGCTCGTTCAAAAAATCCTCTTCCTAAAATTATTTATTAAAATAAAATTATAATAAAAGTCATTCGTACATAATTAAATAACAAAATAATAAAAGACAACCTAACAAAATGATAACTATCTAAATAAATGTCATATTGTAGTTAATAAACTGTTAAAACCATTCAAAGCAATGCTAATATAATTTTTATTTGATTTTCATTACATAATTTATTAAAGTTTTTTTTTTTTTAAATATGCTTTTGGTCCTGAACTTCTCGTGAAAATTGGAATTAGTCCATTTTAAAAATTTTAAATAAATTTAGTCCTACATATTTTTAAATGTGTAGATTTAGTCATTTAAATCAAATTTGTTAAGTTTATTTGATGTTTCAAACATTTTTTTCAACTAACATTGAAGTGTACATTTTTTTTAAATGTGTGAATTTAGTCCTTTAAATCAGATTTTGTAAGTTTGTTTAATGTTTCAAATGTTTTTTTCAACTAAAAGCGGAAGTGTGTCAAAAACGATGTAAACAAACTCAAATTCTACCATTAAACGCGTTTGAAATGTCAAAATAAACTTAACAAAATTTTATTAAAAAAATTAAATTCACATTTTTCTAAAGTTGAAGAACTATATTGAGCCAAAATTTTCCTGGCAAACTAATTTCAAATTTGACTTGTGGTTAAGAAACCAAAAACATATTTAACTTTTTTTTTCTTTTAATTATAGCATTCTCCATTTATATTTTGAACTTTGCTAATTTTTTTTACCTGAAATAATATCTTTTATCCAACATACCTTTTTTTTTTAAATGTTCACACATTAAAAAGAAGAGATGAAACGGTTGTTATTTAGATATTTAATGAATTATGATGTTGGCCTTTTGCCCTGGCATAAACTAAATTAATGTTTTCTTTTTCGGAAAGGTACTGTTTTTCAAACTAGTGGATGACACATTTTAAAGTCTAATTAATGTCATCAAATTTAACTTTTATGTCAATTCAAAACGATATCAGAGGATACCAAATTATTTAAATTTTAAATTATGTTTTATTTATTTTCTTTCTTATTTCTTCTTAAAAACATTGTCAAACAATGAATTGTAGCATGATAATTACATTCTAAGAATACGACATTATGCTTCAAATTAATGTATGAAAATGAAGCACATTGCTCTTGTCTCGATCATGATATTCTAAAAATTATAAATGAAAATAAACGAAAAATAAGTGAATATAATCGAAATAAATCATATGTCATATTTATTAGGTATAGTATTTGTTATATATCGTTAATGTCAATTAGTAAATCACATATAACAGATACTTCTTTACGTATTTATTAAATTTTTGACGACTTTTCACAAAAAAATCGTCAATCAAACTTTTACAACATCTTCTAGTTTGAGTGATATACTCTTAAAAAAACACATTTTGCTTGAATAGAAATTAATATTATAGATGATAAGGGCATGAATAGACATAATAGAAAAGGAAGAAAAATATTTAAAATGTCATTATATAATAAAACTTATATATTTTTATATTAAATTTTAATTCACTTATTTATTTATTTTTTATGTATTGTAATTAAAAACTCTTTTTAAACATTAATTGTTGCTAATTAATAATACACTTATTAGATGAATTTTTTGAAAGTCTTTAATGCATAACAAAATTAGTGAAATTTATGTAAGTTCTTATTAAGAATGACAAATGGATAATGTCTATAGCGTCTTTATTAGGTTATATTTTAAATAATATTTGTTTTAAATTAAAATAATTATATTTTAATTTTATATTTTAAATAATTATTAATATAAATTTAATTATTTAATTTTCTCAATAACTACTTTTTTTAAATTTAAATATTTATAATAAAAATTACCTAACAATAAAAATGATACAAATTACTTTTTAATTTTAAAAAATAGAATAAAAATAAAGTTAACACACTTATATATAAAAATAAAGTTAACACACTTAGTAAATATTTATTTTAGAGTAAAAATACTTAAAATAAAAAATTGCCTACCATAAGTGTTGTGATTCGTGCGTGCAAGCTCACGTGTCATGACCCCGCACGCACTGCCAACATCCTAGTCAGCATCGAGTGGTTGATGCAATCGACAAAATACGTATCTGACACGTACAAGGAAACTGACACGTGGCGCTCAACAAGAGTGTCTGTGATTCTATATAGAGCAGTAGCAGTTATGCCACTTCCGTGACAGTCTTTCTCCCTTCAAAGTTTTTTCATTTCTTTCGATTTCTTTCAATTTTCCATTCTTTCTGGTTTTTCTTTTTCTTTTTCTTTTTTTGTTGAAAACAGTTTCTGGGTTGACAATGAAGGACAACGGTGTTGAAAACCCTCTGCGCCTTCAGTCTGTGAATCATATCTCCCTCATATGCAGATCAGTGGAAGAATCAATGGATTTCTACCAGAATGTTCTCGGGTTTTTCCCCATTAGGAGGCCTGGTTCTTTTGATTTTGATGGGGCATGGTAATTACTTTCACACGCATCATCATCATCATAATCATCGTAATCAGAAACCATTAAGATCAAGATCCAATTTTTAAGTTAAAGAGACAGTTAATTAAGTGAACATACAGACATATTTTTCCCCAAATATATGTTGTTTTCTTATCCCAGATAGGGTTTTCTTTTTCTGTGTGTGTTTAATTCGCAGGCTATTCGGCTACGGTATTGGAATTCATTTGCTGGAAGCAGAGAACCCAGAAAAGTTGCCAAAGAAGAAGGAAATTAACCCAAAGGATAATCATATATCTTTTCAGGTCAGAATCATTGCACATCCATGGTGAAAAATTGAAAATCAACTTCACATCACGTTGGACATGATTCTAGGAAGATCAGAATTCAAGAAGTACATTGAATATGGATTAATCAATGATTTCTTTAAGAAAGAGAACAAAAGAAACATATATAAACACAAAGATCAAACAAAAGATAGACGAAATCATGATCTTTTCAGTATTTTCCATTTATCTCTTTCTACTTTGTATTTGCCTATACACTTCTGATATCTGACCACTTTTTCACAAAACGCACTCAAACTTTAGTGTTATGCAGCTATCATTAACTTTTGATATATCCATGTGAGACAAGTTTTTGCGTGCAATATTGTTTTTGCCTACACTTCTGAGTTTTCTCTTGCTCACTTTGGGAAGAGTAAGGACAAACGCAAACAAACACACACAAACACAAACACAAAGAAACTTATTATACATACTTGTACGCGAGTTTTAGTGTGTGGTGTAGCTGATTGGTAGGAAAATTTGTTTTGATGTGAAATTTATGATATGTGTGATTTGTGGTTGATCAGTGTGAGAGCATGGGAGCAGTGGAGAAGAAGCTGAAGGAGATGGAAATTGCTTGTGTGAGAGCAACAGTGGAGGAAGGTGGTATTCAAGTGGATCAACTCTTTTTCCACGACCCTGATGGATTCATGATCGAGATATGCAACTGTGATAGCCTCCCTGTGATTCCCTTGGTTGGTGAAATGGCAAGACCATGTTCCCTTGTGAATCTTGAGAAAATGCAGAATCAGCAGCAGATACAAAACATGCTTCAGCAACTGTGATGAGGATGATGATCCTGAAGTTCTTGAGTGGTGAATCTTGAAGAGAATATCCATAGGGATCAAGGAGCAGTTAAGTTAAACTTTTTTATGTAGCTGAGTTTTTAATTTATCATCGTGGTGTCTCTTTTGTTCGGTTTCTTTCTTCCATTGTGATATGATCATGAAATAAAATAACAAGCAATTTGGCAAACAGAGTAGTGCTTTTCCAACGATGCCAGTGTTCTAAAGTGGAGTTTTGCTTTAAAATAATGTAGTTTTTGTAAAGTACTTGCTTTGCGATAAACTTTGTGATCGAGTGATCCACGTTCACATCATAGCAAATGGGATGATTACATGTCATTTAATTACGGATAATTCTTCCAAAATGGACATTAAGTAATTAAATAATGCAGTCATATCTTATCTTATTCACCTTTTTAACTTTTAAGGTGATTAACATTCTTTGAACAATACACTTGTTATCAGTAAACAGTAAGAAATGAGAACTTAAATTTTAACTTTTAAAAGTAAAAATATTTGTTTAAATAAGTTTTCTTTGAATATGTAAAATCTTCTTCTCATGGGTTTATCTATTTTCAACTCACCGATCTATAATTTTAAGACAGGCAGTTTAAAATAATAAATTTATGAGTTTTTTGAGTAGAAAAACCAAATTGTACCCGTATTAATTTGTCACGACAAATACTCTTTAGCTTTGATATTATTCATCAGAGTTGACAATGGATTGGATTTTTAATGATCCGATTCACATTTATTTTCGATCCAAATAATTTGATGACATTTTCGATCCAAATAATTGGATCCACATCTATTTTGGATCGAAATTCAAATTTCGTATAGAGTCACGTCAACAGAGTCAAATACAATTATATTTGAACTAGTCTCCGTCTTGACCTTTAATCTAACTTAATTAAAAATATAAATTGAAATCTTGGATTGGATATTTTGAATTATCCATTCTGAAAATCTAGATTTAGAGAATGAATATCCAATTCATACAATATATAAAATGTAGATCAGAAAATCCAGATTTAATAAAATAGATTTTAAATAGATTAAATTTTTAATAAAATGAATATTAAATGGATTGGATTTTTTACCGGTCCTAATTGATTAATTTTGTCCAACCTAGAATGTTTAAAGAATGAGTTTATGAGTAGAAAAATCAAACTTTACTTATATTAGTCTCTCACAAAAAATAATCATTAGTTTTGATATTATTATTGAAATTATTGAGGAAAGAATTCATCTTACAAATACAATATCATAAGTCTCATAATACTCATGAATTTATTAATAAGAAAATTTATTAAGAAAATACAGTACCAATAAAATTTTAATCTAATACAAATAAGAGATTGATATAATTTCGACCAAAAACTATTATAATTTTCTAATTTGCTAATGTAGGACTTAGATAAATGTTCTATCTTAACTCCTCTCTATCTATTTCTTTAATTTCATTTAATTTATATATTAAATATGTAAACTCTATGTATTTAGTTTTTATTTATTTATTTAAGTTATTGATTCATTAGGTCCATTCTTATTTATTGATTAAAACTTTTACCTAAAAAGATAAACTAATGAAGTGATTAGAAACGTGAGAGCTGCAAACTGAAACACTTTTTAAAGAACAAATATAAGAAAATGTTGCAGGTTAGGTAACCCTGATAATCAGCATCTTTTGTCGCGTTTCCGCATAAAAGGATTTGGTGGACCATTCTGATTCCTTCACTCTCATTTCCCATTGGTGAAGACATTGGGACCACTGCTTAAAATCTTGTTCTGTCATTATTTTCATTCGTACAATTCTAGGTTCCTTCATTGCATTGTCCATCACGTTTTATTCCCATTCTACAAATTCTGAATCATCAATTTTTTTAATTTACATTTTAAAAAGACCCTTATGATTAAAATAGCTATTTCTTTCAAACTTTACATGTATAAAAATTAAACATCTATCTCAAACATTGCACATGCTAGATAAACGATAAGATAGATAAATAAGAGATAAAAAGAACTGATATAAGGGTGAAGGACTATAATTATCCACAACCTTATTTTATTCCTCATACCCTGTCAGAAGAATGTGTATAAATGCATGCTTTCAGCAGAAAAACAATGAACACAATTTACAGAAACAATACAGACATAACACTATGGATTAATTAACCTATTATGCATCACATATATAACACTATCTTATTTATGACAAATACTTGTGTGTCTGTGTCTGATATATGATGCAGCTAGTGTTCCCTGGAAATCGTTTGGTTGAGATTATCCATGGATTGGAGTCTCTGAAGTAGCAAATGGTGCCTGAAGTTCTTGATGAAGGCTTCAGCACAAACATTGATATCTTGATCAGTTGCATTCTTCTCTGCATTCTTTGCATGTCTCTCTTTCTTCTCTTCCTTTGGAAAATCTTCATGCTTCATGTTCTTCCTTCCCATTGTTGCTTCTGTGAAGTGTTGTTGTTCTGCAATATCTATTGAATGTAGTTGATGCTTTGTATATAACCTCATCAATGCTTCATTATATATATATACACATACCAAGCAAAAGAGAATATGTATACTTTTCTTTTCTCTTTCTTCTAACCTTCTTCACCTTTCAAAGTCAAAGATAGGTCACAAACAAATAACTAAAAGATGCTCAGAAGTTTCAAGCAGGTAAAATTTAGGTTTAGGACTTATAGAACTTTCTTCTTTAAGTATGTCTTCTTTTCATGAAAATCCAATATCATGTGATTCTATACTGTTTTTAATGGTGAATGAATGACCACAAATTTGACCTTGTACATGTATTCTCTGGTTGTAACAAAAAAAATTCAATTTTTGTTAGTGTTGTTTAAGACATGATTTCATTGACCCTTCAAAGGTTCTTGCTTTGTTGAGTCAAATAATATTGCCGCAACTTTAGTTTATTTTTGTAGAGAATCTTGTGTGCGTTTAAGACCATTGACAGATTAAGAAACTTTGACAAATGCTAAAAATTTAACATATGCTTCTACTTTTATTTGTTGGTTTGAGAAATAGAAAACAATGTTTCTGTTGAAAACTGTTAATATATTAAAAATTAAAAAACTAATGTGTTTATTCTTTGCATCAATGACAGGTTCAGATGCCATCAGATAATTCTCTACATAACACCATTTAATTAATGTTTATACATTTAAAACACACATCCTGCGCACCAAGTGTTTGTGACAATTTCTGCTAATGTTTCCTGAAAAGTAATAAACTATGATTTGCAGCAACATGGAATCTGCACCTACCTGCCTAACTTAAGATGAGCAGAGAGGAAGATAGATACAGAGCATGCAATTAAAGAAGTTCCTCCAAGAAATATACAAAAATATAGCATGATTCGTTTACATGGTGATTCTTATACATACGTGGACTTCATTATGGAGGTATTGAAAATTTTTTTATGATCATGGAGTTTTCAGCAGGTTCCAGATTTCTCTACATTCAGTTGTAGAAATGTCAAAAATTTAAAGGTGTAATCTATCTTAATTATTTTGTAGCTAACATCCCATTGAAAAGTTCCTTCTTTATGCGGTTTCTTTGCATTTGGTGGTGGCTATTTAGCTAACCAATAGAAGAATCTTTAAAGCAAAATCTCATGTAACACAAAGCAGCTTTTATGCAGACATATGCATGTAATCACAGTAACGTGTTTGAAATCTGAAAAACATGATTTAACTGTTTTTTTCTTTTTATTCCTTATAACTACGAAATTTGATGGCATAAATATGAAAATGACTTGCACTCTATCCTGTGCTGAATAGGTTCCACTTTAATCCATATCCAATATTTATCTGCAGAAGGATAGGGGCATTTCTTCCAACAGCGTCACAGAACCCTCTCAAATTTATGAAGGAAACGGTAGAAAATTTTAGTGTGACAACAACTGCTAGTACTAGATAATAACTAAAACAAACATAACTTCAACATAAACATTACAACATATGAAACAAATATAACTTCGACAAAAACAACATTAAATCATATGAAACTAATGAAAGTAACAAAACAATAACTAAATTCATCAAATTTCACCCCTAAAAACTGATTTAATAAGTTTTGAGGCATAACAAGAAAGCCCAACAATTCGTTTTGGTCTGGTCCAGTGAGCCCATTCATATGTTATCCTAAAAAAACATTCATATGTTGTCTAATGAGTCCAAAAACAGCACAAGCCATAAACACTCTCTCTGGGGTGGTGGTTGGTGGTGAAATTTGCACAGCAATCTGCACAGAGCGAGAAAAAAAGGGCATGGAGGCCTTGCACTTGCACCGCGTGCTTCCCATGCCTGTTCCTCAAAACTCCATCTTTTGGCGTTCAATTGCTACCCAATTAACCACAATTCCCATTGCAAGGCCACCATTGCTTTGGAAATCAGCATCCACCTCCCAAATTTGCACCGCCAGAGCAGGGTGGTTTCTGGGTCTTGGAGCAGATACGAAGAAGACAAATTTACCTGACACCGTCAAAGCCGGTGACCCTGTTCTGCACGAGCCCGCTCGGGAAGTTGATCCCAGTGAGATAAAGTCGGAGAAAGTTCAGAAAACCATTGATGACATGATTCGGGTCATGAGGAAGGCTCCTGGAGTTGGTCTTGCTGCTCCCCAGATTGGAATTCCTTTCAGGGTCTGTTCCATTTTTCTTAATTTTGTGTTTTATATGTTCCCGATTTTGTGTCTTTTTCATTTTTACAATTGTACTCTAACTTGCAATGTTCTAGTAGTTTGATGTCTTAGAAAGTGTCTTGAAGGCTTACCTTGAAAAAAAATCTAAACTTTTCCGAGACAGTATTTTCACTGATGTTGGTTGCTGTTTTATTTTTTTAACAATATGCTGATAGATCAAAGCAATGAGGTTTATTGTGCTAGAATATCTATCACAGAACTATGTGGAGTTGTGTGAAAATATATTTTATTGCCTTTTCATATATGCAGATAATTGTTTTGGAGGATACCAAAGAGTATGTTAGTTATGTCTCGAAGGAAGAGGCTAGAGTCCAAGATAGAAGACCCTTTGATCTTTTGGTATGTGGATATGCAGAGAAAAGGAGAGTATTCAATTTAAATCTACAGTTTTACCCTTAAGTCTGTTACTTTAATACATCATTCATTAGTTCTCTTGAGGCAGGTCATCCTGAATCCCAAACTAGAGAAGAAGAGCAAGAAGACTGCTCTATTTTTTGAAGGGTGCTTGAGGTGTGTGCTTCTGTCTTTGCTAGACTGAAAATTTCATATCTGAGACGACAGTAGAACCTATCATACACTTCTTGTTACTCTTGGAAATTTGTGCATGTCTAAACATTTGACACTGTAGGCTATTGGTCCTTTCATGGGAAATGGCTATTTTTTTTATCTGAGACCAAAATCATGCACCATTTCTCTCAATACTACAAGAAGACCTAGTTATAAGATGCAGGAACTGAGGCAGGCAAACAATTTGACATTGTCTAATGATTTTGCTTAATGGCTAAAAGAGTATTGCTAATGCATAGCAATATTGGTTTTGGTAGAACTAACTTAAAGATGATTGTTGGCATATACATTGATGATTTCAAAATTTTAAATACTGATATGAATGTTTTTGATGTATTGCTCAAGTCTGGCATACTCCCCTTATGTATTCTGACTTGAAGCTGTATTTGTTTTGTTTTAGTAGTTTGATGTCTAATATTCTTGAGGTTTGTGGACATCCAAACTTGAAGCATTCCAAAATTATAATTTGTTAATTGTTGTGAGGTACCATGATTGTAATTCAAGAACATCGATGCAATTCCCAAAGGGATATGGTCTTAATCAGTTAATTTTATGCCATGTTTGAGTGAGATTTCTTCCAACCTGTTAGTACTCAAATGACTTACCGGATTATTTATGCTGGTAATAGCTCTTCCAATATAGTGTAAAGTCAGCATTTGAAAACCTAAAAGCAACATAGAAAAAATGGATATGGTCTTGTATGAGCAATCATATATGTTCTGTCCTTTTATCTACAGTACTATATACAGACATCCTAAACTGGTATATCATATGGACAATGGTATTTTGAAACCCAGAGAGTTTTAACTTTCATTTGACATTACCCTTTACTATATTCCACTCTCTTTTTCTTTATAAATACAAAAGTTTATTTTTTTAATGATCATTTTATCCCTACAGTGGCTTATCAGATGATTGTTTTTGGTGTCAAGTAACATTTTTCCATAACATTATGCAGTGTTGATGGGTTTAGAGCACTGGTGGAGCGATCCCTTGAGGTTGAGGTTACAGGTTTGGATCGCTATGGTGCACCAATCAAAATAAACGCTTCTGGGTGGCAGGCCAGGATTTTACAACATGAATGTGATCATTTGGATGGAACTCTGTATGTTGATAAGATGGTACCTAGAACTTTCAGAACTGTGGACAACCTTGACCTGCCTCTTGCTCAGGGATGTCCCAAACTTGGTCCTCGCTAACCCTACTTTTCAGCCTGCAATTGTCTCTGATAAGGAACTGAATACAGATTTCTGATTCATGTTAGTGACTTCTGTAAACCGTGAATGGAAACCAGATTCATTGCCACCATTTTTGCCAAGAGTAGCCATTGCACTAGACACTACCAATTAATGTTCAAGTTTCAATCTTGTATCATGTACTTTGGAAAGAAATTCTTAGTTGTAGATTATGAAGTTTGGTTATTGATGATGGGATGATACCTAGATTTTTCACTCCATTGTACTTATGAAAAGAAAATTTGGGTTTTCATTTGTCACCATTTTTGAGCAGTTACTTCATTGAGATTGAAACCTATGTTTTCACATGTTCCACTTCAGTTTCAACAGGGTAGGTTTTGATAGTTGTTTAAAGGTGTGTTGACAAGGATCCATAAATAGGAAGAACTTGAACGGAAAAAAGAAGATAACTTTTACTTTTTTTTCAACAAAAAAATCATTTTTAATATATAAAAACTGACATTTTTATACATACAAGTCCTTAAAACTCGTTTATTTTTAAACTTAGTGACCATTCTTTTTATGAATGTTACTAAATAGTAATAGTAATTAAATTATCACAGGAGAACAAAAATATCGATTAATATATTGTTAAAAAAAAGTAAATAATTTTAATCATGGACATTTTTTTTTGTCTGAACTTATGTTATCTTACTACATTCAGTGCATTTTATTCATTTACATTGAAGTTGTCAATTTCAAATTTTGTGATTAAATGCACTGAACCGATTCATCCCCTCTATTTCTATCAGAATTTGTCTGATATTATTCATATGGTATTAAGAACAGAACTACAATATTAAGAAAAAAAAAAAAGGCAATCTAAAGTTATTAGATTGTGCAGCTCTTTTAAGTAATAAAAGAACACTTGTTAGAAAATAAATTATAATTATAAATGTTGATTAAAAAATTAATAATTATGATTATAATTATAATTATAATAGAATAAATATGTAAAATACAATGTGAAATTATTGTACTTTCTTCTTCGTAAAAACAGATACCTAGAGGAAACAAAATGTTGGCTTTACAACATTGGAACATAAATGAAAGTAACGTTTGACGGTCAAATTTGGCGGCGTTGTTGTCTGTTTTGTGACCTAACAACAAATGTTTGAAACACATCCATCATTCAATGTCCAACGCCACCACAATCAAACAAATCCAAATTCTTAATAAGCATATTTCATTAATCCCACAATATACTTATCAAATGTGAAATTAAATAATAATAATAATAATCTGAAATTAACAGTTTGAAATTATCTCAATATAGTATGACTATAACAGTTAAAAAGTAAATTTTGAATTTAACTAGATTTTATAAAACTAATTAACTTGTAAAATTTATATCCGTATAGATACTACAAGTTATTGTTATCTTTAATTAATGTGAAACAAGTTAGTGCTAATGTTTTTTTCTGTCCGATGATTCTAGAAGAACAAGTAATTAGTGATCACAGAATCACGTCATGATTAAGTGATTGTCTTTTTCCTTTTTCTCTCTCGTTGTATGAACACTATATTTATTATTATATGATAATAAACCATGTTGATTTCTATTTGGACAATTTCGTTTTTTCAACTTTGTAATAAATTATTGGCTGTATATGATTAAGAGATCCAGCACCACCCATGTTGATGAATTCAATGCTCCGAAACAAATCAGCGTTTGATTTTTCTTGTTACCAACTTTTTATATTTTTTTAATAAATAAATTCTCTTGCTCTATGTCGTATAACCAGTCAACTTTATGTTCCGAGTCTTGACCACAGAAATAGTTCAAAATTATTTGACTAAACAACCACGCCACTGAAATATAAAAAAGAAAAAAAAAATCTAAATTTCCCAGTTTTGTGAAAAAAAATAAAATAAAAAAAGGTATTTGGATTGGATCATTGGATGCCATGATGTTTCACACCGAAGATTAAAGTTTAAAGACAGCAATAATTGATGAGTGGAATTATTAATTATAGCACATTCACAAAATAAATTATTATTAATAAAATAAAAAGGTAGCATGCATAAAGATTTTCCCAGATTAAGAAAAAAAAGGATTTTGCCACATTGATTGAATTCCCAAAATCAAGAGAAGAAATAGATGCTACCTCTGATTACTTTTTCATAGGTATAGCCAAAAAGGGTTGCTTAATCCCTGTCACAGCAACACTAATTTCTAGGTTATGCCATTATTGTTCATCAATCTACTGTCATATGCAGAAGAAGATAGAAGGAACAAGAAAACGATCACATGAAAATTTTAACCTTGTCTTGTCTTTCCTTCTGTTTGCAACTGATCACAGATTCACAATGAACAAAGCAAAAAACAACACAGAGGACAGAGATGGTTCTGAAGCATAATTATAGTGTTCTGAGATATTGAGATATTGCAATGTACTGAAGCTAAGTTTGAAAAAGCATAATCATGTGGAAGATATTAATGAAGATTCACTTTGTACAAGATCAAAATTCCAGGTCGATCGATCCACCAAGTATACACATAATTACAATCACAAACCATAGAGAATTGAAAAATGAAACAAGCAAAAAAAACTCGAAAGAGAAAAAAAAAAAACAGAGACCACTGCTACTATTCTCGGGGAGCAATCTCCGGCCACCGGAAAGAAAAAGACCTACCTGGAACGGTGCTTGGCGGTGGGCTTTGCGCGGCGGCGACCCTTTTCCCCTGTTTTAGAGAAAGCGGTGCAGAAGCCGCAAGCAGAGAGCTTTGGAGAGGGAGGGTCGATCGCCGGCGAGACTTTTCCCATGCGGTAGCCGCCGTTGGAGCGGGTTCTCTGGATGGCGGCGGTGGGTGGTGGTGTTGCTGTTTTTGCGTTAAGGTTGTCGGCAGCAGCCTTTTGGTCTTGGTTTTGGTCGTTGTTCAATTCAGCAGACACTAATTTGTCGTCCCAAACAAGCCCCGATGAACCTTGTCTCCTGAAAGACACCGCAGATCTTTGCAGACCAGCCATGAAGATGAAGCTTCTGTGTGTTCTTTCTCTCTGTTCCTCTGTTTTTCTCTCTCTGTATAAATGTGTGGATGTTTCTAGGTTTAGGTTAATTGAAGAGATTGTTGATGTGTGGGTATATATATATATATGTATATATATATAGGTGCGTGAGTTTTACTGTGAACGTTATTATTATGTAGAGAGCGATGACGATGGTGATGATGGTGAAGAAAAGGGTCACACAGAGGTGACGGAGTCAACCTTCTCTTGGGATTTTATATCTATTAATTATTATTCTAACACGTAAAATTTCTAAATAAATTTTAAAAATTAAACTTTTTTTCATACACTATTATATATATGCAAATAAATAATTATTGTAGACAGTTAGAGTAAACATAAGCGTGAATATTTTTTAAATATTTATAAATTATTTAAATTTTAAAAATTGTAAATAAAAGAGTAAAATTAAAAAAAAAAACGAAAGGTGTATATATTGTAAATATAGAGATATAAATATAATTATAGATAAAATAAATTTAGATATTGAAATAAAAAATATTATAAGTAATATTGTGTAAATAATATTATGAGTAATTCTTTAAATTTTAAAAAATAGTTACTAAAATGATGAAAGAGTAAATACTGTATAATTATATATTATTTTTAAATTTAAATATTTATTTATAATAAAAAAATTACTTTTTCAATTATATATTATAAATATAATTACTATTTAATGTAATAATGTTTGTTTATCTATAAATGTGAGTAGAGATTAAAAATAATTTTATTTTTCTGGACATTTAACTTATACTGATTTTGATGAAAAATGCTAACATTAAGCAGATATGAGTATATATATGGTTCATATATGATTTTTTAAATCAATTACAGAGACAAAATGAATTTAAATTCTTAGTTTGAAGATAAAATCGAATGTAGCTAGCTAAAGTCATAAATTTGGTTAAGCTGTTATCTTAACATTTGAGTTACTAAATATTCACTTTTTATATATTATTTCATAATACTTATAATTACATGTTTAATGTCGATTAAAAATATTTTATAAACATGCATCTCCAATTATAAATATAATTTATTTCACCTTTTCGAATCTTTTGAATGTTCCAACATTTTATTTTAGCTACTCAACCCAATCCTATCTAATAGTTGATTATCAATATTTTAAACTATTTATAAAAATTCGGATATATTTATAATATAAAATCGAAAGGAGCAAGATGCCAAATCGTAATCATATAATATTAAATAAACATATAATCTCAAATATGAAAATCCATCAGTTTGTACCTAATGATCTAATTGACGTGTATAATGAGTAGTTGAATGATGATAGTTAAATGAATCTATTTATAATAAATACAAATTAAACTGGCAATTTTTATGAAGTTTGGTTGTACAGCTTCAAACATACACCTAACAAAAATTATTGAAAATAGAAACACTTAAAAAAAGAGTTTAATTATTCTTTTGATCTCAGTTTTTTTCAAAAATATCAAATTAGTTATCCAGTTTTTTTAAGTTTTGATTTTTAAAAAATTGATATCATTTGGTTATTTCTTAAAACAAATAAATGATTTTTTAATCAAAATTAGCACTATGATTATATTAATTACAACAATAAAATAAATCATCTTTATTAACAACTTCAATTCTGATGAAAAATCATTGATCCATTTTAAAAACTTTAACGAAAATAACTAAATTGCATCAAATTTTTAAAAGTTAGAACCAAATTAAAACTTAAAAAAATAAAATTGGATGATCAATTTGATACTTTTTGACAAAAACAGATATCAAAATAATTTAACCTAAAAAAAACTATGTATAACATTTGATCTAATTTAATTTGACTTAATCAATGGATCACATATTTTATAATTTTGGTGGACCAGCTTGCTTGCATGTTGTGTTCATAGATTTCACACAATCCCTCCAACTCCAAATTTCATTTTAATAATCTGTTTAAGCATTGAAAGTGTTAATTTATTTGGTCATAGTTGCAAGAAGATTGAATGAAAAGCAATGTGTTTAGCAGATTCGCATGTGGTGTGTGTGGATTATAATTAGTAAAGCCACGTAGTTACGTAACTTAATGTTGCATCCCAGTTTTGAAGATAAAGACGATACGTAAATGGAAGGAAAACCCATCACCACGTACATGCATTTCATTTTAGGAAATAACTTAAGTACTTTTTGCTAAATCTAGACATCATTAATTAACAAAATTAACACAAAGGGGTTACACCAACATTTCCCATGTATTTATTTTTTAATATAATGTCACTAGTTTCATTAACATAGGTTGTAATTTCCAATTATGAATGTGAGACCTCTAATCAAGTCAAATTTATTTTGTCTAACTTCTTAATCTAATGGTGAATGGTGTTTTAGGTCAAGAAATAGTGTTATTTCCACGACCACTAGAAAAAGAAATTAAAGAGAGACAAAATTTGTTATCATATTCATCGAAATGTTTGAATCTATTTTAGGCTTTTATCTACATGTTTTTTAAATTTGAAAACATAATTGTTTTGATGTATTCATTTATGGCATGCATTTGTTTGTATTTTTTATTTGATTATTTTGTAGTCGTATTTAATATTAGTAGAGCTTAATTAGTTGTTTATACCCATTGAGAGAGTTTTCTCGTACTTAAATTATTCGTGTTTTCTTTTATGATTATTGTTATCATTTTCTATCCATATGTTTTACACATTTAAAAAATTATTTTCAATATGTACTATGACTTTTTTATTATTGTTCCTAATTTTAAGGGTCACAAGTATATATATATATATATATATATATATATATATATATATATATATATATATATATATATTTTTTTTTTTTTTTTTTTTTTTTTTTTTAATTTAAATATTATT
>Ga0214542_1007649_pt1 | contig 18593 bp, 4 predicted proteins | sample CNSS1metaG_FD_160096 | JGI IMG/M metagenome (GOLD analysis project Ga0214542, IMG submission 160096) | Root nodule microbial communities from cowpea collected in UCLA plant growth center, Los Angeles, California, USA - CNSS1 | ecosystem: Host-associated > Plants > Roots > Nodule | place: USA...
TTAATAAAATTTTAATTTAAAAAAAAAAAAAAAAAAAATATATATATATATATATATATATATATATATTAAATATGTTGAGATAATATTATAATCAATTATTATATGAAGTATATCTCTTGCAGATTTTTTGATAGTTAAAAGAAAAAAAAACTAAAATTATCTTTAGCTTTGAGTCTTACATAATATAAAACTATTAAACCTAAATAATATATAATAAGTAAATTATTGTTATGCAATATAATAAGTAAAGATAATATTTTATTTTGTAAAGAAAAAAAATTAGAAAGAAGTATAAAAAATTAAGTCAATATTTGTTAATCTGAAAACGGTTAAATATATTTTAATTTCATTCTCTTTGAAAGAAGAGATGGGTTTAGTAAGTATATACAAATTAAAACACAATCTCACGTTTTTTATGAGAACTTGTCCATATGTTTTGTTTTAAATATTCACTTGTACTTATTTTAAAATATACTATATTTCAAGTTAATAAAATGATAAATATTTAGAAAATATAAATCAAATAAAATATACTACTAAGCTATAATTTTATATATTATGTAATTTCATATGATATGAAATGGTAGGTTATGTTAACATCGTATGAGATTTGTAATATTAAATGTAGAAATTCATTATTAAAAAAGTGTATTTTTAATTTATTGGTCATCTAATTCTATAAATTAAATAATTAAGTGATAAGCATCGAATGGAACGATATCGTAACTTTGAGACACATGCCTAATACAAATATAAAAAAACAACTCTTATCCTGTATCCATTTAATACTTTAAAATTAAAGTGATTTAAAATGAATGAAGCATATTAAATTTTGTTTTGTGATGTATTTGCATTTTGTGATTTTTCTATATTATAATAACATTTTATGTTTGATTGGAACATGTTAATAAGTTATTATCTGATATGCAATGAGATAATTGCATTTGCTTTATACATACATACTACACATACCACGTAAACATAGTTATTATCGTGTCTATATGGACGATGTTTTAAATATATACAATATTAAATTAGTAGGTAATGATATTATAATATTATTAAGTTAATAAATAAAATAAAAATATATTTATTAAATTTAAAATGAAATATATCAGAAAAGATGAGAGAATAGTAGTTGATAAATAAAAAAAAAAAAACAATTTTTCAAAAATTTAATAAATAATTATATTTTAAAGAGTAAAATTGGTATTTTGAAATATAGACACAAAAGAGATCATCTATTTATATATTGTTATAGATATAACCATATATAAAGCGACTATATATAGTTCTATATGCATATTTCTTTTCTATTCTTTTTATTTTAATTTTTTTTCTTTATTTATTTTCTCACAATACACACCATTAAAGATAAATAGAGTTTTAAATGTGTATAATACAAATAAATAATTTATGTCATTCTTAGTCAAATATATTTTGAATTCAATTATGTTTGTTGTCATTGGAGGGATTAATGTGTCAGTAGCAGTGTTGAATTATTACCCTTTGACTGTGGGGAGAGACACTGCTATGTGGAGACCATTTCTCTAACATTTTTGTTAGGTGACAAAATGTTCTATAACAAAAGAAAAAGAAAAAAAAACTTATTAATTGTTTTTATTATTTATGTTAATATTTATCATAAGAATTTGAAAATAAATATTTCCTATCGTTCCTACTATAACAGTTTATAATATAATTATGCATGTTACTAAAAATAACTTAGTTTAATTATTTAAAAATATTACTTATTATTAAACTTGTTATTCATCAATGTAAGTTACAAATATTCATGATATTTAATAGAGATATGATAAGTATGGAAAACATACATATAATTTATATAAAATTGTAAAATATCTTACTATAAAAGCAAAAATTGTATCCATAATACGTTTTATTATAACAATGAAAAAGATTAATTTATAAAGGCCTACATTCATTAAATAGATTTTTAAGAAAAAAAAAAATGTGACAGAACCATCCCATGTTAAAGGAGATTATAACTGGCGTAGGACACGTTTATTATGTCAATGGAATTCAAATTAGAATATTAATTTCAAAAGGAAGACCTAAGTCAATCTACTTGAATTAAATAAAAAATGAAAAAGGAAAGAAGAAGAAAAAGAGATTCAAAGGTGAGATTTTTTTTTAATTGAGGACACGTGAGTGAAACTTTTATAATAGAGATAATTGCTGTAATACAATAATTTCTTTAATATATAAAAAATAATTTGACATAAAACTTTAAAAAAATATAAACTAAAATTAAAGTAAAAAAGTTATTATCAAATCTTAATAAGTAAAAAAAATTATATTTCAAAATAATAATGTATCAAAATAAATTATTCTGTAAATATAACATTTAGTTCAATATTTTTAGTGTAATATATCATAAAACTCTAAAACAAGACTATACTTCAAATCTGACACGGGAACTTTCCTTCTTTTCTCAAGCATTGTTATTTTTATTTTTATTATTATTTTACACATTTTACACACTATACACTTTTGTTATTTATATATATTCTTTTTCTTAATTAATTATTGGCTAGTGTTTGGTTAAAGGGAATGTTGCGTGGTATAACAAATAATAAGAGGGAAAGTACAAGGAAATAGGTAAGATGATAAGAACATTGACTTCACTTAGCAATTTTAGTCTTTGTGATTCCCACCCAACACAACGACGCCGTCTTGATATTCTATTCAATTTTAGTGACATTGCTTTTTGTCATCAAAACTTTTACTCGTGTGCTTCAAAATCAAACGTGGGCATTTGAAGAAAAAAGAGACTCAGCAACAAATAATGAAATTACCTGGAATGGACTACACTCAATAAATAAATAAATAATTTTTAAAATGATTGATTCATGTTGGTTGGTGACTGATGGAAAGTGAATGGATAGATGTTAGTCATGAGAATGAAAGCACTCACTTACCATTTAAATAATAAGAATATTATTTTTAAGTGTATATAATATATTTTTTATTTTCTTTTATCTTGATAATTTTATTATTAGAAAAGAGTATTTATTAAATAAGGTCAAATAACTAAAGACCAATTAAAAGTTTTTATAATTTTTTTGAATTACTTATACTAAATTAAAGGTTTAATTAAAAATGTGAATAAATATAAGAATATGAAGAGGGCATGGATGGGATGATATATGTAAATACTGAATTTATTCTTATGTCCAATTTAAAAAATAAAATATTACTCGTACATGTATATACTTAGTCATCTATAACAATATATAAAGAGAATTTTCGTTTTTGTATCCACATTTCAAAATACCAATTTTATCCTTTAAATATAATAATTTATTAAATTTTTAAAAATTGACCGTTATTTCTACAAGCTTCTTATAAAATCTCATATGTTTCTGTTTCTTCTCTTATTCTTTAATTATCAATGATTATTCTTTCCCAAAACCTAAACCCTAAATCATAAACCGTAAACACATATCGTGCCTGTGTTTATCCTAGTTATAATAAATAATTCTGTTAAAATCAAAACAAATTAAGATAATACATATGAGAATAGGAACATTTGTCATTCTAATTGTAACCTTAATCAAATTATCATAAAAATGTGGTGATTTCTTATCATTAATTTAATCTTGACCAAAACATAATTGTGACGATCAATTCATAATGAATCAAAACTTCATCAACTTGCCAAGGTTGGAAGCATTGTGTACTAAAGGTAAAATATTACTTAGGTTTTCTTAGGCTAACATTAATGATATTTTTTATTGATACCAAACACGATTTGTTGCTATAGATCCCAAGTAAATTTATATTCTATTAAGTTAATTACAATTATTTTGACCAATGTTAATTAAAAATGTATGATGAGGATATTCTTCTATTAACAACTAAGGTTAATCAAAGTTTTCTATCAACATTTATGGCAGTAGTTTTTGGTCAATATAAGTCAAATTATTTTAGTCCTTTGGTAACAATTATTTTTTTATTAATAGTTTTGAAATTATTTTGGTATCAATGTAAGAGTTATTTACCAGAAAGACGCATAAAGGAATAACAGAAAAAAAATATATAAAAATCAAATCATGGTTTTAAGACTTCCTTCAAAATTAAGAAACTATGTAAAAGAACTCAAAGTTTGCAATTTCCTTTAAAACATATAGCTCACAACAAATATAAATAAGAAAAATAAAGAACAACTAAGGAGTTTAATGGGAAAAATCAAATCAAAGCTACAAATTAAGCAAATGAATGACGATGGTAAGAAATCAAGACACAATCAAGCAAAAGATAATTGAATAATTTCTTTTATTAACGACAATTTTTTTTTTCTCAACCACCATTCCAGAAATTTAAGTAAGTTTGGGTCAACACCAAGAACAAAACCAACACTGTGACATGTGCATCAAGACTGACACTTAGGTTGAAATTTGAATGAGTTAGCATTTGAGTCAACACATGTACTAAAGTCTACACCAAAATTTGCACATGCACAAGCACCATCACAAACTATTCCAAAAGGGTACTATTATTAATCAATATGTAATCTTCAATATTTAGATTGGTAAAGGTGGTTATGGATTAGTCTGATTTAAATAAAATATATTAGATGTATAATTCAGTTTCCTTTTAATTAAATTAACTATATTTCATTTCTATTAATCCAATTTAAATTAGATTAAATATAGAATGAATATATTTTTTCAATTAGATTAAATATAGTGAGATGAATCTAATATATTTGATTATTAGGTTTACTAGACATGGTTTGGTTCGATATGACTTGTCTAGAGTTTGGTTCACTTTGCTTGACTTTAGGTCTTAGTTGTCTTACCTCCATGTTGCTAGAAGCTAACTTGAATCGTCCATACCAACTTCACTCGACTTGGATCCGGGTCAACTAGACTTAGTGAGGGATCGTGCCAACTCAGTTTGACTATGGACTTGGGATGACTCAGCTAGACCTTGAGCTCGGAATGAGTCGGCTCGATCCTTAAGTCCGAGATGACTTGGCTCAATTTTTAGTATATGCCGACTCACCTCAAACTTAAGCTTGGACTGACTTGGCTTGACCTTTAGTTTGCTCGACTTAGCTTAACCTTCGACTCAAACCAACTTAAGTTCATTCTTTATTTTGAGTTGACTTGTCTCTATTCTTCGATCTGGGCTGTCTCCTTTTGACTTTCATATCAGGCCAACTAGACTCAATTATTTGGCCCAAGCAATGCTCGACCTTTGACGTATGTTGAGTTGAGTCTATTATTTGGCCAATTTCAACTCAACTTGCTTGACCTTTAGCTTAAGTTACCTCGTATTGAATTTTCAGCCTAAACTGACTTGGTTCAAATTTTTTTGGCTTAGAATAACTTGGATTGCCTTTCGATCCACCTAACTCATCTTTATCTTTAGTTTGGATTAACACATCTTGACCTTTGACCCTAATTGACTCAACTCGATTCTTCAACCTAAGCTGAGTCATCTCGATTTTTTGGCCTGAATTGACTCAATTCATTCTTCGACCAAGTCAACTTGACTTTGACATTTGACTCAGGTCAACTCATCTCGACCTTGAGCTTGAGACGACATGTCACGACCTTTTGTTCAGGCAAACTTGTCTCGACCTTTAACCTAGATCGACTTGACTGGACTCTTTGGTCTAGGCCAACTTAGCTCTACTTAGATCGATTTGGTTGGACCTTCATCTTTGGTCAACTCAGCTCAACTTTTGACCCAAGCTTACTCTGTGGACCCAACCCAACTTGGCTAAACCGATCCTCAATCACCTTGACTCGACTTAGACACACATTAATTTTGAATTTTCAAAATCCAAAAAAATAATCCAATCTAAATTCAATCCAAATTTAATTAAGTGGGTTGAACTTAAAATAAAAAAAATGTGGATTTGGAGTAGGAATGAATCTATTTAAATAATAAGTAATATAGATTTAGATTATTATAATGGACTTTAGAATTTGATTTTTGTTCTTAATAGGTGATTCAATAACTTCCAATAAAACTATTAGGATATAGACTTTGGTCTTATATCAAGAAGTACGTTAAAACCTAATTTATCTTTACAAAATTTGTCTTTAAAATGAAAGTTGTTGATCTTATCTTCAATAAACACAAGATCTCGAATAGTAACTAAAGCAAAATAAGGTAGATTTGGATAGCACATTATCATTGAAATATGCATGTCGCAAGTGCACGTGTGTCTTAAGTAATCTTTCCTAAATATAATGGACAAAACTGCATCGGACTATAATGTATAAACCTCATTCTTAATTTTTTATTTCCCCCTTTTCAAATTGATTTACATTTAAAATAATCTCACATTGATTGAGAAAAAAAAAGTGAGCATAAGTATTATGAGAGGTCAATTAAATTAAAATATCTTTATTCTATTTTTTTTCCATAAAGATATGTCAGTACAAAAAATGTTTAACAGGAGCAAACATGGAATAGGTTATTGGAAATTAAAAAAAATGGCAATCAAAATATATTTTTAAATACTAAAACGATAATAAATTGAAATAGAAAATGTCTCTTTTAAATAAATGATTCATTTATCACTACTAAAAAAATTCATATTTCCTACCAATTTTGTTTTGAATTTTTTTTTGTAGGAAATACTTATAAATTTTGTTATGAAAAAAAAATTGCAGGAAATTGCTACCATTTTTTTTGCAAAATATTTTGTATAAAACACTTTTTGCAACAAATTTTATAAGAAATACTTGCGAATTTTATAATTTTGTAGGAAATAATTACCTACGAAGGAATTACCTGCCAATTAAAATTCTTAGAAAAAATAGTAGGAAAAAATCTTTTCTTGCAAAACTTTTTAACAAATTTGCAAGAAAATTCTCATGTAATATGAGAATTTGTAATAGTACTTGAAAAAAGTACAGAATGAAAAAGAAAGAAAGTACAAAGAAACTTACGTTATAAAAACTAGGTGATAAAAGTTAAAAACTCAGTCAACATGTTACATTAAAAAAAATAAGAAAAAATCAAATAAAATAAGAAAGTAAATGTAATTTTATTAAAAAAATAAGTATTATATATTAAAATACAGGTGAATGAATATTTATTTAAAGACAAAATGACAAGGATAATATTATTTTATTAGAGATTTAATGACATTGTTTTATCTGTTCTTTAATTTTTGTTGACATTGTTTTGTTACAATATTTTAAAGTCTGTTAAACTTAAAACTTCATCCATTTGTATTAATATCATTATTCAAAGAGTTCTGATAGACTCACGGAGAGACATTGGTAAGTCTTAAATGCTAGTTTTGAGAAAAGACAATGTAAATTAAATGCAAGCATCATCGGTTTCTTCAAAGTGTGTGTCAGATGAGACTAGATTGCAACATAACCGAACTGTCTCAACTGTCAAAAACAGAGTAAAACCTCCTTTATTTGCCTCATACAGATTTTGGTGTTAGATCCAACAATTAGAGGCAACCACGTAGGTTTCAAAGTCAACTAAGAAAAAAGGAAAAAACATTGGTGATTTGTGACAGAACACCTTTTTTATATGTTAAAAAACAATCATGCTCCGCTGTCACTAGAACGTTGGTTTTGGTTTGCAAATCACATGATCCTCACTTGCCTCGTTCAAATGCAGAAATGAAGAAAAAAAAGAGAGAAAAAAGCAATTCCCCTCGAAGAACGACAGCACCACCAACAACAACCATTAAGAGGAATCCAGAACTTCCCTTTTCTCTCATAACACCCTTTTTTTTCCTTCTTTTCTGTTTTCACTTACTTTTCCATTCTTGACAAAAAGAGAAACCTGTTCTTCTTTCTGCACACACCCTTTTGAGTCTCCCACATGGATGTTTCACAGAGAAAGAGAACTTTGCTTAAGGTCATTGTTCTTGGTGATAGTGGGTATGTATAAGTATAACACCTTTTTTCTGCATTCCAAGTTTTCCTTTTTTGCTTTAATGTTGTTGATGTTATTACCTCATGTAAGATTCTCTATTGATGAATGTGAATGCTGATTAATCCCTTTTTCTTGATCTTGTTTTCAGTGTGGGAAAAACTTCGTTGATGAACCAGTATCCATTTTGGCACTTACATTTACCGTTTGAGAGCAAAAGTAAATAAATAAGTGAAAGTTTGGTAGTTTTTCTGATGCTAATGATTCGCTGTAGGTGCATTATTCATTCCAAAATCATCGATGCTTTTGAGCTTTTCACTGTTCTGGTTTTGTTTTGTTTCGTTTTTCCAACGAGTCTTGTAAAGTCTCGACCCAATGTTGGTACATGAGTTGGCACTAGTTTTTCTAGGTGCATATCCTGCTGGAAAAATATTATTGGCTGCATACCAATAATATTTTTGAAACAAAGGCTCAAATTGGGTTTGAGTTTTTTTCTTTTTATTACTGAAACTGTGTTTGATTTGATTCAAAGAATGAAACCAGAAAGTAGTCTATATCATAACTTTGTGGAACATTAACTTTGAATTCAGATACGTATATAGAAAATTTAGTCTGCAGTATAAGGCCACAATTGGTGCTGATTTTGTCACAAAGGAGATTCAAGTTGATGACAAACTGGTAACATTGCAGGTGAGCACTTTAAAATGTGATCAAAGTTTTACCCTTTTAGAATTCACACTTGATTTGTGTCTGAGTACACCAGAAAGGTATCAATTTTTCAGTACTTTTTTCAACTTTTGGTTGATACGATGAAAAATGAAACATAATATTTTGGCAGATTTGGGATACGGCAGGGCAAGAAAGGTTCCATAGTCTTGGGGCTGCATTCTATAGAGGTGCAGATTGCTGTGTGCTGGTGTATGATGTAAATATACACAAGACATTTGATACTTTGAACAATTGGCATGATGAGTTTCTTAAGCAGGTATGTTGTTATTTGTTCATATCATCTTTCAATTGTTCCTCTTTTTGTATTTGTTTATTGCTGATTTTTGTCTTCTATTTGAATTACTCTGTCCTTGAGGTGAAGTCCAGTCAAACCAAACCAAGTTATATAAATAAAAGTCTTTTTGTTGTTGAATATTCCACGTCAACCAGAGATGAAACAAATTTAAAAATGTAGTTTGATGCAATTTTTAAAGTTAAGTTAAATTTAAAATTCACTTCTTAAAATGATATTAAAGTCATCTGAAACCTATCTTAATGAGATTTGTTGTTTGTTAAGCTTATCGTACCACTGTTATCGGAACACTTATTTAAGTTTAGTTCCAAGGATTCTACATGGACTAGAAACAAGACAGATTTAAAGTATATAAATAGATACAAATTTCATTTTACAAATTCGTTTTATAAGATTGAATTAGGTTTAAAGTCCATCACTTTTGATCTAAACTAAGCAAGCTATATATATATATATATATATATATATATATATATATATATATATATATATATATATATATATATATGATCGGTTGAAGTTGCCCTTTCACCATGTGAAACCCGTCTGATCTGTTCTGCATATTGATGTTTGATCTCAGGGTGATATGAATGATCCTGAAGCATTTCCCTTTGTATTACTTGGGAACAAGGTTGATGTAGACGGTGGAAACAGTAGAAGGGTATGGAATATATGAAATTTTGCAGCAATTATTTTTTTCATACACTGTTATCGTTACCCAATGATTTTTCTTCGTGAAAAGTGTTTGAAATGGTCACAAGTAGTAGCTCTGCCATATGTTGCAGGTCACTGAAAAAAAAGCTAGAGACTGGTGTGCTTCCAGGGGAAACATACCATACTTTGAGACCTCTGCAAAAGAAGGCTACAATGTTGAGGAAGCTTTTCTATGCGTTGCCAAAATTGCACTGGAAAATGAACACCAACAAGACATGTGAGAATCAACAATTTGTACCTTTTTAACATGATTCTTAATAAATGTTGTGCACTTATGCATCAAATGTTGTATTTTTTGTTGCAGCTATTTTCGAGGAATCTCTGATGCAGTCTCAGAAGCAGAACAACAACGAAGTGGTTGTGCATGTTGAAGTGATGTATTTTACTGAACATATTTGGTTTTGCACTTTGACCCTGTATCATTCAATTTATGAAGGTGTATTTATCTTTAAATTCCAAAATTAGCCTCTCGGTATGCGTGGAAATTCTTCTTTGCTATCACTACTTCAAATTTTAATTTTCATTATCCAGCCAAATGTAGATTTTGTTATTTATTTAATTTATAACTCGGTGTTTTTGAATGAAATTTTTTATGACAGATTTTAGAAAATAAAAGTATGAAAAAAAAAATTAAAATTGTTTGTTTTTTAAGTTATATTTTAGAAACTCTGTTATAGAATTTCTGTAATTTTATTTTTACCTTGTATAAACTTGTATTTGTTTGCGCAACTTTATTTCATTTTTTTTGTCCTACTGAACAATTAACAATTGTGTTATTTCTTGTATATGTAGTATTATAATTATAGAGGTTTAAATTGTCCTTTGAATGTGTACTCTTTTAATAAAATTTTAGATTTTTTTTTGGAATTCTTTACTCAAAATAATATAGTTTGTCATAAATTATCATTTTAAATTGTTTAACTCTATTTGTTAAAATTCTCACTCCAATCACGTTATAAAACAATTAATATAAAAGCTTAGAATATGTGACGAAAGTAACATTGACATATATATATATATATATATATATATATATATATATATATATATATATAATCTCTTTTTTAAGCATTGCGTTTTCCATAAATATTGAATGGATGAATTAAAAATAAATAAATTATATTAAATTATTGTTAATTTTATAATAGTCACTATAATTGAATCTATTATTAATTATTATATATGAATATTATTATTAATAATTATATATATAGTACGTTTGGCTTTTAACAGTAGATATAAAAGTGAAATTTTTGTTTATTCTCTCAAATATTTTTTATATGGTTAAAATATATATTTAGTCTTTATTTTCAATCAATTTTATCATTTTAGTCATAATATAAATTTTTTTATTTTAATTAAGTCTTAGTTTTGTTAATTTTTTTCAGTTTGATACTTTTTCTAATTTGTTTCAACTTTTTATAATTTTTTTTTAATTTTTAAAAAAATCAATGTGTCAATCTAATCATGTATTATGTGTTAGAGTCAATGTTTATTTTTAATTTAATTCGCATATTTATTATTTTTCTCAATTCAATTCTAATTTGATTTAAAATTAAACAATCAAATTTATCTTTTACTATGTTATAATGATGTCAAATAAACATAATTTTAACATCTATGTCAAATAAATATATTAGAATTAATTATTTTATAAACAAAGAACATAAAACATAAAAAAATTGTTTTCTAAATTACTAAAAGAAAACTATAGTAAACTCAACCTCTACTGCCTGCCTTGTTATCTAGTAGGCTAATAAGTTAGTTCGTATTAGGCTCCTCACATTGATATTTATATGTACGAACGAAGTAAACAATATAATTGAACAAATTAAAAAAAATAACTTAATGAAGAAATACTTAATTAAAAATATAAAAATTTCAACACTTAATAAATAAAAAAAATAATTAAAATTTAATTAAAAATGTAAAAGACTTAAAGGTTAATTAAATATGAAATAAAATTCCTGAACTTATTTTGTTTTTTTGTGGATATTTTTCCGGCTGACATTAATCTATGAGGTGAACACATGAATTACGTAGAAATATCAAATTCCAAAATCCCAACCAAACACGTCACACGATGGTTGAAGTTTGAGGCAAAGAACAGCACGTGCGTGTTGTGGGTGCAGTTTTCTCTCTCTCTCTCTCTCTCTCCAAACTCCAATGGCTTTCTCTGCAATCTCTGGTATGCATTCTCCTCAATTTGTTCGCCTTCCTATCTCCTTCTCGCAATCTTCTTCACCGACGGTCCGATTTTCACCGCCAAATCTAAAACGCCATAAACCACTTTCCATTCGATCAGTTTCAATCCCCGGTACGCCTTGCATCCTTATATTTCCTCGTTTGTTAATTTCCTCTTAATTACCAACATCAATTACAAATATCATTTCAGATTACAATTTTGTGGTTTAGAAAAATGATACACCTTTCTAGTTTCTAGGGAGAGGGACGCACTTTCTTCAATTTGAAGATTTTGTTCGGAAACCTTTGCGAATGATTTCGTCTCCATTTAATAAGAGATCCGATTATTTGCTAGTTTTTCTTGGCTTTGAATGTTATTAGTGTGCATGACTTGGGTTCTGCCTACCCTAATTTCGAGGAAGGTGTATTGGCCAGGATAAAGGATGAATGTTAACCGGTGGATGCGTGCATGCCGGAACTCTTTTGTTATAATTTTTGCTTCCTAATGATATGGGATTTCAACATAAAGGACTGCTTTATTGCCCTTTTATTAGGGTTTGTTTGGGTGAATAACTTGGGGCTTATTTATTAGAGAAACTTCTTAATAAACACCTCTAGAAAGGAAAATAGGAAGGAAATGTGAAGTTAGTTTCTCCATTAACTAAAACTTTAGTTAATTTATACATGAACTAATTTGTAGAAGTTATTTTTTATTGGGTTCTCCAATAATCTTAAACTTATTTTAACTTATGGATAAATTAAATTAGTTTTTTCTTTTCTAGAAGTGTTCATGGAGATATTTCCTCCAAACAGACCTTTAATTTTGTACTTATTGAATGAGTGTCTTGTATAAGTTGCTTTTATTCTAAGAGAAAATAAAGTTAAACTGTTTCTGTAGAAGTTGTGAACTGTTTTCATTAGTTGTTATCCTGTATTGCGTTTTGAAATAAGTTGGAAACTGCTTTATTGACAACTTATAAGTTGTTTTTATAGAATCTCATAAATATTTACAAAAGTGTTTCTGTCATAAGATAAATTCAATAAAGGTCTTCCTACTTCGCCCTTAATACCTTTCCTTCTTTATCATTGCTTTATACTGCAATGAAAGGGAAATAATTAAATAGTCAAATTAACTTACGGCCGATATGATATCAGTCATGTTTGCCTCTGTATAATCTATTACACGTAAGGTTCTTGAATATTCTTGGTCAAATAAGTCCTTGGTTCGGGAACCTCGAAGACTAATATGACCAACTAATTGCATATTCAATGACCATAACAGTGTTTCCCACTGGGGATTAATATGAGCAAAAGTTGTTTAAGGACAAATTTGACAAGTTACAGCATCAATCAAGTATTGTTTCACTAGATGGGTTCAGCCACATTGGTCAAATAATGACACGACGTTTAAATCTGATAATATTTTTGTGATTTTTTCACACTTTCATGTGATGAATTGGCACATCATTAGAAGAACTTGACTTAGATAGCTGAGTGGATGGTAAAATTTCTGAGTCTTTTAGTGATTCGGCATTACATAGTTCTGCGATGATGTATTACATTGATGCTTGCCAATGGATCTCAATTAGGCATTATATTAATATATGAAAATTTAAATGATGCATTGTTGTAATAATAATATTAATATATTACACTTAAATGATGCATTGTTGTAAATAAATGACCCATTTGCTAAATATCTCCCTGTTTACAACAAAGTGTTAAATATCATATTTCTCAATGTGTGAAAGACAAAATGGTTGTAGGGTGCAAATAGATATTTACAGTGAAATATGAGACAAATAGGACAATAAAGGCAGATTGGTTGCAACGGGTTATGCTCAAACTTGTAGACATGATTATGACGAGACATTTGCTTCATTAGTAAAGATAAATACAATTTGATTTGTTTTTGCTCTAACATTTTGTTTGGAACATGCACGAATTGGTCGTGAAGAATGTCTTTCTTCATGCTTTAGAAGAAGTGTACATGTAGATTCCTCAAGGATTTGAAACTCATTGTAGAAGGAATAAAATGTGTCTCCTATAGATGACCTTATATGGTCTTAAGCAATCTCCAAGAACATTGATTGGGAGATTTATGAAAACAACGGTTTCTTTCAAATACAAGTAAAGTCAGCGATATTATACTTTATCCATAATGTACTCAGTTACAGGTAAATTCACTATATTATTGGTTTATATGGATGGAAAGATTATTGTAGGAGATGATGAAACAAAGAAATTAATTTGAAAGAAAAAATTAGCAGTCAATTTGAAGTGAAAGGTCTGGAAAATTTAAAATATTTCTTTGGAATAGAGGTTGCTTGTTCCAAACAGTGGATTCGCATCTCTCAAATAAAATATGTACTTGATCTCCTCAGATAAACATTTAAGTTGGGTTTGGAACCTCTGGTAGTTTCTATTGAACAAAATTATAAATTTGGAAGTGAAGCGAGTTCTCTTATAGAAAAAAAAAAAAACTCTAATATTAGAGATTGGTAGGAAAACTTATGTATCTGTATGCCAAACATTGTTCATGCAATTAGTGTGGTAAACCAGTTTATGCACGATCCAAGAGAAACATGCAAGTAGTTGACAAAAACTTTTCAGTACTTGAAGTCAAGCTCAAAAAAGGGACTACTCTTTAGGAAAGAGACTTTTAACCCTAAAGATATATACTGATGCAAACTATGTAGGTTTTGTTACTAATAGAAAATCTACCTCTCGATATTATATATTTCTTAAAGAAAGTATTGTACCTAAGAGAAAGAAAAAGCAAGGTGTATGAAAGACTCTCGATGAAAGTCATATTAGAAGACCTTAAAATGAAGGTTGACATCCCTATTTAATTGTACTATACAAGTTAGCCATGAGTATTGCCAATGACCTAGGAAACCATAACAAGACCAAATATATCAAAATTAACTGCCACTTCATCAAAGATAATTTTAAGAGAGGTGTTGTGATTACAACCCATGTCCTTATTGGACTTCAAAATTCAAATAGCATAAGATTTTTGTAGGCAAGTTTGATATTTATTTACCAACTTGAGGAGGAGTGTTGTAAATAATGGATTATTAGGAATAAGGTATCTTAAATATCTTCTTAATGTTTATCAGAAAATACCTTTAGAATCTTTTCATTTATTTCAGCATGTTTTTATTCTCTTATTTTGAAGAGTTTGATTGTTACAACAAATAGAGGTAATGAGAATAATTGGTGTAGTTGTTGTCAGTAAAATAATTATTTGGAGAACTATCTTAATAAGTTATTTATATTAGTGCTCTAAGTAAATCCAAAAAAAACTAGAATAGTCTCTTATCAACATTCGGTACTTTGAATTTTGTTATATACCAGTGTGTGCTATGAGAAATACTTTTTCCACCTTATTTAACACTTATTTAATCTCTGTTTTCCCTCTTTCCACCTACCTTTCAGCTGCACCGGCTTCTGGGTCTGTGGCCCCTGCAATTTCTCTTACGGATAATGCACTGAAGCACTTGAGTAAGATGAGGTCTGAACGAAATGAAAATTTATGTTTAAGAATAGGTGTCAGACAAGGTGGGTGCTCTGGTATGTCATACACAATGGATTTTGAGGACAGGGCTAATAAAAGGCCAGATGACTCCATCATCGAGTATGAAGGCTTTGAAATTGGTATGATTCATAATTTGTTTCTTATAACTGACATTTATAATTCACAAGGATCGACTAATCTCGTGCTTTATTCAGGGAAGGGATGGTTAAAATATTTGACATGCTTTAGCTACATTCCCTACAGGTTTATTGGTCAACGTGCCAATGCACTTATCTTTACAAACTGTAATACCGCAACTTCTGTTTAAAATTATTCTCCTAATTAAGCTATTTGACCTAGACAAAATGTGTACTGGTTCGCATTTTGCAAATATGTGGAGGATACTAACTTACTAAGTGCGTTGCAGTACTGATGTTAATCTTAGTTATATTTTTACGTGGTAGGAGGTTTTGTTTCAATGTTTATATATGTGATTGATTTTAACCTTCTATCATGTAAAATATCTTCGCACAGCAAAAACATTATTCTTGGAGGGATTGTCTGAAATAGAAATGACAGAACATAACTTTTCCTGTACGGATTTACTAATCTCCCTGGATTCAATTTCCAACTATCATTACTTATCACATTCTCTCTATACCTTTTCTTCTTTCCACTTCTATCCATCCGAAAATTGGGTGGATATTTATCTCTATTATTCAGGAAATGCTTGTCAATCCACTACTAGTACTAATGGCGTTTGAGTGGAAAACAAAACAATCCGAAACTAAGTTGAATTGAAGGCTTGGTCCACTCATGTACTTCTTTTTCAGCTTGGATTGTCAAAGTTATGCATGGAACAACAGTAAAAACTGTTGCTTTTATTTTTATTATTATTGTTGTTTTTAATACTGCATTTGGATTGCTTCCGGTACCGAGCATACTGTAATGGGTAAATAAAAGAAAAAACAGTGAGCAAACTGTCTCCCACCTTACGCCAGAGCAAAAACATGTATGTGGTGATTATGGTATTGGAGACTTTCCTGTATATTTTTGTTTCTTTGGTCCACCGTCCATTTTAAATTTCTATGATCAATGTAACAACTGCATCACTGCATATTTAAAATTTTTGTTGAAGTCTTAATACCATAAGCCACTGTATGATATATTCTGACTTCTCTGTTTATTTCTGCAGTTTGTGATCCTAAAAGCCTACTCTTCATATTTGGCATGCAATTAGATTACAGTGATGCTCTGATTGGGGGAGGCTTCTCTTTCAAGAATCCTAACGCAACACAGACTTGTGGATGTGGTAAATCCTTTGCCGCCGAATAAAACCATGTTTATAGACAGTAGTTGCAATACTAAGGTGATTGTTTCTACCAACACTCTGTACCAAACATAGATTTTTATCACTAACATGAATAAATATGTGCATTGTCAGAAAATAGCTACTAAACGTTTGTTGTTTGAATTGTTTATATTTGTTTTGTGCTACATCATCAATCCTTCATAAAAAATATGTTTCAATGTTTAGGGAAATATTTTTCTTTTGGCAGAAATTAGATAAAAAGTGATGTATTTTATACAACTTGTTAACTTGTTGTAGCTGATTCGTAAAAGAGTAATTATGTTTCTCACTAATAACATTTTAGTTTCGGGAATATAGGAAGGAGAACGCTAACCAGTTGTTTTCAGGATACTAGTTAAGAAAGAAAAATTTATCGAAAAATGTTAATACTTTATTCTCATCAAATTTTGTTAAATATAATTTAATCGTGACTTCTAGAAACTTATTCATTAATCTCTTCGCCAGTAATTTTCGTAAGGTACGTGTTTGTAGGATCTGTATCTTAACATTGAATGTTTTATCACAATTATCTGAAGGCATGATAAAATAGAAAAATACAATATTAATGTTTTCACAGGAACCACTCTTTAGACATCGTAGGTGGTCTTTATACAGGTTTATTTACAGCAATCAACATTTTTTTTTATCACAGATGCATCAGTTAAATATATTCATAAATTCTTGTTAGGCGATAATTTCCTAATTGTTTTAATAATATAAAAATTAATCTGTTATATATGATGTCATGGATAATGGAAGACCAAGTTCAAAATAATTATAAATATGTAATTTAAAAGTATTATATTGTAATTCGATTTATATTTGTAACAATATATTTTTTATCCTAAAAAATATAAATTATATTTTTTAGATATAAAAGTGAATACTTAAAATTATAGAAACAAAAAAGTTTTAATTAGAAAAAATATAAAAATATAAATTTAAGAATATAACAATATATAAAAAATTATAACAAAATACTGTGTTATGTTGAAAAAAAAAACTCCATCAATTTGATATAAAAAATTCAAAAAACTGCAGAAAAAAATTCGAGAAAAAAACATATTTAAATTTAAATAATTAAATATAAAAATACTAATTCCCTAAATATATATATATATATATATATATATATATATATATATATTTACATTTGCAAATTTAAATACAATAAAAATAATCAGATTTATTTCAAATATCTTAAATTGTTATATTTAATTTTTTTTTTATATTTCTTCTAAAGTGAAATTTCTTAAATAAATTTCTATATTTTTTCCATTTTCAAAATTTTGTGATTTTCAATTAAAATTCTATACTTTTCTATATTTTTAAATTTCTATTTATTCTAAATATTTAATAGATTTTAATACTTTCTCTATTTAAAATTTATAAATTTCATTTGAAAAAATTTGATATTTTGTTAAAATTTCTATTTTTTACTTTTAAATTTTTTCTAAGCAAATTTTCTATATTTCTATAATTTTTATTATTGTTTTTATATTTTTTCAAACAATAAAAATAATTAAACTGCTATTTCAGTAAAAAAGACCTTGGTGAGGAAATAAAATCCATATAGATCTAACTAGGGATGGCAACGGGGCGGGGACGGGTTTCACTATCCCATACTCATCCCCGCATAAAAAATTCATCCTCATACCCAAACCCAACGGGTATCAAACTTTTTTCCCATCCCCATCCCCACCGGGTAACGGGTATAATCTCGTACCCATACCCGTACCTATGTTCTAACTACTTCAATATTAATTTTTATAAAAGAAAAAAAATTACGGTAAAGAAAACATAATATTATGAAATATTCAATATTAGGAGGATTTTCTTCGATGCCAAATACAATAAAATAAATTATAATTGTTTATATTTTATATTAGAATACCAAATAAAATTTCATGTGAACC
>Ga0214542_1007651_pt1 | contig 18588 bp, 6 predicted proteins | sample CNSS1metaG_FD_160096 | JGI IMG/M metagenome (GOLD analysis project Ga0214542, IMG submission 160096) | Root nodule microbial communities from cowpea collected in UCLA plant growth center, Los Angeles, California, USA - CNSS1 | ecosystem: Host-associated > Plants > Roots > Nodule | place: USA...
TTGGTGTTTTGATGTTTGTTATGGTGTATGGTTTGGCAGTAACAAGATTGAGTTATGGTCAAATTCCTGCAACATGCAATGGGGATGAAAAGCTATTGAGTTATTGTGGATTGTATTTGATAAATAATGTAGCTAATCCATCTTCTGATTGCTGCAATGGAGCATCAGATGCATTCAAAAGAGCCATGGCTGTTCCTAATGGACAAGGTATAAGAGATATTTGTAACTGTCTTAGGGTTGCAGGATCAAATCTCCACTTTCATCCAGATAAACTTGTAAGCCTTCCTATTGCATGTCACATTCAACTTTCATTTAGTATGGAGTTATGTGTATCTGGTCCTTGATACATATCCTTATTGTAACTAACATTTACTTCACTCATAATAAAACATACTTTAAATATTACACTTCAATATCTTTTCAATTTCCATATTTTTTTTCCTTTGGTTTATTTTTTATTTTTCCATTTTGTTGCATCTTAGAATCGTTTAATCTTAATCTTTTATGTGTTTATTTACTACTTGTTAATTTAAGGTTCAACAAAATTTTTGAGCAAGATATTGTATCTACATAAAATATATATTGAGGAAAGATACAAAACTATAATAGAAATATTAATTAATGTTTTGCTAATATTTTAAGATGAAATTTAAAATAAAATAAAAACAAGAAATCAAGCAAATAGAATCAGTCAAAAGTCGATGACAAGAGGCCAAAGCAACATTAATTCATGTATATCGTCGATTTAGTGTTGACAAGGCATCTCATGAGAAAATCATGGAAGTTAGTTTTAGAGGATGTTACTTTTGATGGCATATGACGCTATCCAACTGATGTAGATGAGTAAAAGAATAAAATATTTGTATAGATAGTGTGGTATAGCTAATGATATTGAATAAATAATTTAAAATATAATGCTAGTGTGGGCTATGCGATTCTACAATATTAAATCGTGTGTAAGACGAATTATGCTAATAGAAAATAATATTTTTAGATATTCCATTACAAGAATACATTCATTTAGCAAGGAGAAAATAGCATAGGCCAAAAATTGGAAGCAAATAGTGTTGGTTTTTTTATCACCATCAAACATAATTGAAGTTCAAAAAATAAAAGATCTATGGTAAAATTTTATTATTATGATTATTATTTATGCTTTGTATCATTTGAAGTGATATTATAACTTGTATTAGTGTATAAAAAAGAGATACATTAGAATTTAAAAGATTCATGTAAACCAACATTTAAAATATATTTTAATTTGAATATTTTTTTTCCTTTTATATATTTTAAAAATTATTTTTAAATTTTATCAACTAGGTTTCATTAATGTTTGCAAATTTAATAAATGTTTTGGTTCTCATGAAATTTTATTTAGTATTATAATCTAAAATGTAAATAATTATAATTTATTTTAAACTTTTATTATGATTATTATTTGTTATTTGTATTATTTTGATCAAATGATGTATTATAACTTTAATTAGTGTATAAAAAAGAGATTCATTAGAATGTAAAAGATTGAAGTAAACAAACATTTAAAATATATTTTAATTTAAATATTAGTTTTCCTTTTATATTTTTTAGAAAATATTTTAAAAATTTTATTAACTATGTTTCATTAATATTTTGTTTAATAATATTTTTAAGTTTATAATTGAAATTTTAATAAAATCAATGCAAATTGATTTAAAAAGTTAATGATAGAGGACTATCTCTTAAATTCAATACAAGAAGAACTTAAGGAGGAATTATTGAATTTAAATGATCTATGACTATGACAAGATCAAGACCTAAAAACTTCAAAAATCAAATCTCCTCGAAGTTTTTCCTGTTCTATCAAATTTGGAACTCAGAGGAAATGAAAATAGTAGCTTGGATCACACTCATAAAATAATATTTTATATTTTATAAAAATTATTAGACAATTTCATTTATATATATATATATATATATATATATATATATATATATATATATTATATATGAATATCTCTCTTAAATTCAATACAAGAAGAACTTAAGGAAGAATTATTGAATTTAAATGATCTATGACAAGATCAAGACCTAAAAACTTCAAAAATCAAATCTCGTCAAAGTTTTTCCTGTTCTATCAAGTTTGAAATGAAAATAGTAGTTTGGAGCACACTCATAAAATAATATTTTATATTTCATGAAATTTATTAGGTAATTTCATTATATATATATATATATATATATATATATATATATATATTTTTTTTATAATTTTCTTGCTAATGTTATTTTCGTTAACTCTCTTTTTTTTAATGGTTATAGATATAATTAAAATATGCTGTCGAAATAAAAAATATATAAAAAATATATAATAAAGATAATAATTAATGTTTCACTAAAATATAAAGATGACATTTCAAATAGAATATTCTTTTCCTTTGTAAATAATGGACAAAATGGGACACTGAAGTTATAAGAATCTTTTTCAAAAGAAAGTAATATCGAATTAACTGCATTAAAATCAAAGAAACTTCACACCAACAGTATGATATGCATAACAAGCCTTTTACAATTACATGAAATCAAAAACACAAATCCAAATAAAGGCCTAATTGATCAATTCATTGACCAAAACCTATAAAGAGTCATTTTAAACTTCCATCATTTAAAGGAGACGCCTACCGTTAAAGTTCATGCAGCAACGGAAAATATAGTTTAAATTATGAAACTTAATACATGGTAAGACAATCGTAAAGAATTTTTATTACGTATTTAAATAAAAGTTTGTGATAAAAAAAAGTTATATGTCAATGTATATTTTAATTAATGTTTTGATTAATTTAAATAAATTAATAGTTGTTTTATTTAATATTTGTAACAGTTAATTATTATAACATCACAATTTTAACAACTTAAAAAAAATAATAAACTAGGATGTTTCATCATAATATTCAAAACATATATTTATTGTATAAAATATATTATTACAGTCTTACAAAAGATAAGATTATAAAATATATCATTTATATAAACCAGCTAAAATCAATCAAGCTCTATACACACGTTAACCACTTACTAAAACTCCCAGAAACCTTCCACTAACCTAATAGATGGTTTCTTATTCTCCAAAGGTGCCTCTAAACCTGCTACCTGTTGAGAAGATCTAACATACTCCTTTTCATCACATGATTGCTTTTTTTTTTCTTTACTCGGAAAACCACTTTGCCTGACTAGACTTCCAAGCTCTACCTCATTTTAACCTCCCATTAGATATTTTTCGTCCTTATATACTTCATGGTCTTTAGCCTTCTTAGCTTTAACCTCAAACTTTCAACAACTTTCTATCTCAAAACTCAAACATTATTGAGATGTAGAATCCAATTGATTTCTCAAACCTTACTACATGAACACACACTGATATCTTCTCTTATTCTAACCTTTGAACTCAATTCCTCTTGTAAAACTTGTGGTATACAATCTTAGAACCTATTCTTGCAGCTCCCTTAGTGCAAAATGTTGCTTCTAAAATTCAACTTCATTTATCAGCCCATTAAACCAAAACTTAGCATTCCTTGTCCACCGATATACCACCTACCACCACTTCATACCTTTGAGGCAAAAGATTGTCTCAAAGGCCTTACCCAACCCTTACAAAGGTAAGCAGGTCAAGTTTGACCTTGACTCTACATTCTTGTACCATCACAAACACTGAACACAAACCATAGAGGCGCAAACATGACAAGAAAAGGAATAAAAGACAAAACTCAAAACGATAATTCTAACTCCCTTCTTCCCACTTTAGAATTAAGAAAGGAAAATTATCTCTAATATAGTCATGAGTGTGCACCCTCATCACTCTATCAAGAGACTTTTTGTTCTTAATACTTTCAGTTTCATCAACGAACCACATTAACTTGAACTCTAAAACAAGCTAGACATGACAAACCCACAATCCTCAGGTCATCCTAAAGACGAATTACTTTGATACCATAAATGTAACATCCCAATTTCAGCAACTTAAAAAAAATAAACTAGGATGTTTCATCATAATATTCAAAACAAATATCCATTGTATAAAATATATTATTACAGTCTTACAAAAGATAAGACTATAAAATATATCATTTATACAAACTCATTTGCTTACTAAAACTCTATACACACGTTAACCACTTACTAAAACTCCCAGAAACCTTCCACTAACCTAACAGATGGTTTCTCATGCTCCAAAGGTGCCTCTAAACCTGCAACTTCATCTGCTCCCACCGAATAGGTGATCATCGCAAAAGAAAGACAAACAACAAAAGACACATAGTGCAAGGGTAAGCTAGTTTATAAAAGAAATAATCATATAACAGATAAACTTGTTACATTATAAAATAGGATATTTCAAGCATTCATAAAAAGAAATACCAAACATATAATTGCATACTCTCTAGACTCAATTATCCGAATTTATGCATTGACTCAAACATAGAATTTATGCACCTGTCATAAAAGTGGATTGTGGCAAAGGCCCTGACTCCACTTGGCCTAACGAAGAGTGGATTGCGGCAAAGGCCCTGGCTCCACTTGGCCGAACCAACATGAATCAATTTCTTTTGGACAGAGTAAGTTACTTATGGCATCGCCAGATTAGTGGTCCCACTCCTAATCCCGCCATAAGAACCTCCTTCAACTCTCACCACCTAGATCACAATACTCTATATGAGTTTGTAAGCCTAGTAGAGTATGAGATAGCTTATGACCAACACATATCCCTAGCCAATGTATAACAACCTACTAGTGAGGACTGCACTTCTTCCTTAGAAGCACAACCGTTATGCAACAAACAATTCAAATCAACTTTCTCATTCCTTTCCATTAAGATCCACTTTCACTCTCTTACCATCATCACATTTCCTCAGAATCCAACACTTCAAAACAAAGATGCAATCCAACTTTAACCATCTCATTCCACTGATTATCTTTCATACTTATAACCTCATCACTTTTTCGTAAAACATACCCACCAATCATACACAACTCATTCATCATATTCACATATCATATTTTATAATTTATGTAATAAGCACTTTATAACATAAAGGTTCAAGAACAACTAGTAAAACTTCATAAACACAAAGGAAAACATAAATGTCACACATGATAGAGGGGAGATGACAGTTCATGTTAAAGGTGAAGAAACAAATAGAAGGTTCCACAAGTAACTTAGGGATTTTCCCACAACCCGTGGATTTGGCTCCAAGATGCAGAATTCACACCAACGTATTCCACAGGTAACCAATGGATATTTCCACATAACCACATGGCATAACCACATAATTAATATTCTATAAATACCCGTGGACCCCAATAATTAAAGGTACACATTCATTACTCCATTAATCACCTGATTTGACTTTTTGAGAGCTTTAGCTGACTTGAGCTTCGGAGTCCCTTTTGCAGGTAACCCCTCTTGGGTCCAAGCAGACATGTACCAACCGGGAAGAGACCAACTGAGAAGATAGCGCACTACATAGGTAAGGTGACGCTCGTGCCTAACTTATCTTGTTTGTTCTCTGTAGGAACACAAAATAACCATACTCATCACAGATCAAATTCATCAACATGCAATCATTAATTTAGAAAAACACTACAAAGCAAAATAATACTAGCTTCCCTTACCTGACAAAGCGGCTCAATTGGCCCAAACAGCTTAACAAACTCAAGGAACACCAAAACACCTTTTGCTCCACAAGATGCTTTATCTATACCTAGGAACAACACAAGAACGATCATGACCTACCGTTATGATCACTGACCAACAAAGACTCATATTGATGATTAAAACGTCACATGCAACGAAAGCAAGGTCATATGTAGGCCAGAATAGAGAAGACCCACAAGAAAACGAGCAGAAGTTCAACTAACACGTTTGAAGAAACTGATCGGATATAAAGGAAAAGCTCGCCAAGAGGATCACCCTAGCGGTCTTCGATCTTCAAACAGATGAACAGAAGGTGAGAACTTCTAGAGAGAAGTCAGAGAACTCTAGAAAAATTGTTTCTAGAGAGATGGTGTGTTTTTAAAATAATGAATATCGTTTATAACAAAACTATTTATACTAAAACCTTTTAATATTAAAATAATCGAGTTTCACTATTTTTAAACCACTATCAATTCTAAAATGCCAATTTCTAGGGTTTTACAATTATAACCGCTAATAAATAATGGCTAATAAAAATCAAAATATTTGTAGTGGTATCTTTAGAAATTAAAAATATAATATTAGCTTCCATTTAATATTATATTTTGCATTAGTTATTTTTGTCAATCTATTTACTACTTTTTATAGAAAAGATTGAAAAATATTGCACAAGGATTCAATTTTACTCTACAAATAAATACTATAAGTGAGTATATATAAGCAATGCTATGCTACAAATGGTAAATGAAATTACAATAACATTGAAAAGAAAGTTGGCATTGGCATAGATATCGAAGAGAAGAAAAATTATGTTGTTTTGATGTTTATTATATGGTCTATGGTTTGGCAATAACAGGACTAAGTTACTCTCAAATTTCTGCAACACATGCAATGAGGATGAAAATCTACTGGCTTTTTGTGGAGAGTATTTGGTGAACAACAAACCTAAGATATAAACTTTAGATTTTAGAGAGATTAAATTAAATAGAAAAGTTTACAAAAACCAAAACACAAACTTATACGTTTTAAACTAATTAAACATCTCTTTAGCTTTAAATAGTATAAGAAATAAGAACTTGACACAAATCTTGGTTTACTTTTTAATTTATCAATGGTTCGAAATATCTATCGATTTTACCCGTAATATGTAATGTGTAATATGGAATATATATATATATATATATATATATATATATATATATATTTTTTTTTGGTAATTATTTGTAACCATTTTTGTAGTGTATGTAACATTCCAATTTTAGCACCTTAAAACTAATAAAATACGATATTCCACCTTAGTGTTCAAAACAAATAAACAAATGTATAAAGTATATTAATACAGTCTTACAAATGATCAGACTATATAAATATATCAATTATACATATCAAACATTTCTAACCCTAAACACAAGCTAACCACTTACAACAACTTCTCATTGAGACTTTCTTCCGACCTAAAAGATGGCTCCTCAACCTCTAGAGGTGCCTCTGAAACAGCATCCACCACTGCTCCCGCCGAATAGGTGATCATTGCAAAAAGAAAACATACAACACATGACTGAAACACAGAAGAAAGGTAAGGTAATGACTTTTAAAGAATTTTCTTAAATCATATAATATTGATATATCTAACAACTACAGACAAACAAATATTCACATACATAAATGTATAAACTACGACTCAATTAATCTGGATACATGCATTGAGGTCGGATCCAGTTAGTTCTATACTTGTAGTGGCATCTCATGCTCTACAGAGCGACATATTAAGAGTGAAAACTCTGCCATATACAAGGTATGTTCGTTAACACCTATGGTCAAGGGAATTCGTTAACACCTATGGTCAAGGGAAAACACCTAGGCTAGGACCTCCTGCTCTTCTCACCACATACTCCATTTCTCTCTACTTGAGAATTTGAATGGATATTAGAGCGTCAGGATAACTGCCACCTCAATGCATACACTACCACAATCACTACTAATCCTCCTTGGGTTAACATTAACCAATCTCAACTCAGTCTCATATAAACAATCTCATACCATATACTTATCATTCATAATAATTACAAAGCTTCTATGATAACTAAAATACCACCCAATTTAACTTAAAATTACAAGTTTTAGGTTTTGACTCACTCATCTAGCTAGTCACACTCGCCCAACCACTGGTCCAGGTCTGGAAGTTTCTGACTTGGAAATTCGCCCAACGAGTAGCACTAGCGCAACCACTGACCCATGCTAGCCCAACTAGTAGCACTCGCCCATCGAGTATGTGAATCTACATAATTCTGTAGATTTGTGTTCTGCATAATTCTGCAGATCAACTTATTCGCCCAGTGAGTAGGCTCGCCCAACGAGTAAGCAAATCTGCATAATTCTACAGGAACTTATTTAGGCAAAATTATACCTATTCAACCAATCCATACAACTCCAAAACCTCCACCAAAGACCATTCAAGTATTAAACATTAATTCTATCAAAATATTCACACCAATTGCATCCAATTGCACCCATAGCATACAATTATTCTCATACAACAGATAAAACCTAAGTATTTATCGTTTTCAAACATCACAACCAAATTCACATATCAAACACATAAGTTAATTACAAAATAATCATATAATAACATTCCTAACAGGTTTGTGAGACATAATAGACATTAGCTTCCCTTACCTGGTATCCTGCTTAAAGAACTCTATAAATGTCAAACGTCCTTAACTTCACAGAATGCTCTATCTACATATAGAAACATCACAAGAACGATCAGTACATACCATTATGATCACTGATCAACAAAGACTCATACTGATAAATAAAATGACACATGCAAGCAGAAGAGGGCTTATATGCAACAGAAAATAGAAAAAAACCAAATAGATAGCGAGAACTTAACTTACGTGAACGGAGAATCTGATTGGTCCATATTGAAAAGCTCATTGAGAGGATCAATCCTACGATCTCGATTCTTCAATCAGATGACCAGAAAGACAAAACTTTTAGACAGAAGTCAGAGAGCTCTAGAAAAGTGGTTTTTAGAGAGATGATGTGGTTTAAAATAATGAAACTCATTTATAACAATTCTATTTATACTAAAACCTTTTAATATTAAAATAATTGAGTCTCACTATTTTTAAACCATCATCACTTTTAAAATACCATTTTCTAGGATTTTACATTCTCCCTAACAAGAAAAATTTTTGTCCTAAAAAATTCATTCATCAGGTAGAAGAAAAATATGCTCTCTTCATTTTCTCTTATAACAACTACCGAAACTTAGTTGAAGTAACGACTACGACACCTGAACTCATTGAAAAATCTATCTTTGTGCTAAACGATATAGTGTTCAATAGTGCAGATTGATCTACCTTGCTCTCAAAACAACTTCTCAACTCCAAACCTCAAACCTGAAAGATCTTTTATGTCTTGAACAACCAAATAGGATATGATATACTAACTAACCTTCCATAAGCTTCCCCCTACATCTTGTAGGTTTTTACCAAAATATAAAGATAGTCTTAGATCTTCAACTTAAACATGTTAGTTATCACTTCACCTCACCTTATTCCTTTCTTGAAACATTACTCCACTAACTTGATCACACACAACTTATGACCTACTGCCATACATTAATACCCTTAGCCATTCTTATTCACAAATACCCTTAACATAAGGCTTCCTTTACCGATTTTGACTAAGGATAACAAAGTTCACAACCAATTTATTCCACTTCCAAACAAAACTTTTAACTGTTGCAACCACCAGATTCTCTTGGCACTCCATCTTCATCTCTAAACCACTAACTTGTAACCATCCCTCCAAAGAAACCTTAGAACCACATATTTTATTGACTTAAAATCTATAGTTTGATTGGTAGCAAATCTATGATACATCTCAAACTAGGATTGTGCACTTGGCTTTTTCCTAACCATTTTGAGAAACTTAATAGTTTTAGTCAAATAACTATACTAATGAAACCTCTTCATCCCTCCACTTCTCAACTCAGATTCATATACTTCACTAACTCTTACTCTTACTTCATCAAACCAAAGTCTTGAACCCATTTTCCTAGTTAAGCATCCTCTCTTACTTTCTCGCTTCTAGGTTGACATCCCATCGTGAAACCATAGCTCTATTCATCTTCTACTTTTCTTGTCCGACTTCCTTTGTGCAACTTCACACTTCTGACTTTGGGTGATCACTGAACGCCTTTAACTAGTCCACATACTAATGACACCTTTGCTATTTTTAGAGAACTTGTTATCGCATCAACCACCAGGTCATGAGTAAAAATACTTCTCCTTACGTACTCCCACCATTGATAAACATGTCCCATCATCATTCCGCTGCGCCACTCTAATCAACAAACATTCTCACATCTGGGTGTTTAGTCACAAAAGACTTCAAAGACTTACTTGTGCCAAAAATGATCACCATTGAAGCGTCAATTCTATTCTTCTTCAACATCCTGACGAAACTCTTTATATATGAGAAACTTTCCATAAAACCTTGATAGCAACAACAACCTACTTAAAAAATAAACTTAGAGTTAGTCTTAGAACTTCCTTTCCTTCCACATGTTTCCACTCAACTTTAACCACTTATCCTATATTCACTTCCTTTAAACACACTACTGTTTGCAAGTAAGAATATACTACCACTTCTCTTTCCAAATTGTTATACTGTATTCCTCATAATGACACATTACAACTAAACCACTGCTTTCTCTAATAGCTCTTTCACATGTTGTCTCTACTCCACACTTCCTGCAAAAACCATCCAATAAGAAACTATTGACATTGGTCATGCTTTAGACACAATGCAACAGTGAACCTCACCCCTTACAAGTGATAATCCTAGTATCTACTTTGGAGCATAAAAAAAAACTTCTCCACAACTGAAAACCTTTACATCTGTTATTCACTGGCCTCTGCTAGATAAATGCTCATACATGTATCACTTTGTCTTCGCTTTTCAACTTGTTCTATGCTTGATACACAACCATCTACTCACCATCTTCCAATAAGGAACATTGATTCCTATGATACCACAACCCATAAGAATGAGCTTGGAAACGACCAAGTCACCCTAGAGCTTATGCTTCAAACCTTGCAAGGGAAACAATTCACGCTAACTTTTAGTTTGAATCCTTTGATCACCACGAGACATACCACACACCCAGGAAAACTTCACTTGTTTGTAGCTGTAACAAAACCACCAATTCAACTCTAACTCCCCTCTTATAATTAACCATGACTCATTTACCATATCAGCGACACCAAATGATATCCCAACCTAAGTGAAACCAAAACCTTTAGTCCAGCCACCACCTTTATACCTTGTATCCTTGAATCTGATCATTTGCGCTAACTGTTCCAACACCAACTACAGTGAACACCATCTCGACCACTTCTGACTTTTCTTCTCCTTTACTGTGCTTTTTCTTTACTAGTTTCTGCCATTCTCACGAGATTAAACTCAATGATGCGCTTCATCTTTCAATACTTGAATTCCTATTCCTCATCCCAAGGTCAATTCTTCTTCTCATGTGAACTACTTTCTATGCAACATCCCTACTATACTTGACTTTGATGTTGCTACCAACTGAAAATATCTAATCATCTCTTTCTGATTTTTCAACCTAGCATAAAACTTTTGTGTCACCTCAATATTATCCAAATTTGTTTTCTCCATCTACTTAGGAAACATCAGCCTACCTGATTGATCCTCAAACTCTACTCCATCTTAACCTTCCACGAGATATTTGTCGCCTTTACACAAATTCGGTGTCTCTGCTTTTCTTAGCTCTTTCGGTTCTACACAACCTCACTATCCTGTAACCTAGGATCTGCCATCTGCTTCTCTTTTACCAATCCAAGAAAATCACTAGATATGGTCATATGACTATATCAAATGACATTTCTCCTCAAACCTCTTGTATTTACATACCTTTGAACCTGAACACTACCCGAAGATAAAATCAAGTTAATTTTCTCAAACGTTGTTGCACTAGCACGCGCTGATATCTTCCCCTATTCTAACCTCTAGACTCAATTCCTTTTGTAAAGCTTTTGGTATCTGATCATAAGAACTTGTCTTAAACCTCTTTAATTCCACACATTGTTGCTCAACTCCAACATCTTTTCTTAGTCTACTAACTAAAAACATAGCTTTCCTCGCTCATCGATAAGCATCATACAACAACTTCATATCTTTGAGTTCAAGAAGTTGTTTTAGAGATCCCTTTCAACCTTCATAAAGGTGAGTAGGTCAAGTTGACCTTGAATTTGCATCCCTTTATCACTATAGACATTAAACACAAACCAACGAGGTGCAACCAAGACCAACCATAACACAGAAAACAAAACTCTAACATTTACTGATAGCCAAAACCTTTGGTCTATCACTCTTATATCCCCAAACCATTACAATTAAGAATGGAAAACTACCTCTGATCTAGTCATGAGTGTGCACCCTCACTACTTTATCAAGATTTTTCTGTTCTTAATACTTCTAGTTTCATAAACGAATTCCACTAAACCCGACCTAGAAGACATGACGAACTCACAACCCTCAGGTCATCGTAAGGACGAACTGCTCTGATATCAAAATGTAACAACCCAATTTTAGCAGCTTAAAACTAATAAAATACGATATTCCACCTTAGTGTTCAAAACAAATAAACAAATGTATAAAGTATATTAATACAGTCTTACAAATGATTAGACTATATAAATATATCAATTATACATACCAAACATTTCTAACCCTAAACACAAGCTAACCACTTACAACAACTTCTCATTGAGACTTCCTTCTGACCTAAAAGATGGTTCCTCAACCTATAGAGGTGCCTCTGAAAAAATACCATATACTCATCATTCATAATAATTACAAAGCTTCTATGATAACTAAAATACCACCCAATTTAACTTAAAATTACAAGTTTCAGGTTTTGACTCACTCGCCCAGCTAGTCACACTCGCCCAGCCACTTGCTCACGCTCGCCCAGCTAATACCACTCGCCCAGCCACTGGGCCAGGTCTGGAAGTTTCTGACTTGGAAATTCGCCCAGCGAATAGCACTACCCTAGCCACTGACCCATGCTAGCCTAGCTAGTAGCACTCGCCCAACAAGTATGCGAATTTGCATAATTCTACAGATCAGTGTTTTGCATAATTCGGTAGATCAACTTATTTGTCCAGCGAGTAAGCTCACCCAGCGAGTAAGCAAATCTGCATAATTCTACAGGAACTTATTTAAACAAAATTATACCTATTAAACCAATCCATACAACTCCAAAACCTCCACCAATGACCATTCGAGTATCAAACATTAATTCTATCAAAATATTCACACCAATTGCATCCAATTGCACCCACAACATACGATTATTCCCAAACAACAGATAAAACCTAAGTATTTATCGTTTTCAAACATCACAACCCAATTTACATATCAAACACATATGTTAGTTATAGAATAATCATATAATAACATTCCTCAAAGGTTTATGAGACATAATAGACATTAGCTTCCTTTACCTGGTATCCTGCTCAAACAACTCTATAAATGTCAAACGTCCCTAACATCACAGAATGCTCTATCTACATATAGAAACATCACAAGAATGATCAAGACATACCATTATGATCATTGATCAACAAAGACTCATATTGATAAATAAAATGACGCATGCAAGCGGAAGAGGACTTACATGCAATAGAAAATAGAAAAAACCAAAAAGATAGTGAAAACTTAACTTACGGGAACAAAGAATCTGATCAGTCCAAATAGAAGAGCTCACTGAGAGGATCAATCCTACGATCTTGATTCTTCAATCAGACGACCAGAAAGACATAACTTTTATAGAGAAGTTAGAGAGCTCTAGAAAAGTGGTTTCTAGACACATGATGTGTTTTAAAATAATTAAACTCATTTATAACAATTCTATTTATACTAAAACCTTTTAATATTAAAATAATTGAGTCTCACTATTTTTAAACCACAAACTATTTTTTATATTTTTTTATAAATTTAATTAAATTTATTTTAATAATTTTTATTTTTTATAATAAGAAAATAAAAATAGGCAACACATATGTGCTTCACAAATATATTATTTAATGTCTACTTAAGTTTTGAAATAATTTTAAATTGTTTTCATTATCTCAAATTTCTTTAACACAACAAAAAATTATACTTTTTAAAGGCCAAAATTATAAATTTAACCGATTAAAAATAGTTATAAATTAATTTTTTGGAAATTAAAATAACTATTTGCATATGTTAAAAACAAATAAAAATAAATAAATGTCGGTATATTTATTAGAGAAGAAAAAAAATACTAGAAGTTAGTATAACAACCCAAAAATAGAGTTCACCCAATAATTTAGAACGTCAAGCAAACCTAACCAAAATATAATTTGTTTATACAACTTGGGACCATAATATGAAGACATTACTGCACAATACACATTCTTCAAATAGACTAAACATTAGAGATTTCCAAAAGAACTATCCATTATGATATATTCTCGCTCTCACTTGCAGGCTCTTATGCTCAGACCATTATAGTGATCATTTCAAAAGAGAACACAAACAAACACACCAACAAGAGAAAAACGGTAAGGTAATTATAATTTCAAACATACATGTATTATAACATCTATAATCTTAAAGCCATTACCACTTAAAACCAACACAATAATTTCTCTATAGAAAAACTAATATTTTAGAATCAATATCTGAATTTATGGATTGGCTTGGATACTAGAAGCCTCACACCTATCATGAAATAGTGAATCAAAATACTAAGATCGACCATACCAAATTACACAATCTCAACCCTTGCATGACTAAGGGAAGTTAACTTATAACTTCACTAGAAAAAGGTTCCAACCCCAGATCTCGCCATAAGAACCTCCTTCAACTCTCACCACAAAGACTACAATGCTTTATATGATTTTATAAGTCTAGTAGATTATATAATGACTTTTGACTAACATGTATCCCTAGTCAATGCATAACATTAACTAATAAAGGATTTACACTTCTTCCTTAGAAACATAAGCCTCACACAACAATACAATTAAAATTTACACCTTTCCATTCCATTGATTCACTTTCATAGTCATAACCCCATAAATTTTATATAGAGCATAATTCCCCAGCAAGTTCCTCACAATCCAAACCAAAATTCACTCATATAAGCAAACAATTTGGCTCAACGAGCTCGCTTAGGGAGTTCCTGTAAGACCCGAGAGATTTAAATAATTATTTAATAAATGCAGGTAGTAAAAGCCATTAAGGCATGAAATACGAAATGTTATGTCGTGGAAAAGTACTAGCTCAAGTGGTTGAGAGTACTTTGATTGTGTGAGAGGGTTTGGGTTCAAGTCCTATGTATGCCAATTGTGTGTTATTTAATTAGTATTATTTTAATATATGTAGATCATGTTGTGAGATATTATAATAAATGAATCATGTTAGTTAGCATAAAATATGAATTTGGTTGAATGGTTGAGCATTGAAGGGTTAAAGGAAACCCTAGCGGCATCAATAAACATTGTTGGATAGGCAGAGAAGTCGTTTTGGGACTTTAAACCACCATTAAAACACTATTAAAAAGCAAATTGGGGGAGAAAAGAAAGGTTTCTGCAATGGTCATTGTTGGATAGGCCGAATTAAGAGAAGCCAAGGAAGGTTATTGGGGAAGCAAGGGAGAACCAAGGGATACTCAAAGCTTTAAGCAAAGGAAACCAGGTTAAGGGAGTTCTACCATGTGGTTTAATATGAATTATATGATTTCGTAATATGCTTGATGATCTTGATGCAATGTCTGTTATTTTCGCCTTAGTTTTCTTTGTATTTCGAGAAATAACCATAAACTGCTTGGCGGCGTCGAATGAACCGCCAGGCGACACATGTCACAGAACCCATTTATGGGTTTTTCTCTATGAACCACCTAGCGGCGTGGTGTGTACCGCCAAGCGATGCAAACTGGTTTGTCCAGTTGTTCTCGTCTTGTTTGTGTTATGAGAAATTCTACTGCCTGAATTAGGTCCTTGTATATAGATATCAAATTGGTTATGTGCTCATGTGTTTATGGGACTGAGATTGGATGTATGCGTGATGAGTTATGAATTAGTGAATGAAATTAGGGATTTAGGTTTCATGTTTGGGGTTGGCAATAGTTAAGCTTGATTTATGAATATCATTAATGCACTATTTGAGGAAAGTGATATTAATTTGAATAAAACATGACCTCTGTCACATGCGTGTAAGCGAAATTGTGTTAGTGTGAAAATGGGTACTGGAGTTGGGGTGATTGGGAACCAGAGCTGAATTGAAATAAATCTGGGTAATAAAACCATGTTGCCAAGCACCGCCTGGCGGCGTCTGGGTTGTCGCCAGGCGACACCACAATTCTGCTACTCATTTTGAGTTATGTTAGGATTTTGTGTTTTGGGTGTCATGCTGGATAAATTAGTATGTATGTAATTGGAACCTGTAATTAGGACATTGTGATGTGACTAAATGACTACGGGTGGGTAGCTTTGGTAAAAGGATGAATGTGAAGTAGAATGTACCATCATAGTTAAGGAGAGATATGCTATTAAATTGGGAAATATGCTAAGTGGAGTGGGTAAAAGTGAAAATTAGTTTTTATAAATATGCATGTATGATTGGGATTAGTGTGTGGAGGCGGCAAGAATGTATGATTCATTGTTTGTGTTGCTTTCTAGCATATGTGCAATTCTAACAACATTTGTGGTATGATTGAATGAGTGCATTGAGAATCAGTCGTGCAAAAATGATTTGGATGATTATTAGTGTGTTATGATTTACATGCTGAGTACTTGGGTATTTTAGAATATGTTCAATGTGCCAAAAACCAGTAGTATTACGCTACTGGAATGGCACTTGGCGGTGCGGGGCGAGCCGCCAGGCGATAGAGTCATAAAACAGTGGCAGTGGCCACTGACTACGGGAGGCGCCTGGCGGCAAGGTTGGGGCCGCCTGGTGATGACGGAGCAACGAAGCTTCTATTTGGCGCTTGGCGCTTGGCGGTGGGAGCTGCCCGCTAGGCGGACTGGAACCAATTTCGCCTGGCGGCGTTTAAGCTGCGCTAGGTGAATTAACTGCTTTGAAATTTGGTTGTTGTTATGATTAGTGGACGTGAAGGACTAAGTTCACATACCTTCATGTTTGGGTTTGATGGACTAAGTCCAATAGGGGTCTGGGATGTGCTTGGTGGTGGGACACATGATGGGCATGGAACTGTTTAGTTCCCATCGGTTGCTAATGGGCGAGGAGTCCTTAGTATAGTGATTACATGCGTCGGACGCACGATGGGAAAGGAACTGTTACGTGTTCGTTAGTTGCTATTGGGCGAGGAGTCCATAGTATGGTGATTGTGTGCGTGCCTAGGTCTGAGCGAGGAAGGCTTGGATGTTTTACTACAGGCGAGGAGTTTGTGGGGCAAGACTATGAGCGGGATAGGCTCGTAGAGTTGGACCACGAAAGGGATTGTTTCGTGGGAGCATAGTAAAGTCCCAAGACCTAGATTCATGGATATGACTCATGAAGGACTATGAGATCAGGGATGGGTAATTTTAAAGAATAAAATGATTATGTAAGATTTATTTTCTTTGGGATGGGTGTCATATTTATTTTATATATATGTGCATAGCTCACCCTATCTGTTTGTGTGTGGCGATGATCGGATAACTTGTTATCCGGGAGCAGATGATTTAATAGGTGAGCCAGGAGATGCTTGAGTTTAGAGAGCGGGATTACATGGGGACTTTGAAGACTTTTAATATTTTGATATTTTCATGTTTTCAAACAGTTGTTATTTTAGTTATTTTATGGTTTGTAATAAATGTTAACCGCAAATATTTGTAAAGTATACGATTCCATGATTTTAATTTTCCCGTGGTTTTGGGAAAGTACGGTTATAAATGAGGTTTGACAGTTAATATTTTTTTTAATTTATATTATTTATTCTACTATATTTATTTAAAAGTATATTCCTTAGGGATGTTACAATTCCTTGGGGAGGACACTTGCTTAGTGAGTAAATGTAATATCCTAGCCGAAAATTACTTATTAAAAAAAAATTAAGATAATATGTGAATAACCTCATTTATTAATACATGATTTTCCCAAAAACGCGGGGAAATGTAAAATCCAATGTCAATGCGCCAATAATAACTAAAAACCACAACGTTCAATTAATACAAATATAATCTTTTCTCAAAACCATTACAAAATAGTTCATGGATAAAACTAATAAATCTCCCATCATTGATCCCCACTCCGACGCTATGTGTCCACATGCTCACCTGCATCACCTTTTGCTCCCATGTAACGAATTACATGATCATCGCCAAACACACAAAGATATGGTGAGCTCAAATAAAATGAACAAATGCAATATAACATAAACAAAGCATCTTAAAATTATAATTCCTGTTAGGATTTCCTATTCTGCAGTTTCTCGACTTTCAATCCTTATGATATCCGTCCCTTGATTCTACACCCTTTAGTGAGTTCACTGATCGATCCTTGCCGCACGAGTGTCTACTCGCCCCTCTGACTACAGGCCACCACCTAATAGTCCACACGCGGGAATAAATTTGCCACGACCTCACATCACGACACCAATTGAAGTTCCCTGTAACATCCCTACTGGAAATTACTTATTTGAAATAAAGAAATAAGAAAAGAACATCAAACGTCAGATCTTTTATTATTCCTAAACGGGAGAAATTCAAAATATATTTAAACACGCCAAAATCATTTAATAATAGTAAATAAGATTATTACAATTTTTCCAAAACCCAATAAAATAACAGTAACATAATAATTTCCTAGCTCCAACCCAAGCTAGCCCCTCTCTCCGTCTCAAGTGTTAG
>Ga0214542_1007652_pt1 | contig 18588 bp, 36 predicted proteins | sample CNSS1metaG_FD_160096 | JGI IMG/M metagenome (GOLD analysis project Ga0214542, IMG submission 160096) | Root nodule microbial communities from cowpea collected in UCLA plant growth center, Los Angeles, California, USA - CNSS1 | ecosystem: Host-associated > Plants > Roots > Nodule | place: USA...
GCTCCTTGTTATTGGGCCTCCTGATGGGCTTGGGCTTGAAGGTGAATGTGGGCCATGTATTGGGCCTTGAGCATGATTTGGGCCTAGGCGTTGACCGAAGCTATAAGCCTTGTTGGGATCACATCATTTGGGCGAGGTGTGCTTTCGCTCAAGCGAGTAGTGGCTCGCTTAAGCGAGAACTCGTGAGTCTCGCAGGGTCCTCTGTTAACAATCTCGCCTAAGCGAGAACCTGTAGATTGAGCGAGATTGGCATGGGACTTCACTCCATGATTGTTCCTTCCATGCTTTTGGGTTGTTAATTGTATGCTTGGCTTGGAGTACTCTATCTTAAGTATGAAATGCACGAATATGCATGAGAGACTTGATTGTATGAGCTGACATGTGTTTGGTATGAGCTGAGTTAACATGTGTTTGGCATGAACTGAGTATGAGATGGTTGGTAATTAAAGTGGCATGGTATTGGTACAAATTACAATTCTATATTCATGGTTTGGGAAGAATGAGTTGGCATGGATTCAACATGGAATATGAATGAGGTTTGATTATGAAGGTTGGCATGAGATTATTTACAATAAATATTACTTGATTGTTTGAATATGATTGGTATGTGGTCAGGACGTAAATCCATGAGCCTCTAGGTGAGACCTCATGGTGGTGCTTCAGTGGTCGGGACGTAATTCCATGACCCTTGTTAGTGGGAGTTCATGGTGGTGCCCCATCTATATAATTTAGTAAGGAATAAAGGTAAGGTTGTATCCTGACGCTATAAGCAGTTAGTTAGTCTCACATAGAGTGGACTGACTCTTGTGGTGAGAGTAGCAGGAGGCCTGAAATTCATTAAAGGCTAACCTTGTGTGTGGGGTTGAGACATTAAAACACTTAACTTGGGGGTGAGCAGCTCAGTAGAGCAGGGATATCCACCACAAGTGCAAGCATCCGCTGAATCCGACTAGATTATATGTATCCGGATGAATCGAGTCTGAGTCTAGTGTATTGCTTGAAAAGTCATAACATGTTTGGATGACATATACTGCTTGGACCGTGAAATGACATGTGACTGCATGATAAACTGTTTTCTATTCTAGCTTACCCTTTTGTATGTTGTATGGTCCGTGTGTGGTTTTTCTCTCTTTGCGATGATCATCAACTTGTTGATGTGAGCAGATGCGAGGAACACCCGTGGTCAACAGGGAGGTGATGATTTTGCTGCGTAGCCCACCTAGGCTGGATTCTACTGCTTTGGGCTTTATTTTAGGGCTATGGCCCATGTATTAGTTTGTCCTTTAAATTTCAATTTGATTACTATTGAACTTTGTATCTAGTTTATTTTTGGCATCATTGTGTGCCTTGAATATTGTAAGGAGTAGTGTTTACGCTCCAAGACCGCACTACTATGTTATCTTGTGTGACGTTACATTTCTCCCCAACAACAAATTTTTTTACCTCAAAAATAAACACTTACCAGGGAAAAAGATGTGGATGTGATTTCCTCATATCCTCCTCCAACTCCCAAGTAAAGTCACCTATTCTCCGATCCCAGACGACTTTGACCAAACTAACTGGTTTTTCTCGACGTTCCTCAACTTTGCTATCCTCTAAAGCAACTGGTGGTACCTCCATAGTGAGATCCTACCTAATTTGTACATTCTCAGCTTCCAATATATGAGGCAGATCAAACACATACTTCCTCAACGGTGACACATGGAACACCGGGTGAAGATTTGCCAACTAAGGAGGCAAAGCTATCTCATAAGCCACCGGCCCAATCCTCCTTGAGATCTGATAGGAGCCAAGGAACTTAGGAGAAAGCTTCCTTGAGCGGAGAGCCCTTCCTACACCAGTGGTTCGGGTCAACCTAAAAAACACGTGATCTCCAGCCGCGAATTCCAAGGGTCTCCTCCTGCAGTCTGCATAAGCCTTTTGTCTGCTTGGTGAAGCCTGCATCCTATCTCTCACCATTCTCACTTTCTTAGTAGTTTGTTCCAACAACTCTGGTCCAACAAGCACTGCTTCCCCATCCTGATACCAACATAGAGGAGTCCTACACTTCCTACCATAAACAGCCTCATATGGCGCCATGCTAATGCTCGCAAGAAAGCTATTGTTGTAGGTGAATTCTATCAAAAGTAGCACTTCATCCCAAGCACCCAGATGATCCGGTACACACATCCGCAACAAATCCTCAAGTGACTGAATCGTCCTCTCAGACTGGCCATCGGTTTGGGGATTATATGCTGAGCTCGTAGTCAGTTTACTACCCAAGGCACTCTGCAAGGTCTGCCAAAACCGTGAGGTGAACCGTGGATCCTTGTCGGAGACGATGCTCGAAGGCACTCCATGGAGTCTCACAATCTCTTTAATGTACAATTGGGCCAACTTGGCAATAAACATCCTCAAGTGCATCGCCAAGAAGTGAGTACTCTTGGTTAGTCTGTCCACTATAACCTAGATAGTGTCATGCCCTCTAAAAGTTCGTGGCAAATGGGTCACAAAGTCTATAAAGATGTTATCCCATTTCCACACTGGTATTTCCAAAGGCTGTAGGATTCCACTAGGTCTCTGATGCTCCACCTTTGCCTTCTGACAGGTCAGACAGGCTGATATGAATTGAGCTACATCCTTCTTCATACCCTGCCACCAGAAGGTTTCCTTGAGATCCTAATACATCTTAGTCATGCCATGATGTAATCTAAGATGACTCTTGTGCCCTTCCTCAAGGATTAACCTTTTTACCTCAACATCATCTGGTATGCACACCCTGCCTTGGAATCTCAGTATGCCATCGTTACCCAAAGCAAAATCTTGTGCCCCATCTGATCCAAGCTGCTCTCTCACTTTGTTCAAACTGGCATCTAACAACTATCTTTCCTTGATTGAGTCCAAAAAGTCACTAGATATAGTCAGGGTACTACATCTAATTAACTCCGACTCCAACTCCACCTGTAGCCTCACATCACTGAATTGTTCTAGTAGCTCCACTTCCTTTATCATAAGGTGTGCAGTGTGCACAGTCTTCCTACTCAAGGCATCTGCCACCACATTTGCCTTCCCTTAATTGTATAGGAGCTCGAAATCATAGTCCTTCAGAAATTCCATCCACCTCCTCTGCCTCATATTCAGCTACTTCTGGTCAAACATATACTTGAGACTTTTGTGGTGACTGAATACACGAAACTAAGCACCATAAAGATAGTGCCTCCAGATTTTCAAGGCGAACACGATGGCTGCCAACTCTAGGTCATGAGTTGCATAGTTATGCTCATGCACCTTAAGTTGTCTCGAAGCATACGTCACTGTCCTCTTCTCTTGCATCAACACACAACCAAGTCCAAGATGAGATGCATCATAGTAAACCTCAAAAGATTTCCCAACATCAAGGATCACCAATATAGGGGCACTCGTGAACCTTTGCTTCAGCTCTTGAAAACTCTCCTCACACTTGTCTGTCCAAGTGAAAGGTTGATCCTTCTGAGTAAGCTGTGTCAGAGGCGCCACTATCTTGGAAAATCCTTTTGTGAATCTCCTATAGTAGCCAGCCAAACCCATGAAACTTCTTATCTCTGTTGTAGACTTAGGACTTTCCCACCACGTCAACTTTTGCTGGATCCACTGTTATGCCCTGTGCAGATATCACATGGCCCAAGAATTGCACCTCTTCCATCCAGAATTCACACTTAGACAATTTAGCATATAGTTGCTTCTCCCTCAGAACACCAAGTACTAACCTCAGTTGCTCGACATGCTTCTCCTGAGTTCTGGATTAGATAAGGATGTCTTCTATGCAGACTACGACGAACTTATCTAAGAACGGTCTAAAAATCCTGTTCATGTAGTCCATGAACACCGTCAGATCATTGGTCACACAAAAAGGCATAACCACATACTCATATTGCCCATACCGGGACCGGAAGACTGTCTTCTACACATCCTTAACCTTCACTAAAATCTGGTGGTATCCTCACCGCAAATCAATCTTTAAGAACATCAAGTCGTCAATCCTCGGAAGGGGATACTTGTTCTTGACGGTCATCTTGTTTAGCTGCCTATAGTCCACACACAAATGTGAACTTCCATCCTTCTTTTTCACCAACAACACTGGTGCTCCCCAAGGTGAAGTACTGAGCCATATGAACTGTTTCCCCAATAACTCCCCTATCTAATTCTTGAGCTCCACCAACTCTGCTTGAGCCATGCGATACGGGGCCATCGACACCAGACCAATTCCGGGCACTAGGTCAATAGAAAACTCCACCTCTCTATTGGGAGGCAATCCTGGTACTTCCTTTGGGAACACGTCTTCAAACTCATGCACCACTGGTATGACTGATGTCCCTTCCTTCTCCTCTACCTCCATATGAGTGAAAATTACGAAGCACTGCACGCCATTCTGAATCTCCTTCATAACTCCCTAAGAAGATACCAACTCAGGCTCCTCTCGATAATTAATAAGAATGTGATTGGCAGAGAGCCAATCCATCCCCAAGATCACTTCCAACTCTTGCAGAGGTAGGCAGATTAGGTTTACCTTATACATGCGCCCCTCTACCTCCATCGGACACCTAGCACATAAGGATGACGTCTTAACTAAACCCGACGTCGGAGTAGACATCACAAGTTCACACTGCAACTCACACTGGTAGACCCAGACGTTTCACACAAGAATCTAACACAAAGGAGAGTGTCGCTCCAGAATCATACAACACACAACATTTCATCCCATCTATCACAAAATAACCCATAACAAGGTTACCTGTGCCTGCAACCTTTGCTCTTGTTATAACATAGACCCTACTCGTTGCCTGAGGCCTGTTGCGTCTATTCCTTTGCTGTTGCTGGGTAGGAGTCTGAACTGGAGGTCGCACCACTGCCTTAGCAAGGGTGGGGCAGTCTTCCCCAAAGTGGCCCTCCTTGTCATAGTTGTTGCACCTACGATAACCCTCCATGCGTGGGCAGGTGCTCCTCAGATGAGGGCGTCCACATATGAAGCACTGTACTCGGCCCTGCTAGGAGGAAAGCTCTTAAATCCCTGGGACTGATGGTGGGGTCTATCATATGGTCTCCTTCGCCCCTCATGTCTCGGCTTGGACCCAGATGGTCCTCCTATCCTCTAATGCTGAGAGCGCTAACCCTCTACTTGGTTCTTCATCTTCTCCATTACTCTAGCCTTCTCTACCAGGGCAGCAAAATCCTTGATGGATAATGGGGCCACCATCAAATGGATGTCGCCGCGGAGGCCATTCTCGAATTTCCGGCATCTCCACTTCTCATCAAGTGGCAAAGTATAGAAGCGGCTGAGATGCTTGAACTTCTCAGCATAATATGCCATTGTCTTGTTACCTTGTGTTAGTTGGAGGAACTACACCTCCTTGGCATACCTAATGCTGTCGACAAAGTATTCAGAGAGAAACTTCCCCTGAAAGCTTCCCAAGTAATAGGTTCATCTCGCTCCTCCATGATGGATTTCATGCTGATCCACCAATGTTTCGCCTCTCCCATAAGAATATACACGGTGAAGGCTAATTTGTTCTCTGCCAGGCACATCTTCGCATCAAATATTCTCTCCAAATCCTTCAGTCACTGGTCTGTTGCATCTGGGCTAGTCTTCCCGTCGAATTTTAAGGGGTGATGCTTCAGGAAGTCTTCCAAGCTCCACTACCTAACTGTAGGTTGTGGCTTAGGACCAAAGGTAGGGGCAACCGCCTTGTTCTAATCCAGCTGGCGGAGGGCTTCCATATGCTGCCTGTGGGCATTCTCAGCAGCTACCCTAACAACCTCCATCTGCTGCATCACCAACTGCTGCTGCTCGAGCGATGCTACTTGTCGCTGCATAAATGCTTCATGTTGCTGCATCATTGTCGTGCTCTGTTGTGTCATAGTAGCTACCATCGCTTCTATAGCTCTGTCGATATCTGGTACATCGCCCTTAGAAGATTGAGAGTTCCTGCGAGGAGGTGCCATGATTCATTGGCACACAGGAAATCACTTGTCAGATTGATAAGATAGAAAACTCAACTAAAGATATTGGACAGACAGCACGAAAGCTAGATGGACACCTAAGTCCACAGACATAAGGAATGATCATTCTTATACCATAAATGTAACGTCCCATTTAATCAATAATCCTAATTAAAGGAAATGTCACACAAGATAACATAGTAGTGCAGTCTTGGAGCATAAACACTACTCCTTACAATATTCGAGGCACACTACGATGTCAAAACAAAACAAGATACAAGGTTCAATAGGAAATCAATTTAAATTTAAAGGATAAGCCAATACATGGGCCATAACCCAATAACAAAGCCCAACACAATAGAATCCAGCCCAGGTGGGCTATGTAGCGGAACCATCACCTCTCTGTTGACCATGGATATTTCTCGCATCTGCTCACAACAATAAATTGATGATCATTGCAAAAAGAGAAAACCACACAAACAGGACATACAACAAACAACAGAAGGGTAAGCTATGATTGACTGTGAAAGTGTATATGATTGCATGGTAAAACTAATTTTTTGGCTCTAGCTTACCCTTTTGTTGTTTGTTGTATGTCCTGTATGTGTGGTTTTCTCTTTTTGCGGTGATCATCAATTTATTAGTGTGAGCAGATACGAGAAATACCCGTGGTCAACAAGGAGGTGATGGTTCTGCTACGTAGCCCACCTGGGCTGGATTCTACTGTGTTGGGCTTTGTTATAGGGCTATGGCCCATGTATTAGCTATCCTTTAAATTTAAATTGATTTACTATTGAATCTTGTATCCTGTTTTGTTTTGGCATCATGGTGTGCCTCAAATATTGTAAGGAGTAGTGTTTATGCTCCAAGACCGCGCTACTATGTTATCCTATGTGACGTTTCATTTAATTAGGATTATTGATTAAATGGGATGTTACACTTAACTTAAAAAAATGAGATAAATTTAAGATGAACTATAACGCCCCATTTAAAATATAACATAATTACATGAAACATTACACAAAATAGTAATAGAAGCAAGGTCTTGGAGTATAGACATTATTCCTTACAGTTATCCAAAAGAAAACCAAGGCACACCACGATGCCAATAACATAAAAATAGTGTAAGGGGTCGATAGAATACAAAATAAAGCATAAAAGCAACGAGATACATGGGTCATGGCCCTAAAAGAAAGCCGGAATCCAAGACAGAGACTATGCAGCGGAATCACTGTTTCCCTGTTGACCACGAGGGGTTTTCGCATCTGCTCACATCAATAAATTGATGATCATCGGAAAGAGAGAAGGCCACACACATAACAATCAAACAAGCATAGGGTAAGCTAGAGCAGAAAATGGTTTATCATACAGTTGCATACAATTTCATAGTCCAAAATGCATACGTCAACCAGTCATGTTATGACTTGCAAACAATACAGTAAGACTCAAGACACGACTCATCCGAATACATATAATTAATCAGATTCAGCGGATGTTTGCGCTTATGGTGGTCTTAACTGTTCTTTCAAGCTGCTCTAACGAGCTAAAAGTTCCAGTGTCTCATCCCCCACACACAAGGTTAGCCATTAAAGTGTTCAAGGCCTCCTATTACTCTCACCACTCAAGTTAGTACGCTCTATGTGAGACTAACTGACTCTTTGGAATGTCAGGATGCAATCCTTACCTTGAATTTTTACTAAATTATATAAATGTGGCACTACCATGAACTCCCATTAACAGGAGTCATGGAATTACGTCCTTACCAACTGAGGCACCATCATGAGATCTCACCTAGAGATTCATGGGATTACGTCCTAACCCATGAGGCACCACCACAAAACTATAGTGGAATTACGCTCTAACCACATACAAATCATGTTCCACCAACCAAGTATGTAGTTATCATGCATACTAATCTCATGCCAACATTCATAACTAACCTTCATTCATATTCCATACCAAAGTCGTACTAAACGCATCATATTCCAATGTATGAACTAGTTAATACATGTAACATCACTCAAAACATACTTTAACCTAATAATCCAACCCAAACAAGTGGCATTCATCCAAGAACAGAACAAAACACCCTATCTCCCAACTTCTCGCTCAGGCAGAAAGGTCTCACTCAGGCGAGCTCCTTTCGCCTAGGCGAGAGCTCGACAAGTAGGAATAGTGGCCTTCTGGACTTTCTCGCTTAGGCGAGACCTCCTCACCTGAGCGAGACTATCCCTGAGCGACAACTCGTGCAAAAGACCTGGGCGAGCCTCTATTAGTCTCGCTAAGGCGAGACACGTTCGCTTGGGCAAGAAAACTAGTGCTCATTATTGTTCCCTCGCGTAGCAATCAACATTTAAGAACCCCAATAACATTTTTACAAACTCTCACAACAACACCCAAGCATTTTAAACACAAAAAAGAGTTACAACAAGCAAATATGACTTGAAAACGAGAAACCCTAACTTCCCTTACTTGGAAAGAGCTACTAAGGGGAGTCTTGAGTACGAACAGAGAAACACCACAGCTCCTAGGGCAATTTTGCGAGCTGAAAAGATTGTGGTATGGATTAAGCACGGGAACCAGGGTGAATCCTAACTGCACTACGAAAACAAACCAGAGAATAAAGATATGAGTTGGAGGCTAACTTACATGGAGGAAGAACGACGTGGGACAAGCCTTCTACGGCGTAGAGACAAACCCTAGGTTCTGTGGAGAGAAAAGGGAAGAGGAGTAAGGGCACTGATTTTGCAAATGAATGCAGAATGGAAGGGTTAGGCTGCTTTAGGGGCCTTGGACACCTTGTGGGCCAGCCCTTAGGCCCATTAGATTTCGGGCATCCCTTAAACATTGGGGCTGAAATAAGAGGGCTTTACATTCTTCCAAACAAAAAAATTTTTGACCTCGAAAATGAAAACTTACCAAGTAAACAGATGCGGGTGTGACTTCCTCATATCCTCCTCTAACTCCCAAGTAGAGTGACTTGTCCTCCGATCCCATATGACTTTGACAAGACTGACTGGTTTTCCTCGACGTTCCTCAAGTTGGCTATCCTCCAAAGTTACTGGTGGTACTTCCATAGTGAGATCCTCGCTGATCTGTACATCCTCGACTTCTAATACATGAGATGGGTCAAAGACGTACTTCCTCAACTGCGAGACGTGGAATACCAGGTGGAGGTTTGCCAACTATGGAGGCAAAGCAATCTCGTAAGCCACCAATCCAATCCTCCTCGAGATCTAATAAGGGCCAAGGAACTTAGGAGAAAGCTTCCTCGAGCGGAGAGCCATTCTCACAGCAGTGATTCGGGTCACCCTCAGGAATACGTGATCTTCAGCCGCGAATTCCAAGGGTTTCCTCCTATGGTCTACATATGCCTTCTGCCTACTCTGAGAGGCCTGCATTCTATCCCTCACCATCCTTACTTTCTTAATGGTCTACTCTAACAACTCAGGTCCAACTAGCACTGCTTCCCTATCCTGATACCAACACAAAGAGTTTTACATTTCTTGCCATAAAGAGCTACATATGGTGCCATGCCAATGCTTGCATGGAAACTGTTGTTGTAGGTGAACTCTATCAGCGGTAAAACTTCATCCCACACACCCAAGTGATCCAACACGCATGTTCTCAACAAGTCCTCGAGTGACTGGATCATTCTTTCTGACTGGCCATCAGTCTGGGGATGATAGGCTGAACTCATAGTTAGCTTGCTACCTAGAGCACTCTATAACGTCTGCCAAAACCGTGAAGTGAACCGCGGATCCCTGTCTGAGACTATACTCAAAGGTACCCCATGCAACCTCACGATTTCCTTAATGTACAATTGGGTCAACTTGGCCATAGACATCCTCAAGTTCATTGCCAAGAAATGAGCACTCTTGGTCAATCGGTCCACTATAACCCAGATGGTATCATGGCCTCTGAAGGTTCGTGGCAAATGGGTCACAAAGTCCATTTCTATGCTATCCCATTTCCACAATAGTATTTCCAAAGGCTGTAGAATTCCACCGGGTCTCTGATGCTCCACCTTTGTCTTTTGACATGTCAAACAGGCTTATACAAACTGAGCTACATCCCTCTTCATACCTTGCCACCAGAAAGTCTCCTTGAGATCTTGGTACATCTTAGTCATGCCAGGATGCAAACTAAGACGACTTTTGTGTCCTTCCTCAAGGATTTACCATTTCACCTCAACATCATCCGGTACACACACCCTGCCCTATAACCGTAGTATACAATCATTACCCAAGACAAAATCCTTCGCCTCATCTGATCCAAGTTGTTCTCTCACTCGGTTAAAACTGACATCTAATAATTGCTTTTCTCTAACTGAGTCTAAGAAGTCACTAGATATAGTCAGAGTACTACATCTAATGAACTCAGATCCCAACTCCACTTATAGCTTCATATCTCTAAATTTCTCTAGCAGTTCCACTTTCTTGATCATAAGGTCTGCAGTATGCACCGTCTTCCTACTTAAGGCATCTACCACCACATTCGCCTTCCCCGGATGGTATAGAAGCTCAAAATCATAATCTTTCAGGAATTCCATCCACCTCCTTTGCCTCATGTTCAACTCCTTTTGATAAAAAAAGTACTTGAGGCTTTTGTGATCCCTGAACACACAAAACTGAGCACTGTAGAGATAGTGCCTCCAGATCTTCAATGCAAACACTATAGTTGCAACTCCAGGTCATGAGTGGGGTAGTTAGGCTCATGTATCTTGAGTTGCCTTGACGCATACGCCATTGCTTTCTTCTCTTGCATCAATATGCAACCCAAACCTAGATGTGAGGCATCATAGTAAACCTCAAAAGGTTTACCCACATCAGGTATAACCAATATTGGAGCACTCGTCAACCTTCGCTTTAGCTCTTGAAAGCTCTCCTCACACTTATCCATCCAAGTGAAAGGTTGGTCCTTTCAGGTAAGTTGTGTCAGAGGCACCACTATTTTGGAGAATCCTTCTATGAATCTCCTATAGTAGCCAACTAAACCCACGAAGCTCCTGATCTCCGTTACTGACTTGGGACTCTCCCACTTAACCATTACATTAACTTTCGCTAGATCCACTACAATCCCCCGAGCAGATATCACGTGTCCCAAAAACTGTACCTCATCCATCCATAATTCACACTTGGATATTTTAGCATACAAATACTTCTCTCTCAAAATACCAAGTACTAATCTCAAGTGCTCAGCATGCTCCTCCTGAGTTCTGGAATAGATAAGTATATCGTCTATGAAGACTACAACAAACTTATCCAAGAATGGTCTGAAAATCCTGTTCATGTAGTCCATGAACACCGTGGAGCATTGGTCACACCAAAAGGCATAACCACGTACTCATAGTCTCCATATCGGGACCGAAAGGTCATCTTCTTCACATCATCAGCCTTCACTAATATCTGATGGTATCCCGGCCGCAAATCAATCTTTGAGAATACCGATGCTCCATACAACTGGTCCGTTAAATCATCTATCCTCGGGTGGGGATCCTTATTCTTTATGGTCATCTTGTTCAGCTGTATGTAGTCCACACACAAACGTGAACTCCCACCCTTCTTCTTCACTAAAAACACTAGCGCTCCCCAAGGCGAAGTATTGGGTTGTATGAACTGTTTCCCCAACAACTCCTCAATCTGACTTTTTAGCTCTACCAGTTCTGCCAGAGCCATACGATATGGAGCCATCGACGCTAGGCTGGTTCTTGGCACAAGTCAATAGAGAAGTCTACCTCTCTATTGAGAGGCAACTTTGGTACTTCCTCCGGGAACACATCTTCAAATTCGTCTACCACAGGTATAACAGACGTCTTTTCCTCCTCATCCACCTCTAGATAAGGGAAAATAATGAAGCACTACGCGTTGCCTTGGATCTCCTTAATAACCCCTTGAGACGATACCAACTCAGGCTCCTCTGAGTCGGGAAACAACAACCTTTTCTCTCGGTAATTTATAAGAATGTGATTGGCAAAGAGACAATCCATCCCCAAGATCACCTCTAACTCCTATAGAGGTAAGCATATCAGATTCACTTTATACCTGTGTCCTTCTACCTCCACTAGACACCTAGCACACAAGGACGATATCTTGACTGAGCCCGACGCAGGAGTAGATACTACCAGTTCACATTGCAACTCACACACCGACAAACCCAGCCGTTTCACACATACAACACACAACACTCTTTTCCAGCTATCACACAATGACCCATAATAAGGTTACCTGAGTCTGCAGCCTTTGCTCCTATCATAACGTAGACTCTGCCTGTCGCCTGAGGCCTATTGCCTTTGTTCCTCTTTTGGTGCTGGGTAGGAGTCTGAACTAGGGTTCGTTCCACTATCCTAGCAAGGGAGGGGCAGTCCTTGCCAAAAGTGGCCCTCCTTACCACAATTGTTACATCTGCGGTAACCCTTTATACGTGGGCAAACGCTCCTCAGATGAGGGCCCCCACACTGGAAACACTGAACTCGACCCTGTTGTGTAGGAAAGCTGCTAGACCCTTGGGACTGATGGTGAGGTTTGTCATAAGGTTTCCTCCTCTCCTCATGCCTCGGTTTGGACCCAAACGGTGCTTCAATCGTCTACTGTTGAGAGCGTTGACCTTCTACCTCATTCTTCATTTTCTTCATCACTCTAGCCTTCTCTGCCAGGGCAGCAAAGTCCTTGGTGGATAATGGGGCTACCATCAAACAGATATCACCACGAAGATCATTCTCAAACTTATGACATCTCCACTCTTCGTCGAGTGGCAATGTGTAGAAGCGGCCAAGGTGTTTGAACTTCTCAGCATATTCTATTACAGACTTTCCTCCCTGAGTTACTTGGAGGAACTCCACCTCCTTGACATATCTGACTCTGTTGGGAAAGTACTCAGAGAAGAACCTCCCCCTAAAAGCTTCCTACGTGACCGACTCATCTCTCTCCTCCACGATGGACTTCATTCTGATCCACTAGTGCTTGGCTTCTCCCGTGAGCATGTATACTGTAAAAGCCAACCTGTTCTCCGCAAGACACATCTTCGCATCAAAGATACGCTTTGAATCCTTCAGCCATTGATTTGCAGCATCTGTAACGTCCTAGCCGGAAATTAATTATTAAAATAAATAAGAATATAAATAAACTGAAAACCTCATTTATTTATCATCGATTCCCAAAATGCGGGAAAATTTAAATACAAAAATCCAACGCGCCATCACAATTATAAAGAAAATGGGTCGTATTGTTCATAATGGCAACAAAAGTGTCTAAAAGTTTTTACAATTTATTCCATAGTGCAACATAGTAATAAGTATTAAAATCCCAGAGATATCCCCCACTCCGTCTCAAGCATCTGCCTGCTCACCTGCATCAACATCTGCTCCCATGTAACAAGTTACATGATCATTGCCACACACACACAGATAGGGTGAGTTCATTTAAATAAAATCAACAATATAATATTAAATATCATACTACTAAATATAAACTCGGGTTAGTACACTTTTCCCCTTTCTTTTCACACTTCACTTCCAACACCGGGCTTTAGACGTCTATCAATTCTATACCATTTAAGTGAGAGCAATGATCGATCTTCGCTGCACGAGTGTCCACTCGCCCTTCCGACTACAGGCCACCACCCGATAGTCCACACGTGGGAATAACATTGCCACAGCATCTCACCGTGACACCAAGTGGAGCTCCCTGAAACAAACATAAAGTTTGTAGCTATTCTAGACTACCAAAACTCTATCAGAATCACTCTAAAGAGGGCAATCACCCGAACCTCGCCGTACGAGCCACAACTCGCACACACCACTGGACTTCCTAAACTACCAGGCTATAACCTACAATGGTCATGTGTTATTCCAATACCGGTTACACTTGTAACTGGACCCCCAACCAAAGCCTCGCATCATGTACCTCACTTAAAGCTGTGTAGAAACCTTTCCTCGCGCACTATCATTGAACCAAAACCGCCTGGCGCGCATCACACGTCGCTAGGCGGAACTTGGCTCCAGACCGCCTAGCGGGCATCACACACCGCCAGGCACCACGCGCCTGCAGTACCGCCACCGCCTGGCGGCATCACCTCACCGCTAGGCGCCTTGCCTCGTCATCGCCGCTTGGCGCCTCCACGCCCTCCGCGAGGCGCTCTGCTCCCGCTGTGACCACTGTCACTGATTTATTTTCCCATCCACCTGGCGGCTTGCTCACGCCGCCAGGCGCTATACCAGTAGCACAATGCTACTGGTTTTTGGAGCACCTCAATAGATCCCAAGGGATCTCCAAACATACCAATCACCCAAGTATAACACAATTATGATTTACCAGTCATACATCTATACCAAATTACATCACACTCATTTAGATATGCTAACCAATCCAATATTATCATGCATCCATACTCCCTCTCGTTTACCCCTTTTAAATATATCTCATAGATTTCGCATACTCCTAATCCTAAAACCATACATTCTGGAATTTATATACAGCATGACACCACACTTTACTCCATATTACATATGTACCATACCAACAATTCACAATCACAAAACATGCCTACGGAAGGATTACACTAACCATACCATTTCATATACCCCCATCTTACTCTTATTATCAAATTAACATACCATCTGAAACTGTATTACCACTTACACCCACGCGTTTAAAAGGGTTTACTATTTATATCATACCTCATATTTCCATTTATCTCAATCTCCCCTTAGTCCCATTTAACTCAAATTTTTCCTTTTGTATTAAGTTTTCTTTAAATCATACACTCACAACTTGCCTGTTAAACCCCAATGACATGACGCCATTTAGAGTTATACAACGCTCACGACACTCCCAGTCCGCCTGGCGGCAGATCACGCACCGCCAAGCGGTGCATACATATCTGGAAATCTTCAGATTATTTTCCTGCACCGAAACGCACCCAAACCTGCCTATCCAATTTTGCCCTTCATACAGACATAATTTTACATCAAAGCATCATCTGAATTCATATATCAAATATATTAATCTCAATTCTACAAAGCCAACCCCACCAAGCATTTACATGATTTACGTTGTTTATCACTGAGGCCATCATAATCATAACCCCCAATTTAAGATAAAATTCATGCATTCCAACGCAACCACAATATACACAACCCATTATATTCATAAAATTTCACTTTCAACATATAAACATTACGACTACATCGTAGGTATCCCAAATAGGCCCAAAATAACCAAAAACAGCGTCACAGTGCTTGTGCCACCTAGCGGTTCATCCTCTGCCGCTAGGCGGTTCATGGAGAAAACCTAGAAACAAGTAAAATCGCATGTGCCGCCTGGCGGCAGTTCATACACCGCCAGGCGGTTTCTGGAAAATTTCCAGAAACGTGATCCAGATCAGAATTTAGATATTTCACAGTTAAAGCATGACTCAGAACACCATTTTCATACGATTCAAAATAAAACATGCATTAGGAACTCCCCTAACATGGATTCCTTGCTCAAGTTGCTAAACATGCTACCTCCTCTTTGTTTGCCAATCTCCTTTCTTGCTCTTCTACCAATTCAGACCCAAAACCTCTCCTGACACTCTCAATCACTCTCCTTTTGTGCTCCCTTTTCTGATACAGACTCAACCTTGGCAAAACCCTTCCTAATACTCCACTTTCCCTTTTTAAACAATGCTTAAGTTTAGGTTAATAAAGCAAAAACGGGTTCCTCACCTAATTAATGGTTAATGGCCATTCATGACTCCTATGTGACTATTTTTCAGCCTCCCTTGACTGCTAGGTCAGTAGGGTTTCCTCTAACCCTTCCCATTCCACCCAAATCTACCATAAAAAATATAAAGTTTAATTTGAGCTCTCCAAGACTTGAACCCATAACCATGCAATTGCCAAATCACTATCAAACCATCATGCCATTTCATGTTTCATGCTAATAATCATCATCCAATAAACATACTATTTCACAACATGATTATCATATATTTAAAATAATAATGAATAATAACACAAAATGGCATACATAGGACTCAAACCCAAGTCTTCTCACACAATCAAAGTACTCTCAACCACTTGAGCTAGTACTTTTTCACGTCATGAAGATTAGCATTTAATGCCATAAAACTTCTCTCACTCACATTAATGAAATAATTAATTATTTAATTATTTAAATTTAGCGCGTCTTACAGCATCAAGACTAGTCTTGCCGTTGAATTTCACCGGGTGGTGCTTCAGAAAGTCCTCTAGACTTCACTCCCTGACTGTAGGTCATGGCTCAAGACCAAAGACAGGTGCAGCTGCCCTATTCTCCTCCAGTTAGCGGAGGGCTCTAATATGTTGCCTATGGGCATCCTTAGTAGCTATGCTTGCAGCCTCCATTTGTTGCATCATCAATTGTTGATGCTCCAACGACGCTGCCCGTCGCTGCATTGATGCCTCATGCTTTTGCATCATGGCAACACTCTGCTGAGTCATAGCCGCTACCATAGCTTCTATCGCCCTTGCGATATCTGGTGTGTTGCCCTGACTAGATTCAGTAGTCCTATGAAGAGGTGCCATAATCATTGACAGATAGGGAAAACCATTAGTCAAACTTGATAAGGCAAGAACTTGGCTAACGACACTAAGAAGTCACAGAGAAAGCTAAGCGGATGCCAAAGTCCACAAACTCAAAGAATGATCGATCTGATACCATAAATGTAACGTCCCATTTAAAATATAACATAATTAAATGAAATATTATAGAAAATAGTAATAGAAGTGATGAGTTCAAATTTTTGCCCTCATTTAATATTTAAATTTGGGGATTTAATTGAATTTTCTGTGCTTAAAGATTGATTTAATTAGGATTTGTGATTATTGGATTTATTGAGTAAGTTTGGTAAAAATGACGTAAAAATTGATTTTAGTTGCATAAAATATTATTGGATATTCTAACTTTTGTTACTGCAGCTGGAATTTATTTTTGGTCAATTAATAGTGTGGATTTAAAATATTAAAAGTTACAAAATAAGTCCAAAATCAGGAAATTCTGGAAAAGAATAAATCAGGAGCTAAATGCACCCCCAGTTTTCATTAAGTTGCACCCCTCCTACCACTTAAACTCCACTCAACCAGATCATGCCATGTGGCAATCCCCACCTCTTAAAATTAGCCAACCAGAGCAAGCCACGTGGCAACAATCCTTGCACTAATAAGATGTCCAATGGAAGGCTGCCACGTCATCATCTTCATCTCCCAAAACAGAAACCCTAATTTTCCTCAAACACTAGCCGCCACCATCAACCTCCACGGCAGTCGCCGCCGTTTCCGACCACCGCGAGGCACCGCACACCACTGCACCACGCCGCAGCACCTCCACGACAACCATCCTCTTCGTTCGCACAACTGCAGTGTGCCTCTCCATCTTCAACCTTCGTTCACCACCATTAACAATGGAGCTGCAGCAGCGGCAGCGCCACCATCTGCCTCACCATGACAACCACCATCTTCAATCTTCATCACCTCGCCTACAGCAGTGCAGCGGATTCCGCAACAGCAGCGAACACCACCACGTAGCAGCAACGAGAACATCCAACCTGCACCAGTGATGCCTTCCGTTTTCTCGCGAGCACGCAGCAGTTCGCATCTCCATCGCAGCTGCAGCAGTGCCGCCATCTTCTGCGAGCTTCCACGAGTGTGAGGAGATAGAAACGCGAATCTGCAGAACCTCCATTGCAGCATAAACGCAGATCTGCACCGCACCATCTCCACACGAATTTGCAACACACCTTCACCATCTTCTTTCACGAACTGCACTACGAGAACTAGAAACTGCACCATGAGCGAACCAACAGCACACAGAACTGCAACAGCGCGCCATCATTCCCGCACCACCGCGTCGCAAACTCCATTTCTGCAACCACCCAGAGCTAGAACCAGAAACGCACATTGCAGATCTGCACCTTGCGCCACCACGAATCTGCACTGCGAAGCACTTCGCTGGAGCACCAACACCTCCAGCAAAGCCAATCGTTCACGCACTTGTCCTCGCCGGAAAAGAAGACCTCGCCGGAAAACGGCAACAGCCGCCGTCATTGCACCTTGGCAGCCAAAGTATGAGAGAAACCCTAATTCTGGAGAGAGAATCTGCACTGCCACGTGTCAGCATCTGATAGGACAGTCAAACTAGTCAACTGCTTAACACTGGTCAACTGGTCAAAGTCAGCAGTCAACTTTGGTCAAAACTACAAAAATGATTAAATAATAGGGGCAGAATTGGAAATTGAACAGGAATTAAGTTGCTAATTAATTAAATAAAAATAAAAGATTTTAGCAACTGACAGATAAAGCCCAAAGTCCAGTGGAAGCCTATATAAAGAGACTTAAGGGAGCAGAAGCGGGACAACTTACAACTTAGACACTTAGAACTCTCTGGTTTTGGCAGATACCGTCTCCACCACATCTCTCATTCTTTCTTTTATTTTCTTTCCTTCATATCATCATGTATTCCATCAAAGCCATGGAGGGCTAAGCTTTTAGGGTTGATTCCATTGTAATTTCTTAACTGGATTCTGAGGTTAGATGAATTTATGTGTTTGTTATTTTGATTATTGTTGTGGTTTTTATTTATCTATGTCCTTTGCTTCTTAATCGAATAGAAAATA
>Ga0214542_1007660_pt1 | contig 18563 bp, 20 predicted proteins | sample CNSS1metaG_FD_160096 | JGI IMG/M metagenome (GOLD analysis project Ga0214542, IMG submission 160096) | Root nodule microbial communities from cowpea collected in UCLA plant growth center, Los Angeles, California, USA - CNSS1 | ecosystem: Host-associated > Plants > Roots > Nodule | place: USA...
GTATAGACGTTGCTCCTATAAACAACAGCTTAAATGGATGCTCACAAACTCTATATTGAGCTTTGTTCTTCAAGAGTTTAAAGTTATGCATTATGTAACTTTCACCCTCTTTTAGCTTCTCTTCCCAGACACCCATATCTTCCTTCTTAATCATTGCAACAATAACATCACCCTGAACAACAAATTAAAACATATATGGTTAAATATAGTTGTCATCGAATAAAGTAAAATTTACAATATGCTAAAATATGGTACTTTACATTACCTTTTGATCAATCAGAATCATTTCCATACTTCGTTTGGATTCCCAGGACTCAACATACCACAAATCTACGATTCTAACAGCAAGTTTCAACGTCTCCCTTTTTCCATCAATATCCTTGATCATATCAAATTTTTTTGCCATCTAATATGTCACAATAAGTTAGGTCTTAAGTTTCAACGGACCACACAACGAACTCAAATAAAGAAAAGAAAAATTAAGTAAACAAAATATTAAGGTAAGAATCATCTTCAAAAATAACAAAACAAAATAGTGTTCAATATGTTCTAATCATATACAACTGAAAAAATTAACAAAAAAAGTCCTGAAAATAACAAAAAATATTTCTTTTCAACAAAAACATCACAACATCTTAAAAAAACATTAACAAATAATATCTCAAACAAAACGAAACTTCTATAACGTATTTCAAAAGATAATACAGCATAATAACCAAGTACAAAAAAGAACTTCTATAAAAGTGTTTTAAAACATAATACACAACAATGACGAAGTAAAAAAAACAAACGATAAAGAAGAAAGATGCATCAAGAAGAAAAAACAGTAAATAAAATAAATATTTAACTTTTAAGAAAATAAAATAAAATATCAACACCAAAGATCAACACATAAAATGTAGTTCAGAAGTTAAACAATATTAACTTACGAAACTAACAGAGAAAAGAAGATGAAGATGAAGAAATACAGAAGAAGGACGAAGAGAAAAGAAGGAAACCTGGAGAAGAACAGCGCAGGTAACTTGCCTTGCAGAGGAAGAATTTTCAAATGTAACCAAATTTTGTTACGCGACTAAGAAAGGAAGGAAGAAGAAAATGAAGAAATACAGAAGAAGGAGGAAGGGAAAAGAAAAGAAGGAAAGCTGGAGAACGACGGAGGTAACTTGCCTTGCAGAAGAAGAATTTTCAAATGTCACAGCAAATGTCCATCACATCATTTAACTCTCTGCACCGCCAAAAAAACTACAACACCAAAATGACTAAAATACCCCTAATCTAGAACACGTGTCAATGAACAGGAGTGTCTAATTTAGTAATTTCACTATCCTAACATTTTCTTAGATATATAGTAGATTAAATTCAACATCGTATATTGTTCCCAAATCACGGGAAAATTTAAAATCTATTAACCGATTAACTCCAAAATAATTCAATATTATTACAAGTTTCAAAATCCATAGCCAACTCAAAAGGAAATTACAAATTAACAAAAATTAGTTTCTTAAATTAAATCCCCATTGCTAGCCTTCATTCCGTTCTGATGCGTCGCCAGCCTCACCTAAAACATCATCTGCTCCTGTGTGACAAGTCACAAGATCATCGCCAAACACAAACAAAAAGGGTGAGCTTATAAAGAAGCAAACATGCATAATAAATGATAAATACCTTAACCCAACTTAACTTAGCCAATTTCCCATTATTAAATACCTTAGTACTAGACAACTCTACTCTCATAATCTATATGAGATTAACACAAACTCAACCATGGACTTCGAGATTTCATATGCTTTCACAAACCCGCTCGTGGTCCAACTCTATGATCCTCCCCGTTCGTAGTTCAACTCTACGAACTTCCCTGCTCGTAGTCCAACACGCGTGAACACCTACTATGAACCTCCCCGCTTGTATCCCCACATAAGAGTACATCCAATACGAACCTCCCTATCTGTATCCATCACATGTTTCCAACTCCATTATGAACCTCTTTGCTCGTAATACAATCAAGTGTGAGCCAACTAATACGAACCTCCCCACTCGTATTCTCACACAAGATTCAAACCATATGGACCTCCCCGCCTGTAAGAATCAATGCAAGCTTATCCTAGACCGAAGACCATCACCATAACCCTCCTCCAGGTGCCACTCACTTCAGGGACCCCTGTTTTGTTGCTAACACCTGACGGTCCAATCTGCACCGCTAGGTCTTACACTAGTGTTGTGAATTTTACAGGTTTGGTCATTGTCGAAACCACTTTGTTCACATCAATCGTTAAAGGCACATTTCATAACACCAAATTGCATATGTTTACCTTTCAAAATACATCCAATTGCATCATCACAGTTCATATGCACCAATCACGCATAAGCATTCATACATTCATCATTTGGAAACACGCCATCACTTGAGTTTGACCAAGAATACACATTGCATATATGAATCTATTAGGCAATAACCAAAAGATGCATATAATATAATCATACAAAACACAACAGTACCTATAAAATCCCTTCATCCTAGTGCCTCACACCAAAACCAATATTCAGCACTCTACATGATCATGTATCCATACATAGATTCATATTAGTAGTTACTTGAAATTATCAAGAGATTATTCAAGCATTTTAAAGACTTCCAAACCAGCTATCATGCATATCATATATCTCTAACTACATACATTCAAACTAAGATCACACTGTTCAAATTAAAGAACAACATGTTATGAACCTATTGTCAAAATTTTAGCTAAATAAGACGGTTAGCGAACCTAGAACCGCAATTTTACGAAACTATATAGAGAAGAAAAATGTAGTTGCTACACGACTAGAGCTTGGCACCCAGTGAAACAAAAACCAAAGACCTGGAGCCTAGAGGTAGGAAACCACCGCCCGACAGTCCTTTCTGCCCAAAAAATACGAGAAGCAGCGTATTGCATCTACTTTGGTCAATTTAAAGGCACTCAAACATGCAGAATTTAGCAAAGTTTCATCCATCATGCATAAAACTACACAAAATTAAAGGTGCACGTTTAAACAGAAACCACAAAATCGTAGAAAATGAACCAATCCAATTGGTGTCGCCTGACAGATCTTCATTGACACCAAGAAGTTTCTGGCCAGAACCCAGAAACTTAGTTCAAGCAGTATGCATCGCCCAACAGGTCTTCATTGCCACTAGGCGGTTTCTATGTAGAAACCTAAAAACACAAAAAATAGTGTAATTGGAAGAAGGAAGAAGGCACCCGGGCTTCAACACATCACAAAATACATTAAACACAAATTTAAACAAATAGATACAACTCCCCTTACATGGTATTCCTACTCCAATAACACTCCTACACTTCTTCTTAAACCAAAATTGATCCAACCCTTGCCTCTACCGTAAAGAACTCTCATTACCTCTTTTTGCACTCCTTAATTCACAATTTCAATGCTCTCACTAGCCTCCCTCAACTAGCACACAAAATGACCCTAAAACGAAAATAAATGTAAATGGTCATCAATAGGAGAGGTTTCTACTCTCTTCCATTCAATTATTCAATTATCAAGCATATACACAACCAACAAGCCAATTCATGTTTCATGATATTTCATGCAGACATACAATTATAAGATCTAATCTCACGTCTATGTATACATGCAAAAGAAAACAATTAATTAAAATATCACACAACAAGATTCAAACCCAAGATCTCTCCACTCCACACCACCATACACACTCAATCACTTAAGCTATCATTGCTCCTTTTCTATGACTTGAAAATTAATTTATTTAGAGGTACTTTCAATCCACAATTATTGCTAATTAAATATTTATTATTTATTTAAATTTTTCGGGTCTTACATAAGCCATTAGGTAAGACTTTGAGTTTGCCATTTTGCAAACGTTGCATTTTTCATAAAACTTGGAGACTTGTTTTTGAAAGTGAGGCCAATAAAAACGGTCTTTCAAAACTTTTAAAAGTTTTATTAACACCAATGTGCCCCATTAGTCCACCTTCATATGCCTCTTTGATGAGAAGTTGTGTAACATCCCTAAGGAATATTACTTGATAATAAAAAAAATAAAAACAAAATTACAATAAAGTCCACATTTAATATAAACTATTTCCCAAAAACACGAGAAATTTAAAACTTTAATATACGAGTTATAAAACCAGGAGTCCATAATTCATAAAACTGAAATAAAAGTCAATGGCTCCTGCCAAGTTTACATAATCTTCACAAGGATAAAATAATAAACAAAATACATATGTATCTACATAATATCCCATGCTAGCCCTCGCTCCGAGTCTAAGCATCTCCTGGCCCACCTGTCACATCATCTGCTCCCGGATAACAAGTTACCCGATCATCGCCACACACACACAAAAAGGGTGAGCTATGCACAACATATATATAAAGAAACATGAGAATAAATATGTTCCCCAACCCAAAATAACATAACTAATTTCATATTTCATAATCACCCAACCATGACCTCATAGTCCTTCATGAGTATATGCACGAACTAGGTCTTGGGACTTCCCTGTGCTCCCACGAAACTAACTCTTTTGTGGTCCAACCCTATGAGCCTATCCCGCTCATAAACATAAATTTAGGTAAAACACCAATATAACCATACCCATATACCAACCCCAAATCCCTCTCATGGGAACCCGAAATTTGATAGCAAAACATACCAATAGGACAATATCTCAGCATACAATGTGACCAAAAGTATAAAAATTACAGTCCAGCTCCCCTAACCTGGGTTATTGGATTAAAGTTGGACGAAATTTGATGTTCCTTTGCTCACCACGGTTCTGCTTCAGATTCCTCCCAAATTAACCTCTCAAACATCCAAATTCACCTCTCACTCTCTAAAATTTCGTTCCTCTCTCTCTATAGGCAAAATCCCCAAACTGGAGAAACCCTCTTTTCTCTTCAATTTCGCCTTTTATATGTGGCTCAATGTAGGTTAGAGTAAAAAAACGATTTGGACTCAAGTGTGGGCCTAATGGCTATTCAAGTCACTTAGTGGAAAGGTTTTACAACACCTATTCTTTATCCTTCTGCTAGGTTTTCTTTACCCCTTCGCATTCATACCAATCTAATAGTTAGCAAAAATAAAGCTTATTCTTTGCCCATCCAGGTTTGAACCCACGACCTTCCACTCATAAGGCCAAAGCACAACCACTCTGCCAAACCACCTTTGGTTACATAAACAATAATCACAAGTTTACATTTCAAATTCCACACTCATACATTTTATTAAAATAAATCATAAAACAACGACACATAATTGGCATCCATAAGACTCAGACCCAAGTCCTCTCACACAATCCAAAGTACTCTCAACCACATGAGCTAGCACTTTTCCACATCACATTATACAGCAATTAATGTCATAAAGACGCCCTCCTCCCGCATTTATTAATTAATTAATTATTTAATTAATTAATTTTCCCGGGTCTTACGTTACCCCCACCTTTTAAAGTTTTTGTCCACGAAAATAAGACTTACCAGTAAAAAGATGAGGTTAGGACTTCCTCATGAGATCTTCCATCTCCCAAGTCATCTCTTGGGTTGCCTCGTCCCAGAGAACCTTCACGGTCCGTATCTCCTTCCCTCTGAGCTATTTGATCTGAGAATCTAGAATCCTCACCGGTCCAACTCCAAGAGTCAGGTTCTTACGCACCTGAACATCATCCTGCTCCAGCACATGAGTAAGATCCGTCACGTACTTTCTCGACTGTGATACATGGAAAAGATTGTGCAAGTTTCCCAAGTGAGGTGGCAATGCAATCTCATACGCCACCGGTCCAATTCACCTCGTAATCTGATATGGACCGATGAATCGAGGGGTCAACTTCCTCGACTTCAATGCTCTCCCAATACCTGCTGTAGGTGTAACTCTGAGAAATACGTGGTCACCAGCCTCAAACTCGAGTGGTCTCCTCCTCTTATCTGCGTAGGATTTTTGCCGACTCTGAGTTACACGCATCCGTTCCTGTATTACCCTAACCTTCTCAGTGGTCTGTTGTAAGCACTCTGGACCAAGTACCACAACTTCCCCATCCTGTTGTAGGTGTAACTCTGAGAAATACGTGGTCACTAGCCTCAAACTCGAGTGGCCTCCTCCTCTTATCTGCGTAAGATTTTTGCCGACTCTGAGTTGCACGCATCCGTTCCTGTATTACCCTAACCTTCTCAGTGGTTTGTTGTAAGAACTCTGGACCAAGTACCACATCTTCCCCATCCTGCTGCCAACACAAAGGTGTTCGACACCTCCTACCATACAAGGCCTCGTACGGTGCCATCCCAATGCTGGAATGGTAGCTGTTATTATAAGTGAACTCCACTAGTGGTAGCACATCACTCCAAATCCCGAGGTGATCCAGAACACACGTTCTTAATAAGTCCTCCAGAGACTGTATGGTTCTCTCAGACTGGCCATCCGTCTGAGGATGATATGCCGAGCTCATTTTCAACTGAGTACCCAAAGTGTTCTGTAACGACTGCCAGAACCTCGAGGTAAACCTCGGATCTCTATCCGATATGATACTCTCAGGCACACCATGTAATCAGACTATCTCCCTGACGTACAACTCTGCCAGCTTATCTAGGGACATCTTCTGATTAATAGGTAGAAAGTGAGCGCACTTCGTCAGTCGATCCACTATTACCCATATAGAATCATGCCCCCTCACTGACCTCGGTAGATGGGTAACAAAATCCATGGAAATGCTGTCCCATTTCCACTGGGGAATCTCAAAAGGCTTCAACGTACCACCTGGTCTCTGATGCTCTATTTTCGCTTTCTGACACACTAGACAAGATGCCACATAGTCTGCCACATCAGTTTTCATACCAGTCCACCAGAAAGTCGCCTTCAAGTCCTTGTACATCTTAGTCATACCTGGGTGTATGCTAAGACAACTCTTATGCCCTTCATCCAAGAGTATTTTCCTCAGTACCCGACTACTGGGTATACACACCCTCTCTCTAAATCGCAGGATGCCATATCTACCCATCCTGAAGTCTTTCCTCTTCTCTGTGCCCAACTCACTAATGATGTGCTGCAATTCCTGGTCCTTGCCATGTTCCACCCGAACCTCATCCAAGAATTCATTAGTGATCCTCAACATGCTACACCGTATGTGATCTGTCTCCATATCCAATCCCAGATTCATATCCCGCAGCTTCTCGATTAACTCCAACTCCTTAATCATCATGGTCGACACATGAGATTTCTTCCTGCTCAAAGCGTCTACTACAACATTAGCCTTACCAGGGTGGTATAATAGCTCAAAGTCGTAGTCCTTCAGGTATTCCATCCAGCGCCTCTGCCTCATATTCAATTCCTTTTGATCAAACAAGTATTTCAAGCTCTTGTGATCACTGAATACTTGAAATTGTGCCCCATATAAGTAGTGCCTCCATGATTTAAGGGCAAAAACCACCACCGCCAATTCTAAATCATGTGTAGGATAGTTTTTCTCATGCACCTTCAGCTGACGAGATGCATAAGCAATGGGCCGTTTCTCCTGCATCAACACACAACCCAGACCTTGGTATGAAGCATCACAGTATACCTCAAACGTCTTGGCGGTGTCAGGAATAACTAATATGGGTGCAGTGGTCAATCTCCTCTTCATATCCTCAAAGCAGACCTCACACTCGTTTGTCCAAGAGAAAGGCTGGTCCTGCCTAGTGAGTTGAGTTAAGGGACTCACCAGCATGGAGAACCCCTCCACAAACCGCCTGTAATAACCCACCAGACCCAAGAAGCTCCTCACCTCAGTAACCGTTTGTGGCCTTTCCCACTTCACCACTGTTTCAATCTTCGCTGGATCCACCGATATACCTTGGGCTGAGATTACATGACCCAAGAATTGTACCTCATCCAACCAAAACTCACACTTTGACAGCTTCCCATACAGTTTATGCTCCCTGAGAATTCCTAGCACCACTCTCAGATGATCTGCATGTACATCCCGATCCTCCGAGTATATCAATATGTCATCAATAAACACGACAACAAACTGATCAAGGTACGGTCAGAATATTTTGTTCATGTAGTCCATGAAAATAGCAGGAGCATTTGTCACCCCGAACAGCATCACTACATACTCGTAATGGCCATATCGTGACCTGAACGCCGTCTTCTACACATCCTCCGGTTTGACTAAGATCTGATGGTATCCAGACCTCAAGTCAATCTTAGAGAACACTACAGCTCCCCTCAGTTGATCCAACAGATCATCTATCCTCGGCAACGGATACTTATTCTTTATGGTCAGCTTATTCAATTGACGGTAGTCAACACACAACCTCGAACTGCCATCCTTTTTCTTCACTAGTAGTACCGGTGCTCCCCAAGGTGATGCGCTCGGCCGAATGAACTTCTTCTCAAGCAAATCTTCTATTTGCTTCTTCAACTCTGCCAACTCTGCGGGTGCCATTATATAAGGCGCCATGGATACTGGGCCAGCCCCAGGGATGAGATCAATGGAGAAATCCACATCCCTACTCGGTGGCAACTCGGGTATTTCATCTAGAAATACGTCAGCATACTCCTCCACTACTGGAATCACACTGATCTTCTCGGCGGTACTCTTCTTTTCTGCATGAGCCACTATCATAAAGCAGGTGGCTCCGACTTCTACTTCATTTATTGCCCTCTGAGCTGAGATTAACTCCAATCCTTCATGTTCTGGGAATACCAAACTGTGCCGTCCACAATTAATTATGATGTGATTGTTAGACAGTCAGTCCATCCCCAAGATTACGTCTAGTCCCTCCAAAGGCAAGCACACCAGGTTCACCTTGAATCTGCGACCTGCCACCTCCATAGAACACCCAATGCAGATTGAACTGGTAGCCACTTGACTTGAGGAGGGAGTTGAAACAAGCAACTCACATCCCAAATCACGTGTCACCAATTGTAATCTCCCCACACACACATTAGAAATAAAAGAATGGGTTGCCCCGGAATCAAACAACACCAACACTAAATTACCAAACAATACACAAGGTTCAAGTATGAGATTACCCGACTGTGTAGCCTCTGTGGTGGTCAGGGCAAAGACTCTGCCCGTTGCTCTCGCTCGCTCTGCTGGCGATGCGGCTGGTTTCTTCGTGCTAAGGCTTTTCTTCTCTAGACAATTATTGGCGAAATGTCCAGGTTTGTCGCATATAAAACACTTGCGACAGTCTCCTGACCCTCCTACTCCACCTGCCAACTGTGGACAATTTCTCTTCAGGTGGGGTCCGCCACATTGATAACAACTGGGACCCTGAGATGCCTATGGCCGGTTGTACGACTTTTTCATCTACCTAGCCTCCGCGACATTCTTCTGATGTCGGCTCACAATAGGGCCAGGGCCCTTCTCAAGACTCTCAGCACTCTTGGCTTGCTCCACCAAGATGGGAAATCTCCTCTCTCTCAGAGGGGTTACCACCCTCTTCAGCTCTAGTCTGAGACCTCGCTCAAACTTTAGACACTTCCACTCTTCCGTAATGTTCTGGGAAGAATACCTCGCCAAGTGTTTGAACCTATTCACATATTCCTGCACTGTCATGTCTCCCTGCTGCAGTGCTAGGAATTCAGCCTCTCTGTCTTGTCTCGCCGTATCTGGAAAGTACTTCTCCAGGAAACGAGCTCTAAAGTTGGCCCAAGTCATTGGCTCCTCATTGTTCTCCATCTGTTGTTGCATGCCAGCCCACTAGTATTATGCATCCTCATTCAGTAGATACGCAGCAAACAACAATTTCTGTTCATCTTCGCAGTTCATCACTTTGAAGATTTTCTCAAACTTGCGGAGCCATGCATCCGCTTCATCGGGGGAAGCCTTGCCAGTGAACTCAGCTGGCTTATGTCGCAAGAAATCTTCCATTGTTGGCACCCTGATTGGTGCAATCGCCGTCCTAGGCTTTGCTGCTACGGGTGGCTGCATCGCATCCACCATGCGGTGAATCGCCTCCGCGATGTCATCAACGCCACTACTCCTCCTCCTCTTGTTAGCAGCCATAGCCTGGATACGCCACATTACAACTGTTAAAAATCAGTCGTTTAGTCAAACAAAACCACACACTTTTCACATTCAACACACAGCATACCACAAACAACACATTGATAAGCTCACTCCTCACTAGCCCCAAAATATTTTAAAAATATTTTCAAAACTTTTGCTCTGATACCAATTGTAACATCCCTAAGGAATATTACTTGATAATAAATAAAATAAAAACAAAATTACAATAAAGTCCATCCATATTTAATATAAACTATTTCCCAAAAACACGGGAAATTTAAAACTTTAAATATACGAGTTATAAAGCCAGGAGTCCATAATTCATAAAACTGAAATAAAAGTCAATGGCTCCTGCCAAGTTTACATAATCTTCACAAGGATAAAATAATAAACAAAATACATATGTATCTACATAATATCCCATGCTAGCCCTCGCTCCGAGTCTAAGCATCTCCTGGCCCACCTGTCACATCATCTGCTCTCGGATAACAAGTTACCCGATCATCGCCACACACACACAGAAAGGGTGAGCTATGCACAATATATATATAAAGAAACATGAGAATAAATATGTTCCCCAACCCAAAATAACATAACTAATTTCATATTTCATAATCACCCAACCATGACCTCATAGTCCTTCATGAGTCATATGCATGAACTAAGTCTTGGGACTTCCCTGTGCTCCCACGAAACTAACTCTTTTGTGGTCCAACCCTATGAGCCTATCCCGCTCATAGTCCTGCCCTATAGACTCCTCGTCTGTAGTATAAACATCCAAGTCTCATCACTTGGACCCTGGCATGCACGCAATCACCATACTATGGACTCCTCGCCCAATAGTAGCCGACGGGAACATCATAGTTCCTTGCCCATCGTGCGCCCGACACATGCAATCACCATACTAAGGACTCCTCGCCCATTAGTAGCAGACGGGAACTCAACCAGTTCCATGCCCATCATGTGTCCAACCACCGAGCACATCCCAGACCCCTATTAGTCCTTCAAGCCCAAACACCAACCACAAGCAAACACATCCTATCCTTAGCATAAAACAGCCAACGCACTCCCAAAGGCATGAACAACATAGCAATTCACTTAAACTCGCTTAAGCTAGGGACCCCTCGCCCAGGCTAAGCCCTCAGCCTCGCTTAAGCTAGCTCACCTCGCTTGAGCGAGCTTTAAACAACAACAACATCAAATTATCTCGCCTAGGCGAGATCCTCTCGCTTAGGCGAGTTCATCTCTCGCCCAAAAACACAATTCAAACTCGTTTGGGCTGAAATACACGCGAAACACCAAACCTGACCAAAACATCTCGCTTAGGCGAGGCCATCTCGCGTGGGCGAGCCATCTCGCCTGGGCGAGACCCTAGGTCGCTCAAAACACACAAAACTCTCGCTTGGACAAGAAATCGCGCTCAACACGCGTAACTCCACTATCTCGCTCAGGCGAACCTCACTCGCCTGAGCGAGAGTTAGTGTCGCTCAAAATCCATTCCCTTCGCCTGAGCGAGAAGCTCGTGAGGCAACAGGATATGAGTCGCTGCTAATCTCGCCTAGGCGAGCCTGGTTCGCTTGAGCGAGAATTGCAAACTCTTACTCTAATCACGCACGCAACAACAGCAACCAACATCAAATTCACAATTCACTTCGTACCAAGGCAACTCATACCAATTGCAACAAACTTACAATATAGTTAGAATACAATACCATACCCCAACCCTCACATTTTCACAAGGGCAGCAGACCTAATGCAACATCCATCATAAACATAAATTTAGGTAAAACACCAATATAACCATACCCATATACCAACCCCAAATCCCTCTCATGGGAACCCGAAATTTGATAGCAAAACATACCAATAGGACAATATCTCAGCATATAATATGACCAAAAGTATAAAAATTACAGTTCAGCTCCCCTAACCTGGGTTATTGGATTAAAGTTGGACGAAATTTGATGTTCCTTTGCTCACCACGGTTCTGCTTCAGATTCCTCCCAAATTAACCTCTCAAACATCCAAATTCACCTCTCACTCTCTAAAATTTCGTTCCCCTCTCTATAGGCAAAATCACCAAACTGCAGAAGCCCTCCTTTCTCTTAAATTTCGCCTTTTATATGTTGCTCAATGTAGGTTAGAGTAAAAAAAAACGATTTGGACTCAAGTGTGGGCCTAATGGCTATTCAAGTCACTTAGTGGAAAGGTTTTACAGCACCTAATCTTTATCCTTCTGCTAGGTTTTCTTTACCCCTTCACATTCATACCAATCTAATAGTTAGATTAAGCTTATTCTTTGCCCATCCAGGTTTGAACCCATGACCTTCCACTCATAAGGCCAAAGCACAACCACTATGCCAAACCACCTTTGGTTACATAAACAATAATCACAAGTTTACATTTCAAATTCCACACTCATACATTTTATTAAAATAAATCATAAAACAACGACACATAATTGGCATCTATAAGACTCAAACCCAAGTTCTCTCACACAATCCAAAGTACTCTCAACCACATGAGCTAGCACTTTTCCACATCACATTATACAGCAATTAATGTCATAAAGACGCCCTCCTCCCGCGTTTATTAATTAATTAATTTTTTAATTAATTAATTTTCCCAGGTCTTACAAGTTGTACTAAATGGTTTTTATCTCTAAAATGAAAGCCTTCATTTATGAAAAACCCTTTTCAAGATCCTTTGAATCATTCTTGAAAAATTTGAGATAAGCCATCATCATTTTGATACAATTGCTAAACGTGATCAAAGTCCCAAACTTTAGTTTCCAAAGTTTGAAGCAAGGTGTGTCTTGTACAGAAAGCATCTGCCACAATGTTCTTTTGACCTTTCTTGTGTTTGATCTCATAAAGGAATTCCTTAATATACTCGACCCACCTAACATGCCTTTTGTTAAGCTTGTATTGCCTTTCAAATGTTTAAGGGATCCACAATACTATGAATCACAAATTCCTTTGGTAAAAGATAGTGTTGTCATTACTACAATGTCAACTATTGTATAATTTATAATGTAATTGTTTTTTTGGGATTTTTGAGATTATAGTAATTAAGATTTTTGAGATTTAATTTATGCGATTTTTTTTTTTTTTGTAAAATATGATAAAATAACGAGATTCTAATTGGTCAATTAGGATTTTAAGTCCTTTTTAACAAATTATGATTAATGAATTTTTTTTATTGAGGTATAATAGGGCTTCAAGTTTAGAGCATTGTAGGTACATAATAGGATGTTACATAGATTAATTAATGGGTATGCTAAATAATTACATAAGAGGTTTTGTTGGACTTGAAAGGAAAATTCAAATCTCAAATGAAGAGGTTTAGATGATAAATGAAGAAGATGCTAAAGATGTGTCTGAAAATTTTACTTTCATTGTGTATTGTTTGAGTCTATCACATAATATATTCATAAGATTTTTTATTAGGCGCACAACCTATACCAAAACCAATTTAAAAAGAAATGTTTTTATATGAGTAAAATGTTTAATGGTTAGATTAATTGGTTAATTTTTTTTATGTACATGACATGTTTCAAAATAGTATAATCAATTATCAATTTTGTTGATCAATTAACACAAAGAACTATTTTAAGTTATTCTAGAGTTCCCAGGAAAATAATTGATTACAATCTGTCATAGTCTACTACATTTGTTTTCTATATTAAATGAAAAGTGAATTTACTACATTTGTTTTCTGTATTAAATGAAAAGTGAATTTAATCGATTAACACATGTTATAATTAGGGCTGGGCATAATTAATTTAACTGTACTGTACTAGAGTTAATTGTATTATTTTATACTAGAATAAACTGAATTGGTTGTATTAAAAATTGAACTATACTATTGTCTAAACTGTTTTATTACTGAACTGAACTGCATTTTAGTTTTTTCTAGGTGCTTCACGCTTAGCTAATAGTAGTAATGTACAACACTCACTATATTTCCTCATCTCATGTACACTATGCACAAAATTTGCTCTTTGATATTTTTTTTTCATTTTATGTACAATAATAAGAAAAAGTATGTAACACTTTTTAGGTTATATTATAATAATATATTTAAGTAACAATTGTATGGTTATAGTTGATAAGCATATGATATAGGTATATTCATGCATTAGTTTAGGGCATTTTTATTCATTTGTGCATTATTGGACTCATTTCATCATGCATTATCTAGTTTCGGATCATACATTTTGATTGGTGCGTTGTTTGTGTAAACAAGTCTGAAAGGAGTAAGTTAGACGCAAAACAACATGTTCCAAAAATGCCTGGTGGAGTCTTCCACAACTTGTGGATTTGGCTTCAAAGATTCGAGTTTCAAAATAGTTTGTTCCCTAGGTGCCTGACGGATTTTTCCACGACCTGTGATTTTTTGCAGCGAATTGAAGGATACAAAACAGGGTGTTCCACAGGTGCCTGGTGGGTTTTTCCACGACCTATGGAGGTTGCTTCAGAAGATCATGCGCAAAACAGAGTGTTCCATAGGTGACTTGTGGATTTTTCCACAACCTATGGAATTTCCAGCGAGAAATTTAAAGATTACATGGATTGATAAAGATTTAAAAGGAAAAGAAAATATAAAGAGGAGAGATAGGGGGAAACGGTTAGAGGAGAGAAAAAATCACCTCAGCAGAGAACATGGTGAAAGATAAAAGGGGAGCGTTCACAGAAAAAAAAACTTCTTCTCCTCCCTCTCGATCTCGTCTATTGTTTTGGGTACCGTTTAGTGTTTTTCATTTTAGTATGCATAACTAATTTCTTTTTGTTGGAGGATTGATGTAAGACTTTGGATTATAGGTTCTACTTTTTACATTTGATGTTTTGTTAATATTCTTCATCTCAGTGCTCTGTTTATGGTTTTATCGTTTATCTATGAGCAATTTCACAATTGGAAAATTGGGGATTGTTTGCGATTATAAACAAGACAGGTTAAATTATGTCATAATTGGGAAATTGGGCATATCTAATTAGTTTGCAATAGAGATGATTATAAATTTTTCATGATTTTATTGAATTTTTGTAAATTGACCTAAGGAATTGGGGGTTCGAATTCAGTAAATAGATTTTACCTACTAAGGGATTAGGGGTAAAACAACTCTCAGTAAACTCAAGTGGATGATTACATTACTTGCATCAAATGAAAAGGAGTAGAATTTTATTGGAAAAAGTACAAAATCAATCCTCTAACGATTCTTCTCTTTATTAAAGTTTTTGTTATAAATTTTATGCTTGCAATTATATTGATTTTGCATTTGCTCAAAATTACGTAAATTAGGAATTTAGTATTCAACAAGTCAATCCCAGAGGACGATATTTTATTACTACGTTAACGATTGGTTCACTTGTCCAACGTTCATCAAGTTTTTGGCGCTGTTGCCAGGGATTGATTTTTCTGTTGATATTAATGATCTAATTTGCTTGAGATTTGAGTTTTAATTTTTAGTTAGTTAAAATTGTTTGTGTTTTCAGTTTTTGTTTTTTCTGTTTTAATTATCTTGTTTGTATTTAATTTATTTTCACGCGATTTTTGTTGTTAGAATCTTGTGTCTTTAAGTTGTTTATGCAAGGTACAGTTGCAGAAAAAATCTTGCTTTTTGACCCAAAAATTGAACGTACTGCTAGACATAATAGGAGTATCGTAAGAAAGAAGAAGCAAGAAAGAAAAGCAGGGCCATCAGTTGATAAGAAGGAGGACATATCAACATTGGCAAAAGAACAACCTATGAGGAGGACTCTGCTTGCCTACTCGATGCCAAATACAAATAATTACCAAGGGAGCATCGGGAGACCGCCTATTCAAGCCAACAATTTCGAAATCAAGCCTGCACTGTTACAAGTCATCCAGCAGAATCAATTTGGAAGTGCAGGTTCAGAGGATCCTAATTCTCATCTGGAGAATTTTCTGGCGATTTGTGACACTTTCAAGATTAATGGAGTTTCAGATGATGCAATCCGCTTGAGGCTTTTTCCTTTCTCATTACAGGATAAAGCTAAAAGTTGGCTTCATACACAACCTCAAGGTAGTATTTGTACATGGGAAGATATGGCTACAAAATTTGTAACCAAATACTTTCCTCTATCCAAGTTAGCGAGAATGAGAAATGAAATCACTACTTTTGTGCAACAAGAAACTGAATCGTTGTACGAGGCTTGGGAAAGGTACAAGGAGTTACTGAGGAAATGTCCACATCATGCTTTACCAGATTGGTTGCAAGTCCAAATATTCTATAATGGTCTTGCTCCATCTTTCAAAGCAATTCTTGATGCGGCAAGTGGAGGATCAGTTAAACTGAAAACACCTGAGGAAGCTTTGGAGACTTTGGAGTTAATGGCAAGTAATACAGTGAATATGCAGTTTGACCAGCAAAATAGAAAAGCTGGAGTGTTAGAGGTTAATACCTTGGTTACTATCCTTGCCCAAAACAAGTTGTTAACACAACAAACTATTGAGTTGACGCAGAAGTTGGGTAATATGCAAGCAAAAGCAGTTAATACAACGTCTCTTCTATGTGATTTTTGTGGAGGAATGCATCAAAATGGTGAGTGTCATGTAACTCAACAAGAGGCACTGGTGAATGCAATGGGACAATAAAAAAATCAGTTTGCTAATAATTTTTCAAATTGGAGGAGCCCACCAAACAGACCTTGGAGTGGTTCGAATCAATCAAACCCACCAAGACCTCCTTATCAATATCAAGCACAATCTAGTAACCAAGGAAACAAGATGTCTACTTTGGAGAGTGTTGTGGAGAAATTAACGGTGCAAACCTCAACATTTGTGGAGCAAACTTCTAATTTCATGAATGAGACAAGGACTAATCTCAAGAATCAGGAAGCTTTAATCCAAAAGTTGGAGAATCAAATTGGTTAACTTTCACGACAAATTTCGGAGAGGCCTCTTGGAACAATCCCCAGTGACACCGTTCCAAACCCAAAGGAGCAATGTAAGGCAATTCAATTTAGGAGTGGGGGGTTGGTAGAAAATGAGAAAAAAAGTGAGGAGAAAAAAAGTGAGAAAAAAATGCACAAGGAGATGACATTGTAAAAGAGAGTGAAAAAAATGAGCGGAAAAATTGTGAGGAGAAGAGTGAGAGAGAAAAAAATGAAGAGAGTGAAAAAGGTAAAATGAGAGAATATGTTCCTACAATCCCGTTCCCTCAAAGGTTGAAGAAGAAAGATCAAGAGAAACAATTTTCAAGATTTCTTGATGTCTTTAAGAAGCTCCATTTAATATCCCATTTGTAGAGGCATTGGAACAAATGCCAAGCTATGCAAAATTTATGAAGGATTTGTTGTCTAGGAAGAGGAAGCTGCAAGAAGATGAAACCATAATGCTCACAGAGGAGTGTAGTGCAATAATTCAACAAAAATTACCTCCCAAGTTGAAGGATCCAGGAAGCTTTGTGATTCCATGTGAGATTGGAAATATAATGGTGAGTAAGGCATTGTGTGATCTTGGAGCAAGCATTAATCTGATGCCTTTATCCATTTTTAAAAGGTTGGGTATTGGAGAAGTGAAGCCTACTATGATAACTCTCCAATTGGCGGACCGTTCAGTGACTTATCCATATGGAGTAGTGGTGGACGTCTTAGTAAAGGTGGATAAATTTATCTTTCCAGCTGATTTTGTGGTCCTTGACATGGAAGAAGATACTAAAGTTCCAATTATATTGGGAAGACCATTCTTAGCTACGGGGAAAGCATTGATAGATGTACAACAAGGCAAGTTGATGTTAAGAGTGGCCGATGATAAAGTCACATTTTCCATAAATGAAGCAATGAAACAAAAGGTGGAAAAGGAGGATTATTTTCGAGCTGAAACTATTGAGTCTCTGGTGTATAAAGAAATGGATAATCATGGGAGGAAGAGTCCATTAGAGCTCACTTTGTTATCAGGTATGCAAGCGGAGGAGTTACTGGCAGAAGTGAGTGATGAAAAGGTGGTTCAATGTGCACATCAATTAGAAGTTCTTAAGCCTTTATTCAGTTCTACCAAAAGAGTAGAAGATCTCAGCAGGAGTGAAGGTGGAGGAAACGAGACATCCAAGGTAGAATTAAAACCACTTCCTTCTCACCTTAAATACAGTTTCTTAGATGAGAAAAAGCTCAATCATGTCATTATAAGCAATGAACTCATTATTGTTGAGGAAGAAGAGCTTGTGAAGGTGTTGAGGAAGTACAAATCTGCTATAGGTTGGCAAATTGATGATTTACAAGGTATTAGTCCTACGATGTGCATGCACAAAATTTATTTGGAAGATAACTTCAAACCTATCCGACAACCACAAAGAAGGCTCAATCCCACAATGAAAGACGTGGTGAGGAAAGAAGTGATAAAGCTATTAGACGCGGACATTATTTATCCAATTTTGGATAGTGAGTGGGTGAGCCCGATTCATGTGGTGCCTAAGAAAGGTGGGATGACAGTTGTGAAAAATGAAAAGAATGAACTCATTCCCACAAGAAAGGTGACTGGGTGGCGCATGTGCATTGACTACAGAAGACTTAATCAAGCTACAAG
>Ga0214542_1007664_pt1 | contig 18558 bp, 12 predicted proteins | sample CNSS1metaG_FD_160096 | JGI IMG/M metagenome (GOLD analysis project Ga0214542, IMG submission 160096) | Root nodule microbial communities from cowpea collected in UCLA plant growth center, Los Angeles, California, USA - CNSS1 | ecosystem: Host-associated > Plants > Roots > Nodule | place: USA...
ATAGCGTTATAAATTTAAAGGAAACTAAATAGTACTTTTATTACAATTTTCAAAATCTGACAAACAATGAAAACCCTAAGAATTTCCTAACTCAAAATCCCTAGGATAGCCCTCTCTCCATCTCAGGTGTTAGCAGCATCACCTGTATCATAAACTGCTCTCGTGTAAAGAATTACACGATCATCGCCAAGCACAAATAGAAAGGGTGAGCTCAACAGAATATAAGAAACATAATAGGTAAACAATACAATTACACCCAATTATATTCTCATAGTTAGACCCTAATCACATCCTTAATACCCCAAGGCTTGTAAACCTCCAATTTAATCAACAAAGTTAGCCATGGACTTGGGATTCATGATGCTCACACGAACCTTCCCGCTCGTGGTCCAGCCTCTACGAACCTCCCCGCTCGTAGTTCTACTCTACGGACCTGCCCTCCCGTAGTCCAACACATGTGATCCACCAGCTACGTACCTCTCTGCACGCAGCATCTCTCAACTGTGAGCACGGAACATACAAACTTACCTCGCTCGTATCCTCACAGGAGAGTAATTGAGTATGAACCTCCCCGCTCATACCATCACATGCCAATCACCTTCCATGAACCTACCCGCTCATGGCACAGCATCTCCTGATCCACGTTCTCATAAATGCGTACAAACAATACCCACAAACTGCACTAAACTCGCTTGGGCTAGAAGCCTTAGCTTAAGCGATCAGGCTTGTCTCGCTTAGGCTAAGCTTCCTCGCCTGAGCGAGTGTGCTACAGCAGCTCACTTGCGAAGTCTCGCTTAGGCGAGCCTATTTCGCTTGGGCGAGCCTTTCCTTCGCCTAGAGCATCACTCTCGCCTAGGCGACGAGCTAAACATCATACAAAACAATCACGAGTTCTCGCTTAGGCGAGAACCTCTCGCCTGGGCGAGATGCCCCAAACCCGAGTCTCACAACCCTCAATTTCTCGCTTAAGCGAGATACACTCGCCTGAGCGAGCTAACAAGTCGCCCAAAACCATGGGCCTCCGCCTGAGCGAGTGGCTCGAGCAGAATAAGGGTCACCATTCTGCAATTCTCGCCTGAGCGAGCCTGGCTCGCCTGAGCAAAATCAACAGATAAGTTCCCTGTTTACGCACACCCAAACACATAAACAAGACCCAAAATCACATTCAACATTACCCAAACACTTCATCACATAACACCAGCATTAAGAACCTGATTCAGACTCCAACTTGACCATAAAATTCGAATTTTTAACCACAATCACACATACAGCATTTCAAACCTCATTATTGGCATATATTCGCATAAGGATTTCCCATACACATCAAAACCATAAGAAACTCAATTTCACAGTATATTGGCTATGAAAATCTCATGTCTATCATACAATTTATTCATGCCCAACACAGAATGCAAAGATTGTCACCAAATACATATAGATATGAAAAAGAGCTCCCCTAACTTTTGAATCCTTGCTTCAAAAGGTTGTCTAACCTAGGATTTGGGATACCTAAGAACCCTCCTTTTGCTCTCTCAACTACCACAATTTTGCTCTCAATCCTAATTCACTTTCCCACTCAAAATTCGTGCTCCCTTCTCACTCTAGGTTTCAGACTTCTAAAACCCTTCAATTTGCCTAATTCTCCCCTTTTATATGGCTCCTAATTGTGGTAAAAAAAATAAAACGAAAAATGGTCCCTTTTAATGTTTATCATTACCTTTTATAGACCATTATAGGTTGTTTCTCCCAACTCCCTTGGGAGCCCATTGTCTCTAGGGCTTTCCCACCCTTTCACATTCAGACCACAAGTATTTTAGCAAAAATAAAGAGATTAATTTGTTCTCAGCAAGGGTTGAACCCACAACCCCTTTAATTTGTTATGTTTATTTGACGTTAAAACACGTTTTATGATATTATTTTATTTGTTTATACCATTTTACACATTTTCACTTCAATGTTAGTTAAGAAACGTGTTTTAAACATCAACTAAACTTAATAAAATTTGATAGAAAAGGACTAAATATATATATATTAATTATAAATTTGTTAACAAAATCAACATAAAAGTAAGTGAGGTGAACTTAGGACGGTATGAATTCAAAAGAAGGTTAGGAGAAGCAGTTTTACTGGAAAGTTGAAAAGAAGATTGAATGGTATGAATTAAGTTAGGAGGAGAAGTGGTATGGTGTCCAATCACACACCATGCGCCAGCCATATGGTATGTTATGTTTTATGAAATAAGTTTTATAAATTAAGTTATGACAATACATAGCTTATGGCTATTTAATTACACCATGTCACAACCATTTTGGTGTTCATCCATCAACTTAAATGTTTCCTTAGCTCTATTTCTTAATAATATATTCACAGAATGATATTTCTTTTTTGTTTATTTTATTATATAATTGGGACCCTCAATTCATAATACTGCACACAAAAATGGAATGAATTTTATGATGATCAAAATGTGTCCTAAAATAAATTCAAGTACACTAAGACCTTATTAAAATGTACTAATTAATCCGTAAATCTCACTAACTCAGGCTAATACCTTCACGTTGGAGTAAGTTTTTGAACTCATCACGTTATGAATACATATCGAAACTTAAATACAACATCAATATTGGACAAATTACATATGAATACATTTGTAAACACATACGTTATAAATTTGTTAACAAAATCAACATAAAACTAACCAGAGTGAACATACCACGTTGTGATAGTTTGAAGAAATTCAATTATAAATGTTAGGAGAAGAGACTTCTATTAGAAAGTTAAAATGACAAAAAGAAAAAGAGATTGATGGGTATGAATTAAGCAAAATCAATCAAGTTTTGGCACTATAAATTGAGATGATTAAATTATCATTTCTCATCAATTTCACAATGAATTATCTCAAAGTTACATTAATCATTTCTCTCTTCTTCTATGGTTCAGCAGTGGAATTTCAGTACTGGAAAATGGCCCAAACTTGGCCATCAGGCTTTTGTGCCCATAAGGCCTGTGATGCCACAAAAACAATACCATTCAAGTTTACTATACACGGATTGTGGCCATCCAATTACAGCATACCACAACCATCTTTGTGCTCATCTACTGGTTTAAATATTTCTTTGGTAAGCTTCTATTTTATGATAATATTATTTCGATATTATATTTAGAAGATGACTTTTATTTATTTATTTTATTAGATTAGCGGAATAGTTCATGAACTTGATCAAGATTGGCCGAATTATCTTTGGAACAACAATTACTTTTGGAATTCAGAATGGATGAAACATGGAACGTGTTCAAATATGCTACCATTTGATTATTTCAGACTCACGTTAGATATTTATGCAAGGAATGATCTTCAACAAATACTTGAACATGCAAATATATTACCTGGTAGTACTTACCTTACAAGCCAAATCATCGCAACTATAAAAACATCACCAATTGGTGTTGAACCACAAGTGAGTTGTAGAAGTAAGGATTTGGTTGAAATAAGGCTATGTTTGAACAAAAGCCCCATTCCCCATTACATCAACTGTCCTAAACCACGATTAAATTGTCCTAACAAAGTAAACTTTCTGTAAAATTTAAATTCAACCTTGTAATAATGCATTTTACAAAAATAAAGTTCTTAGTTTTATACATGGTCCTTCTCTAAACTTGTTGAATATGATTTAGTTTAATGTTCTTAATTGAAGCATGATTTTGTCAAAAGTAGAAGGCTAATAAGGGAATACTATTATAAGCCTCTTGTTTATGATTTTTTTTAAGAATAAAATACTTTACAGTCATACCAATGACATTATTTAAGGTATTATTTCAACTTACGTGTTGTCTAATTTAAAAAAAATAATAATGATGTTATGCCTAAACCAAAACAAATTTATTGAAGTAGTGTATTTATTTATTTTTAATAACCGGAACGACATTATTATTTAAACTATCCCAAAATCATAATATTTGTTCACAAAGTAGAATAAATTTTATGACATGTTCATAATATTCTTCAACTTCTTTAAACAAAATCTAAACCATTGGATTGTTTTTTAACATTTGTTGATAATCTTTAGTTTGAATTCTTTAACATTTGTTCTTATTAATTGTAATCTAAATCATTTAGTTCTTTTATTTTCAATGAAAGCTAACTGAGAGTTGAATACTTTGGTATCTAAATTAGAAAGAAATTGTGAAGTTGTAATCTCTGTGTTATAGCAAATTTTTCCCTAGAAGTAGATTATATCATTAACACTTTAATTAAATTACATTGATTTCTAGGTGTGATTCCTTTTTTGTTCCTTTCTTTCTCGTTTATCGTCTAGCACTTGCAATTTTCTTTATTATTCAATCTATTTATGCGCTAGACACTTTGTAGTGAATTCATCTTAACTAATTCCTAACATTTAGAATAATAAGAAAAAAAAAATATTATCAAACCATTATTCAATTATCATAAATGTTTGGGACCTTAAATTCATAATATTGTACATAAAAATGGATTAAATTTTATGACATGTTTTAGTGCTTGCTAAAAGTGGAATGCATATTATGTCATGTTTTATGTACTTCCTCAAAAATGGAATGCATTAAAAGTGTGTAATTGCAAAGCACTTTGGGAAAGTGAATGTATTACTCTGAAAGCATTTTTATTTTATTTATCGATACCATTCTTCGTATTACTTTGATTATTGCAAAGCACATTTCTTGTTAAATATTTTTTTATTTTTACGAATGAGTTTGACTCAATTTATTACGCCTATTTTGTGCATGATTCATAAAATAATACATGCTTAATTTAACCTTCCCTGTTAATCACTACAAGAAAAAATATTTTTAACGGCGTTATTTTTGGCATTTCCGGAGCTTTTAACCCCGCTAAAGGAGTTACCGTATACACAATCATCGCTAAACACAAGCAGATAGGGTGAGCTAACATAATAAACACTTATTCGTATATAATTCAAATACATAAATCAAAAACACATCAAAGGAATTATATCCTGCCATCCCACATTACCATAACCATGATTGATATCAAATTCACACCAAAGGAATTCCATCCTTTGACCCCACATGGTCACAACCATGGTTTGATATCCAATTACATCAAAGGAATCTCATCCTTTCCTCCCACATAGCCACAACCATGTTAACCGTGTTCTACGTCTTCTAGTGAGTACCTCAAGATGCCTTGCTGCCACACCTATCGGCCACAATCGATAGAACACGTGTAGGAAACCATGCTACGGATCACACACTATAACGCCAGGTGGAGTTCCCAATACGAACGTAGTTCGTAATGTCCCAAAACTACCAAACTCGTTAGCTAATTACTGAGGAGGGCAATTTATCTAAACCCATCCGTACTGGCCACAACCAGCACACTCACACCGACAACACTCGCCAACCCGAACCACAACTCAAGAGTTCCTCATGTTCATCCGTTATCCCGAGCCACAACTCAAGGGACGTCATTCCAAGCCGCAACTGAAGGAACGCCACATGCTTAACCCCTATCCCGAGCCACAACTCAAGGGATACGTTCCAAGCCACAACTCAAGGAACACCAGCAAGCCCACCTTCGATATATCCTATAAGCCCAGTAGACCATGCATCACAAATCAAACATAAACCATTATAATACGACAATATCGCTTGACTTAAAATACCCATTAGCACCATTCTTTGCTTAGGATAGAAGCCTTCATTCAAGCACCAAAGCCTATCTCGCTTAAGCTAGAATCTCTCGCCTGAGCGGACACCTTGCATAAAATATCCTCAAACTCTCGCTTGGGCGAGCCTTACACGCTTGGGCGAGACCACCCTTCGCCTAGGAATCCAGTCTCTCGTCTAGGCGACGAGTCAAAACAGTCAACACATCATTCCTCGAATTCTCACTTAGGCGAGGAAATCTCGCCTGAGCGAGACGCTCTTTTGCCCAAAGAAAAGGGCTTCACCAAAGTTCGAACCCATACCATGCTCATCATCAATTCAATGCACAACCACTCAAGTAATTTGTGTTTCGTGATAATTCACAAAATTCTATAATTATGTTATCACTCAACATGATCATGCATATTATTAAAAATTAATAATAATTAAAACAACACATAATTGGCATACATAAGACTCAAACTCAAGTCCTCTCACACAATAAAATACTCTCAACCATTTGAGCTAGTACTTTTCCACATCACATCAATCAATATTCAATGCCATAAAGGCTCTCACTACCCGTATTTATTAATTAATTAATTAATTTTACGGGTCTTACATAGGTTCTAACATTTTGTCCAATAATTAGATACCCACAAATATGCAATTAATCAATGCATGCATTTAAGAACATGAATAGAACACAAGAGTATAGAAAAAAGAAATATTGAATAGTAGAAATCACAAAGATTTAAGATACTATGTCCAACCCCCGTGAATACGAGAGTTAGTTACTCCTATAAATTGTGAACTCTAGGAAAAAGAATTATAATGAATGTCTATAGTCTCTAGAATGCATCTCTACCTCCAAAGATCAACTTTTAATTCAACAACGTGAATGATGATATTTTAACCCACTTTTTTCACCTACTTTTAATTCATCGTTTTCATCACTCTTAAATCATCTATTTTGATTTTTTTTTTAGTGATGGATGTGATAATCTAAGAGTGATTGAAGTGGTGGGTTAAAATTGGATAAAAAAAAGTGGGTTAATATATTATTATCCTTAAAAAAGGTTATCAGATGTCAAAGCACACGCATTTTTATTTTATCAATCGATACCATTCTTCATATTACTTTGATTATTGCAAAGCACATTTTTGTGAAATACTTTTTTATTTTTACGAATGAGTTTGATTCAATTTATTACGCCTATTTTGTGCGTGATTCATAAAATAATACATGCTTAATTTAACCTTCCCTGTTAATCACTACAAGAAAAATTATTTTTAACGGGATTATTTTTGGAATTTCCGGGGTTTTTAACCCCGCTAAAGGCATTACCTGCGGTTTGCTTTTCCCTTAGAAAAACCAGCGTCGTTAACATATTACCGACGATTTTGACTAACCCCTAGTAAAGCAACACTTACTGGCGGTTTTGAAACCCCTGGTATTTACCGGCGGTTTTGAAACCCTTGTATTTACCGGCGGTTCTGGAACCCCTGGTATTTACTTGTTTATTTGTTTATTTATATATGGCAGTTTTTAAACCCATATATGTTTATTTGTTTCAATTTAGTACCCGCTCTATTTGTTTGAATTTTGTCCAAATAATTTTTTACAAAATAGAAAAATATTGTGTCTCCCTTAAGACCAAATTTATTATTTATATTTATTATTAAAAATGACTTATAAAATTAAGTATTAAAATTTATATTAAAGTTAATAGTAAAAGTCATGAATAACAAAAGATAAACATGTTATTCAATACTTAATTTTATAAGTCATTTTTAGTAACAAATATCAATATTACATTTATATAAATAATAAATTGTCTTAAAAGAGATACAATATTTCTCTATTTTAAAAAATATATATATTTTAAAAAAAAATTTAAACAAATAGAGTAGGGACTAAATTGAAACAAATAAACATATATGGGTACTAAATTGAAACAAATAGACACATGTGGGGACTAAATTGAAATCAAGACAATGACACTTGGCATGTACCTTACCACGTGGCGATACCTTGCCACGTGTCACTGACAATACCACGTGTCACATCAAGGATTTGACACGTGGCAAAAAAAATTAAAAATAAAAATTAAAAAATTAAAATAAAAATAAAAAAAACCAGAGGCTGACACGTGGCAGGGTACTACATTGATGCACATTACGAATTTGGGTACTAAATTGAGAAAAACTTAAAAGTGGGTACCATTTTGAAATTTTGGAACCAAACTGGGTATGATCCGAGTAATTAAATAAAACTACCACAAACTGACACATGGCACTAGCATTGACACATGAAACAATAGTGACTTGACACATGAACAATTTTTTTGAAATTAAAAAAATATTAAAAAAATTTAAAAATATAAAAACCAGGAGTTGACACGTGGCATGTATTGTTCAAAAATGTTAACTATTTAAACACCGTTAGTGAAAATGACCAAATTGAACAAAATTTGACAAAAACAAGAACCTAATTGAACACAAAACGAAAGTGAGGACCAAATTGAATAAAAACAACAAAAATAGAAACTAGATATATATTTAAGCCTTTTATCTTTTATCATCAAAACAAGTTCCTTTCTTTTTTAAGGCGATAACACATGCTTCAAGGTAAAAAAAAGATCACTTTGAAATTGAAATAAAACAATATCATATTATAAATGAGAAAGACTAAACCTTTAAAATAAAATTAAATATCAATTTTCATATTATCAATTGGTTTCATAAATTATCATATACTTAATTATAGTGTGAAATTGATGAAACATTTTGAATATGTACAAGTGAAAATTATGATAACCAATGGATGAGAATAAGAAACATAATTAACTATTAATTCTTACACAACTTTCCTTATAAGCTGCCCCATAACGTACAACATTCACATCAAGCTTCACATTAAGCTTCTCAATTTTGTGGGTACTTAAATTAAACCAGACTAGTTCATCATCATGGGTATTAAAGAGTATATTGCCCATATTCCATGTTCCAATAAGGTAAACAACATAAGGTATGGGTCCAAAAACATGGAGTTTAGTCCATGCTTCCTTTTTACTAACTTCAGCTAAAATATATAGATCAATTATACCTTCATAATTTGACATTAAAGCAATTGACCCATTTAAGATCAATAAGTGTCTCCATTCATAATCTACTTCAAAATTATAAAATATTTCCTTGGGTATGTCTAAAGGTGCCCAGGTCATAATTAAAACCTCATTGCTTAAGTCAAATGATACCAAACATCTATCATAAAGTTCAGAACCCAACAATGACACATTCCTTCAAAGTACAATTTATCCATATCATCATAACACACAGGCACATTAATATCATGTTTGAGTTTCTTCCAAAAGTTACTTTTTAAGCTATACATCTCCAATATGGGTGCATATTTGGAATCATTTAAGTCTTCCATATCAGTATCATCACCAAAAGATAGATATATAATTACCTTATAGTCATCTCTAACACAATCATAACCAAATCCTTGATAGTGACGATCAAAATTGATACCGTATTGTAAAGGCTCAAATGGACTAGGAGGAATAACCTTGAAATCGTTGTTAGTTGGGTTCCACAAACATGAAGTTCATTTATCATGTGAATATATGCAAACAATTCCATTAATAGTAGAAGAACCTAAAATATAAAATATGACATTGTGATCCTTTTAAAGTGGATTGGGCCAACATATTTTTTCCTTATTTTGAAACCACTCATTCGAAACTGAATATAAGGTGGTACTATCTATAGTGACGCTTAAAAGGAGAGATGTGTCACCATAGGAGGAATGATTATTACAAATGAAGCTATTATGAAAGAGGTTCATGAAATGAGAATTTTCAAACAAAAGGGTCCATGATCTTTGTAAGCATCCAAATCTCTTGAGGGATTTCAAATGCAGTTTAGAAAGAATAAAGAATATAAGATCATCTGGTAAGTGATTCATAAGTCTTTGAGCTACAAATTGTTTGTCCCTCTCTTGGTTGTGCAACCAAATGTTAATGAGTTGCCAATGCCCTTTGGTGTTCCATAAGTAAATAGGATGGGAAATGTGCTGGCAATTTTTGACAACGATATTCTTGATGGTGGTTTTTTCCAAGTACTCCAACTGTTAAATAAAATTACTGAACAAAAGAAATAAAAGAAAATGTGAATGAGTTAATTTATAAACCTGGTTTTCCTTGAGGAAAAGGGTGATATTGGTCCCCCTTGAGAGTCGTTGGGCATTGGTGTCCTTGGTAACAATGAAAGAGCCACTACATTGAGATTCCCAGATATATTGATCATGATCATTATGCTTAGAAGTGACGATAACCTTATGAGCAACCAAATAAGCAGAGTAAAACCCAACTCCCAAACTATCTGCCAAATCTAAAATAAAAACATAGACACATTGTTAAAATATAATGAGCGTGTAACAGAAATGCAACCAAATGCGAAACATTAGTGTCCGGCCTGCTTTGGACATGCCAATACCAGTGTCGATGATAGAAAGTGTTTTGTTACCCTTATGGGGGCACCAATCTTATAATCATCCTATCATCTAAAATGTTATGGTCCATAAGCCTCTCAACTTGAATTTTATCCAAAGCCTGTGTGTATATACAATGATCGATAACACTTATAAGAAAAAAATGTATAAATATAAAATCAAATTAAAAGATTACTTACATTTAAAAGCATTATTGATAAGTTCGCAAAGAAATATTTCTTTATTAGAATAAAAGGTCTTGTTCATCAGGCTCAACATTGCTTATCCCACCCGATCGTCCAAACATCTCATCATTGGTCATTACAATTGTTTTGGAATAATGGTAAACCAATTGGAGCCAAATCAACAAAACAAAATCACTCTTACAACCAGTTTTATATTCGTTTATAACAACCACAAAATTTTAATCTCTTAATAGAAAACTATCATACACTCTTACTTTTATTATCTAATACAAACATCTCATCATTCACCATTACAATTGGTTTGAAATAATAACAAACCAAATTCATGCAATTCAACAAACCAGAGCCACGTAGTCATATCCATTTTTATATTCATTTATTACAATTACCAAGTTTTAATCTTTTAAAAGAAAACCATTGTACATTTTTCCTTTTTATTATTTAATTTTAAAATGCATTAAGTATTTCTTACCATTAATTAATTAATTTTTAAAGTCATTAATAAAGCATTATCATGATCACTTTTTTTTCTATAATGTTTTTTTAATTTTGAAATTTTAATTTTGAAATATTATTCAACTTTGTTTCAAGTTTTTAATTAAGTCATTGTAGAGTGAGAGCTTGTGTAATGAATGGATATTTGATCTTAATTATAAACTACCAAAAACATTGTAGCATATTAACACACATGTGTGCAAATTATAATACTTTTAAAATGCTACCATTTAACTTATAAATAAATGTTATTAAAAATATTAGTAACATTTTTAAAATATTACCATTTTATTAACTAAATGTGATTAAAAAAAATTAGTAACATTTTTATAAATATTTCAGTTTATATGTAAAAATATTATTAAAATTCCGTAAAATATACCTAACATTTGATAAAATGTTATTGATAACATTTCTTTATACATTACAAAAATTATAATTTTTAACGTCAGTTACGTATGATATTTAGTGGTGATTAAAACCGTCACTATTTCTTCTTCCGTCGGTTAGTCCATCGACACAGAATTTGGCGTCACAAAGTTACTGTAATGTCGGTTTAGTATAACCGCTGAAATAACCGTCACTAAAATTATTAAAATCGATTTTAACCGTTTCTAAAATTGATTTGAAAAATTTTGTATTTAATATTTAACGTCAGTTACAACCGCCGGTAAAATCTCTAAACTTTAATAGTGGCGGTTATAACCACTGGTAAAATCATAAATTTTCTAAAATAAAAAATCTGAAAAAAAAAAACATAAATACTTAAAAAAAAACTACGTTTCGAAAAGGAACCCCTTTTTTTTCGCTTCTTTCTACTTAAAGTTTGTTTTTTTTTTTCAAAATCAAATAAGATAAAATACAATAAGATATTGATGTTGTTGGTATGACTTTAAAATTTTTGAATTTTTACACATTTATTTATTTAACGAGAAAAGATTGTATTTGTTTTTTTTATGAGGTAGTTATCATATTATGTGTCCATAAGCAACAATTTAATACTAAATTAATTTATTAGGAAACACTTTGTCAAAATATTCACTATTTATGTGTACACATCTTCACAATAAATAACTAAATAAATAAATATATAATTAGATATCTATATTGATCTTCAAATTAAATTTTTCATATTTCCATGAAAAGTTGAAATTCATTTTCACAAAAAAGGTTTAATAAGAAAACGTATCAATAACTATTTACGTTAATATTTACGGAAAGATTAGGCACAATAAATTTTACCACCAACACAATTTGAAATACCGCTAAAATGAATGTTGAACTTGCTCTGTGATGGATGAACAAAACTTGACATCTTCAACGTTTAAGAAAAAAACGGAATATTTGCTACAATAAATCAAAAGGATTGTTCGCTATAAACAATTGAGAAGTTAAAAATTATATTATACAGGATAACATAATTCTAAAAACCTGCAAACAATAACATTCATACTAGTATATCTAATTGCAAAATTCCAAAATTTCATGATTGAGTTAAACCTTTCATTTCAACCAAGGTTTAGCCATTCATTTCAGCTCCTACACAACACAATCAATTTGAACTATCACCAAAATTTACCTCATTCAGGAACATCAACCACTTTGTATCACTCTGCACTGACCTCAGCCAACCATAAACCAGGAAAATGTGTCTGCAATAAATTCAACCAGGGAAAACATCACAACATTATTACAAAATATAAAAACTCAACTAAAATACACCCATCTAATCAAACATTATAGTAAGTTTGTTGACTTTATAACTTGTGACTTCCTTAAAACTCAGGTTTTCTCCATTATCATTTCATCACAAATTGACATGGATGTGCTAAGTGTTTCTGACCAGCCCTGGTCTTAGATTAATGACATCAAACATGTAAGTCTTGGATCCTAGAGTGACATCAAAGCAAGGTCATTTTTCTGACAAGACAAATATGTGTTCTGCCAAGGACCCCATTCTGACTTGGACATATAGTCACACATCGTTTGTGCATGCTAACTATCTTGCTACTTGGGCTTGTGATTTGCAATAAGTGCCATCTATTTTTAACAGTTTTTCCTACACATTCAGCTTGTATATAAGGCGTCCTACACCTTGTTGTTTGCGTCTAACATTCATTCTCACCCTTTTCTTGCAGTTTCGTATCTGTATTCAGCATTGTATATATAAGCATCTCCTACCCAAAGTTCTTGTTTTCCACTTCCTTCACCGACATTCATAATACATAGCTAAATACCTTAAATATTATGTTGAGGCAAGCCTAATATAAGCTGATTTTTCTAGTCATTAGCACACTAATTTCACCACACGCAGAAAGCTTTATATTATTATACCAGAAAGTAGGAATCAAAATCTTATTTTTAGTACAAAACAAACAAAGTATATAAAGGTAAGGCACAATACCTTGATGCCACATTCAATTTGAAAAAAGCCACTCATCAGGATATTGGAGACGTAGAAGATTGCTGTAATTAAGTATTTCAAATAAACATGGTTAATTAATTTTATTTCTAAATGGAAACTGTAAGTATATACAATTATTATAAATATATACAAGAATAATGTGAGGAAATTAAAGAAATAAACACCTTCTATTCTTTATATAATTATGGCATAAGGTTCTCTGCCACCATTTGTTCTCAATTACAAGCACTTACCGGCTTGCATTCAATGAAAAACATATGAAACCATGAATTAATACTAAACAACAATGATTTATCACCGAAAAATAGAAATTGAAGTTACAGTTAAAAAAAATTGAAGTTAGGATTAGGGTTTGTAACACTCAAAATAGTTTATAGAGAGAAAAAAAACTGATATAGAAAGCAAAAACACTTACGAAGAAGATTTCTACGAAGAAGAAAATGGCTTTGGAGAAATAAGAACACAAATTCCACGAAGATAAAAAAACGAGAGCACTAGTCAGAGAAAATGAGTGCCATTGTAAGTGAAAGGTAAGGAAAAGAAAGTTGCAAGGAGGAGAAGAAGCGTTCGAGCGGAAGTAAGAAGATGAAGGAGCAGGGGATAAAAAGCAAAGAAATAGACAAATTCAAGGGCTAAAATTTTCATTCGGTTTTAAACCGCCAAAAATATAATATAAATTAAAAAATTTTAAAATCATAAGGTCGGTTGACTAAAACTGCCGGGAAATAATTGTCGGTATAAAATAATTTTCTTGTAGTGATAATTTGGTAATATATTTTTGTGTAACTAATTATATATATATATATATATATATATATATATATATATATATATATATATATATATATATATATATATATTAGTTAGGGTTCATTATAACTAAACGGATCCAAAAAAAAATACTAAAAAATATTAAGAAAATGACAACTAGTTGAAATTAGAATTTTTTGTATTAACTTGTATTTTTCTTTGGAAACTAAAAGATTCAAATTAGTTTCGAATATGAAATTTTTGAATCGGTGTAAACCGAATCAAATCAAACCAAAATCAATTATGTAAAGATTATTATATTATACATATTATTTCACTCATGTATGATATGTGTGTGCTAGAATATAATGTTCCTAACTTTGTTCATGCCTATAAATGTGGAGAAAGAATATGTTGAACATATGAATGAGATCAAAAAAGACTTATATTAATAATATGAATTGTACTGTATGGGTCGGTTGACACTAATAATCGATCGGGCGTGTGAGATTACTTCCAAAAAGAGTTCTTATGAGGTTATCAAACATGCAGCCGAATGAACTATCCCACTGACACCAGTTAGACTCTCTATAGGATTTCACCCCAGTCTATCATGGATCACGTCGACTGATCAACATTCGTGTGAGATTACTTTGAAAAACTATAAATATAAGACAAAGGTATGGTTGTTGGAGTTTTTTTTTATCTCACATGAATAATAGTATTAACTGCCGTCGTGGATCACACAATTTTTTACTTTAGTAACATAACGCCTTTGACACGTGGATCAAGCAATTGCTGACTTTAGCATCAGAGCATTTTGACATGTACTTGTGATTGATTAACGTACATGAGCACTGAACGGACGATAAGAGTAAAGGTTTGGAAACTTGACAAGTTGTTTAAGTGAACGTTCTCGATTCCTATATTTGAAACATAAATGTTGCATCTATTAGGTTTGATGGAGAAAATTATTAAAAGAAAACAAATCAAAATAAAACAAATCAAAATAAAACAAATTTTGAATTTATAATTTGAATGTTCTACAATATTATACACATTTATTGACCAAATTTGTTAAACTTATGAGAAGTATATCATCTGGGTTATCCTCTAATGCCACAATGTATAAATATAATATATGTAATAAGTAAATAAATTTATTTTTGTTTTTCGAAGGTTAAAATTATCTTATTAAAGGTACCACCAAGAACAAGTTATATAAAAATATCTATTATCATGTTATTCTAGCTACTTTCTTCATTTCATGGTCTTCATGACCTAAAAGGTGATAATAAATTAGAGAAAATTATCCAAATTTAAAATTTTGGTTGGAGTTTTCAGTAACCACTAGTTCTTTAGTTTCTCACATCTAAATGGTGGAAAGATTTAAGAAAGATTTATGGTTCTAGTGAGGACAAAACTTGGTTTGACAAGAGTGTGTATTGGAAAGTAGGATCTGGAACTAGGATTTTATTTCGGGAAGACATATGGGTAGGGGATAGATCACTTAAAGAATATTATCCTAGGTTATATGCCAACTCTAATAAGAAAGAACAAACAATAAGTGAATGTCGGGAATGGGACAACGACAAATGGGAATGGAATTTGGCCTGGAGAAGAGAATGGTTTGAATGGGAGAGACCTCAAATTGAAATGTTCTCAGAAGACATTCATAAGATAACTCTTGCTAGGGAAAGAAAGGATTGTTGGATGTGGAATGATGGTGAAGATAAGGTTTATACAGTTAAATCGGCATATCAAAAGTTACAAGCAAGTGAAGCAGATCAACAACACTTCTTCGATTACCTTTGGAGAGTAAAGGTTATCCCCTCTACGAAGTTTTTTATGTGGCGGGTTATTCTAAATGGAATACCAACAAATGTGAATTTAAGACTTAGAGGGGTCAACCTAAACAATGATAATTGTGCTATGTGTGGTGAGCATGAAGAGAGCATAAGTCATTTATTCATTACCTACAGAGTTGCTACCAAAGTTTGGAACATGTGCAATAGATGAACAGGGACTTTGGGGGTATGTCATAATCAGGTACAAGCACATTTCGAACATTTCCACCTGTTGGACCTCAACCATAAAGGTAATATGTTATGGAGGGGGTGTGGATTGCTATAGTGTGGATTCTCTGGAATCAAAGGAATCATGTAGTTTTTAAGAACAAATTACCATATCCAGATGAAATCTTCAGTATGGCCCAAGTGAAAGTATGGGCATGGTTGAAACATAAAAATGCAAATGTTACCTTTTCTTTTTCTGATTGGTGCTTTTGTCCCTTACATTGCTTAAGATCAATAGGTAGGCACCCATCATACACCTAGGTTGTAGGAATCTTCAGAAGTAGGTATGTACTTAGTCTTGAGGGATTTTTACCATAGGGAGGCTTTACATTAAAAGGTGTAGCATGGGAGAGGAATAGAGCATTCATGAGTTAGGAAGAATAATATGGTATTTGTAAAGGGATATCTATGATTTATCACCTAGACTTTGTGGTCTAGAGTGTTTTGTTTTTGCTGCAGGTGTACTGTTCAGTTTCTACCAAGGAAGAATCGCATATGGATACCTTTCATGGATGCAATATAGGCATGTGTGCGGAGGCAAATTTTGTGAAGTGAGCTTTTACTGGAGGATTTATGTTATGCTTTTAGTATCTTAGTTGTTTAATGTGGTAGGTTGTCTGATTATATACTATAGTTTTGGGGGTAGTTTTGTAGACTTATTGTTTAAATACAAACTTTAAAGTCTTTCATTTACATTTTATATATTTTGGTAATCTTGTAAGTATCTGTGTATAAGGGTTAGAATACCCCAAATACTCTATTATATAAGTATACATATTTTTGCCGACCAAAATATATATATATATATATATATATATATATATATATATATATATATATATATATAATGTTAATGATACAAGTATACAATGGGATTTAAAACCATGGTGGTTTCTTTATCTTTTGTGATAGTAATTTGAATATATACTTAAGTATAAATTAGTAGTTCATTACTATTTTTATCTTATTCTACCTATTTAACATAGTTCATGGTTTTCATAATAATTAGGTGACAAATATTGGTGTTGAAGTTTTAACAGGAAAGTTGCAAACATAGCTCTTTTAGGTATTGTGTTTATAAGATATACAAAAAGAAACAGAATCAAAATTCATTTGAGTTTAGGTGAAAATTAATTTAAGGATGTAGTTTTGTAATCGAAGAAAATTAAATCAACAATTTTTCCTTTTTTTCTTTCTATGCTTTGGTAGTTAAGCCAATACTGATGTTTTTGCGAAGTTTCCAACACCAAGTCTTAATTACCTCATTTTTGGGTTAATGTCTTATTTACGTATTATTTCTCGTAAAATTTCGTTATTTATATGATAATCAATTCTATCTTATTTATTAATAATTAAGTGTTATAAAATAAAACTATTAATAGATATAATAGATGGAAGGAGAGAATGAAAAAAGTGAGAATTGAGATCAAGTATTACAAAATGTAATCATGAAGGATACGAATCAAATAGTTGATATAAATATTTAATATTTAAATTTTATAAAGAGTAATTACTCATATAAATAATTGTAGCAAACCAATCAATCATATAAATCATGTGAGAGTAATTGTATCAAATTAATAGACAACCATTAATTTATAACATAAAAAATATTGTTTTAAACTTATTTCCATTTGAAAAAAAAAACAAAAATAGTTCCACTATTTTTTCTTATTTATTCTTATTCTTTAAAGTGCATCCGATCAAAGTTAAGATTTGCTTAGAGCAAAGAGACAAATCTCATAAGAAGATAGTTTATCATTAGTGAAAGATTATTTAATTGAGTACATTTTTAAGAAATTATAATTTGTTGAGATATATTTTTCTCTTTTTATGGAAAGTAAATATAAATACGGTTAGAAGTCTCACATCGACTAGAGATAAAGCTAATTCACAATATATAAGTGAGTGCAATCCTCACCTTACAAGTATGCACACTAAACTTTATGTTGTACAAAAAGCCTGAGACATGAAGACAGTTACTGCTAAAGGTAACTATAGTTAGGTTTTTTTACCATTAATTGGTTGTTTTATGTGGATCCAACTTAAAAAAAAAAATGAGGTAAAAAACCCAAAAAACATTCCATCTGGCCAAAAAATCATTATTGCTCCTGTAAACATGTATCTCAATGAGGATTTTTTTTTTCTGTCCAAAAAATCTGAAACACAAACAATTATTGGTTAAGGTAATTATAGTTAGTCTTTTTTACCATTAATTTCTTAGTTTGTGTGAATCCAAACTATTGCTCCCTAAACAAGTATCTTACTCTAGACTTTATATTTTGTTATATTTTGTCTAAAATGTCTTGAACAAAAAGCCAGGTACTGTTGAAATTAAATTCATTTATGTTTTTTTATCATCATTTATTACGAAAGGTAATGGCAGTTAGGATTTTAGTATTATTGGGTTGGTTAACATGAAGTCAACATGAAGATTAAAATATAATGAAAATCAAAGGAGAT
>Ga0214542_1007667_pt1 | contig 18557 bp, 8 predicted proteins | sample CNSS1metaG_FD_160096 | JGI IMG/M metagenome (GOLD analysis project Ga0214542, IMG submission 160096) | Root nodule microbial communities from cowpea collected in UCLA plant growth center, Los Angeles, California, USA - CNSS1 | ecosystem: Host-associated > Plants > Roots > Nodule | place: USA...
GATCAGCAGTACTCTGTTGTGTGGTAGAAGTACCCACACCTTCACTTTGGTTTCCTTCAGCTGTAGGTATAGCAGTTGTTCTTGACCTCTTCCTATTTTTCCACTCTTGTTTGAATTTTTTCCACCTATTTAAAACTTGAGAAAAATGCCTGCGTGGAATATCTTCCAACCCAAAATAGTCATCATCATCTCTATGTCTTTCTTCCTCACTCTCATCCAATTCATCACCTTGATCATCACCTGAAACAACACCAGATTCATCACCAGATTCAGCACCAGCGTTTGATTCTTCTTCATTTGGTCCAGCAGCAGCAGCGTTTGCCTCTTCTTCATTCACCTCACCACCATTATGAACAGCGTTTGATTCTTCTTCATTTGGCCCAGCAGCAGCAGCGTTTGCCTCTTCTTCATTCACCTCACCACCATTATGAACAACACTTTCTTCTTCTTCATTTGGCCCAGCAGCAGCAGCCTCTACTTCATCTATCACACCAACATTAACAGCGACACCAACCTCTTCATTTGCCCCAGCAGCACCCTGTTCTTCAAGTATCACACCAACATTAACAGCAGCAACCACCTCCTCATTTGTCCCAACAGCAGCCCCTTCAATAAGTTCAATAACTTGAGCAGAACTAACCACATGCTCCACATAAATCTCAACCTCCTCGTTTTTATTTTCTGCATATTCGGCCAACTCCAAAGCATGTCTATCGTCACATAATGGCCTTAGATCTCTATCCATTCTCCCCTTCTTCGGCTTCCACCACATATAAAGTTCTCCATCATACTTAAAATCCTTCTTCAGAATACCCAATGCTTCGAAGTACGACCACATATCTGGATCCAGTCCACAAACTACATGCTCCTCTCCACCTTCGTAACGCAGCATCCTTCCCCTAAATCTTTCAAACTTCCCCATGTGCCGAAAAACCACTGAAAAAACCATCTGTATAACAACCAAAACACAACCCTAAACCCATCAAACCCAACCACAAATCGAACCCACACTAACACAGCCGCTGCAAATTGGACCTCCAAATGCGCAATAGATTCCCCCCAAATGAAAACCATTGAAACCTTAAATCAGAGTGACAAAGGAAAGAACTTACCTCTGCTTCCAACCAATGCTCTGCTCTTGCAACCTCGTCGAGAAAGCCAATCACGAGCTACGCCAACAACTTCAAACAACCTCGCCCAGAACGGAATCTCGACGTTTGGTTTTCCACTCTCACCGGCACAGCAAATGAGCTTTCGCGGAGAAAATCTTTCTCCCTAACTTAGGAACCAGAGAATGACGCTGCTAATTCATAATGCCAAGCACGTGCTCAAATTCACGGTTTTAAAATTTGTATTATAAAATAATTATTAAACGACTTAATGAAGAAAAAAAATTTTAATTTATGAATTATAAATATTATTTAACACGTGTCAGCATCTGAGTAGACACGTGTCATCAGATAACCAGCCTAGGTGGAACACCGTTTGTCACACAGTCACAGACTTAACGCCGTTCACAAATTAGGGACTAAAGTCAGTAATTCCAAAATCACGAGGACCAAAATGGTTTAACTTTTGGGAGAGAGACCAATTCCAAAAAACGATAATAATTGAGGGACTAAAAACATAATTAACCCTTAAAATAAAGCAAGCTAAACGAAAACAATATTAAAATAGTTTCAAGAAAGGAAAACAATCATTTTTCAGAAAAAAACAAAATAAATAAAACTCAAATTTGATGAAAAGTAAAACCAGAAGTGGCTGATATTCTAATAAAGACTCCTTTTCTGATAATCACATATAATACGTTTTGTTATTCCATAATTAATCAATAATACGAGAAAGACATTCAATTTGACTTGTAATGATTTGAACGTAATGTTTCACTCATCATGGTTGACACGTTGATTTTTATTTTTCGAAAAAGAAAAATCCATGTCAGTATCATCATACAATCAGGACAACAACTTAATAAAGTTCGTAACAAAAATCTAATAATTTCATTGACAATTTTTTTACTTTATTGTCCAGATGAAAGGACCAACAATTTTCCACAATTCACGCTCAAGCAATTTTTATATTATATTTATGTATTTTAATTAACGAAAATTATTATTCAACAGACCTTTGTATTTATCATATCAATCTTTGACAGAGTATAGTACACACGTTAGATTATATGAAAATAAAACAGGGTCCCATAATTAAAATAATGTCGGCTCTTTAGAATTATTAAATTCAAACTCGTCCACCACTACTAAAATAAAATTTGATATTCATGTGGCCTACCTAATTATATCTAATCTAAAACCAGATATTTTACATTTGTCATGTTTTCCTAGAAAATATAGTGAAGCGAGATGGAATTATTTGCTATTACAAAATGTTTAAACATATATACTTTACCCAAATTTAATATTGGTATTGCTACATAGTCGTATCTTAGTCTAAAACAAAATATATTACATTACTTGTGTTCCATAAAAAATATTAAAGCAAATTTGATTATTTCCGAACAAGATGATTACACACATATACTTTATGAGTTGGATGTACTATGATCAAGAAACGAAAAAAAAAAAGTAGGTATGAATGAAACTATTATTTATTTTTGTGTTACCTAATTTAATATTGAGTTATTATTAAAGTTTTCTAGCATTATTTACATGTATAATGTCCTTTATTATCTATATCGATCGTTGTAATCGTATCGCTTAATTATATTTGTGTTTTGTTTTAAACATGTATTGTTAATAAATTTGGTACCTACTATTAAAATATATTTACAAGTTAAATTTATTATTACAGTGTGTTTTAATAATAAAATTACTAAATTATTAATTTCGATACAAAACTAGCATTTATAATACTAAATACAATCACTAATTTAATTTAATTTTATTAGTTAAAGTTATACATTTTAGGGTTAAATAAGTTTTTGTTCTCTTAACTTTAAGTGAAAATTGAAATTAGTCATTTTTTAAAACTTTGACCTAAGTTAGTTCCCAACTTTATAGATATGAGAATTTAGTCCTTTTAGTCCAATTTTATTAAATTTATTTGAGATTTCAAATGCGTTTTGAGATAGTTTCTTAGTTAATATTGAATTGAAAATGTGTTAAACGGTATAAAAAACTTAAATGCTATTATGAAACGCATTTAAAAATCAAATAAATTTAATAACATCTAGTTAAAAGGAGTAAACTTATATATATATATATATATATATATATATATATATATATATATATATATATATATATATATATATATAAAGTTGAAGGACTAAATTGGACTAAAATTGGAAAAAGAGACTAATTTCAATTTTTATTGAAAATTATCAAAAATATATTTAATCTTAAATTTTATTAGAGTTCAGGCTTATCAACTTTTAAGTTTCTGATAAATTTTTTGGTCTATTGATAATCAATAAATATATATGTTTTAAATGAGTTCTCCCTGTTTAATTTTTTTATTAATAATCAATTGATAATTAATAACCACATCACTTAATTCACGTAAAAGTTAAACAACAGAAAAGTTAAACAAGGAAGAATCCAATTAAAAATTAGCCGGATTCAATGTATCAAAAATTTAAAACTTAATTAAGTCTTTAGTTAATTATTCTAACAATCATTTAGCTTAATAATATTTATTCTAACTATTATAAGTTAATAAATTAATTTTCAAATATTACATTCAAAATTATTTTTCATTTAATTTCAATAATTAATTATTTATTAATATTACAAAAAACCTAAAACCTTTTCTAATAAAAAAAATCAAATTTCAATTCTTTCTAAAAAAAAATTCTATCTAATTAATTTTTAAACAATAAAACACATACAAACATACATCTTGATTTCACGCATATTTATTACACATTTATTTGTTTTCTTCTTATCACATCATATATCTATAAATTTATTAACTTTATTCTCGCTCAAATGTATATTAAGTATATTAGCCTTTTTATATACATAAATATTTTTGTATAATATTTCAGACACCTTTCAAAGAAAAGAAAAAAAAGTACATAATTTGATTAAATTTTAAGGCTCTGGTCGGGTCCTGTAACTAAAAGGCACACTATTTTGATTCTGGAATACTTTTCCAAAATGGATTTTTCAGGGAAAAAAAAATTAATGATAGATTTACTCATTTAATTTTTAAATATTGTAACTATTTCTATACAAACGTTTTCTAAGACAAGAAAAACTAGAATTCGACTTTGATAGGAAACGATCAAAAAAGAATTCTAACTAACCATACAAATTCATGTCCATTTTTATAAAATTCTGGGACCACGTTGGTCTGGGAATTTTTTATTAGGTTTTATTTGGATAATATTTTCTCTCTGTTTATGTTTACGTTAAAAATTGTCAGTGAATATTCTTAAAAACGTGGGAAGAAATTTATATTTGGGACAAAAATTTGTATAGGTAATTTTGATTCCATTTTGAAGTTATATTTTCCAATTTCTTTTTGTCATTTTCTTTCTTCTCCCCTCCCTCTTCCGCAGGGAACAGGGGGTGTGAGACTATTAATGTGTTTTTATGGCCCTAACCTCTCTTTATAAAACTCTCACTTCTCTCTATGGGAGATCATATCACCATGGGGGACAACGATAGCCAGACGCAACCGCTTCTCACGCCGCGCCCAGACACAGCAGTCTTCACGGCGGATTCCGATGACATCGCTCCGATCACCGGTACCGCCGACTTCGCCAGAGAGTTCCTCGTCGAGTCCAAAAAGCTATGGTACCTCGCCGCCCCCGCCATCTTCACCTCCGTCTGCCAGTACTCCCTCGGCGCCGTCACCCAAGTCTTCTCCGGCCACGTCAGCACCATCGCCCTCGCCGCCGTCTCCGTCGAAAACTCAGTCATCGCCGGCTTCTGCCTAGGCATCACGGTACCTAACAAAAACAGAAAATCTCCCCGTCTTATTTACGCATACTGATTTTCTCCTAAAGTTACTACCATAGTATTCATCGTCTTTTTTATTTTATAGATACAATTTTTATATTAATTTCTTTAGTATCATTTTGACTTCTTTCAATTTTTATGTAAACACTAAAATAGATTAAGAATACCGAAGATCCTTTACCATAAATGATGTTGGTTCCAATCTTTGCACTTTCCTATACGAAAATGGAAAAAAAAAAAGAAAAAGAGAGTATCGGAATAGATTCATCAACAGTATAAATAAGATCATGGTTTTACATGTATACAACAAAACAATTCTTGTATGAACTATAGAAAATAAACGATTCACATTTGTATAATTAATCTCTTTTAATTTCCATTTTTATTAACGTTGTCTATTTTGTTTCACTGAATTTAATTTTAAATGATTAATAAAATTAAATCATATAGATTAATTTTATTTCTATTCTAAAGAGTACAAATATAATTAACACATTATTGATTGATCCATTAATTAACGATGGAGTTTGGTGCAGTTTGGAATGGGAAGCGCGTTGGAAACACTGTGCGGGCAAGCGTACGGGGCGGGGCAGGTGCACATGCTGGGTGTGTACATGCAGCGCTCGTGGGTGATTCTGAACGCCACCGCCATTCTCCTGACTCTGCTCTACGTCTTCGCAGCGCCGCTGCTGAGGGCGATAGGTCAGACGGCTGCGATTTCTGCGGCGGCAGGGGAGTTCGCGGTGTGGATGATTCCGCAGCTGTTCGCCTACGCCATGAACTACCCCATGCAGAAATTTCTGCAGGCGCAGAGCAGGATCATGGTGATGGCGTGGATCGCCGCGGCGGCACTGGTGCTGCACGTCGTGTTCAGCTGGCTTCTCATGCTGGAGCTCGGGTGGGGCATGGTGGGCGCCGCCGTGGTGCTGAACGCCTCGTGGTGGTTCATCGACATAGGTCAGTTCGCGTATATACTGAGTGGGACCTGTGGTGAAGCGTGGTCTGGCTTCTCCCTTAAAGCCTTTCACAACCTTTGGGGTTTCGTTCGCCTCTCTCTTGCCTCTGCTGTCATGCTCTGGTTTCTCCTTCTCCCTTTTTCTTTTTACCATATTCACTTAACAGATAAAAAAAATACTATTTTTTTTTAATTCAAAGTTATATTTATTTTTACTAAAAAACAGCTAAATTATTCAAATATATATAAGCATAATTGAAAAATTACATAATGAATGGATTATCACAGTTACACTGTTTTATTTAATTTTAAAATTTAAAGCAATTAATATTTTTAGTGAAGTATTTTTAATATTTCCATTTTCTTGACAGATCTTATAAGACAATAAATAGAAATGACTGCTGTAAATATGGAAGAAGAGTTTTTAATATCAACTTTACGACTTGTTAAGGGTTGGTGAAAAAGTAATTACCAATTGAGTGGCAGCAAAAAGAAGATAAAAGTTAAAATATATATTATTAAAATACTATATATATTATAAAAGTGTGGACTTATCTCTTTCTTTACCAACTAGTTATTTTGTTGAAGGAGGATGTTTTTGACCCGATCGAAATGACAGCTGTTTTTTAATCTGTGGCTGTAATATTGTGCATGCAATACTTACCGTTCACATTCCTTTCATCTTGCTTATCCCTTTCATGTTGCTTATCATATTAGTGTGGTCTCCTTCACCTCAACTGGCCATGCCATCCTAGATTTGTTTTCCCCGTTTTGTACGTAAACAATAGCGTCTTTGGATTGTCGTGGTCGTTCTCAGTTTTTTATTTTTCTGTGGTACAAAAATTTAAAGATCAGATAGAATAAAAATAAAAAATGAAAGCAACTGGTGGATCTCGCCTTTATTATTTTATTCCATATTAAATAGACTTTCTTTTTTTAATTCCCGTCTGTTGTTTTCCTTTCGGCTTCTTCATTAAGGGTCAACAAACGAGGAGCAATTATTTATGGATTTGATTAATATCAATCCTTATTGTACTAGATTGTAGTGAGTGTGTGGAAGAATTAACAAAAATAATTTGCATAAAAATAAGTTAATTTTATTTTAATAAATTTTATTTAGAAAATAAATGTTTAATTAATTAAATTACGTGAACTAATTAAAATGGCATATTAATGTTTTATGAAATCGATCTTTATTTTTTGGTTTTTAATAACTTAATTTGGTTGAATGTGCGCAGCCTCGAAGTGTGGTACTTTATGGCCCTGATTCTCTTCGCCGGATATTTGAAAGATGCGGAAGTTTCGGTTGATGCGCTGTCCATCTGGTGAGTAATTTCCGAATCATGCTGCTGATTAACATTGTGAAATTAAAAAAACAGAAGAAAAAGTTAACAACAAGAATATTCACTTTTTTAAGGAAAACATTCAAGTGTTTTACAAGTGGGGTAATAATTTTTTATTTAATATAATAGATTTGTTTAGCATACTGTATGAAACTAATCTGAACAGCAATACTACGCTGTTATTACTCACTTGGTGCACATGTATTAATTAGCCGAGTGTACAGGTCATGCATCTCGGTGGAATTTTTTTTTCATCGAGATGTGTAAATAGCTACATCACATGAATATGAATCCACTTAAAACAAAATGGCAGCCAGCCGGCGGGGTTCAAAATGATGACTTCCACTGATGATATTTGTTTATTTAATAAAGTTATTAAATAATTAAAAGTTGAACATGGAATTTAAAAATTAACGTGCAGTGGATCTGAATCCATATGCACATTCATTTAGTCATTTAGTGCCTCTTTCAAAAGTTTAATTTGACTTGTACTCATCCTTAAGTGGTTTGTCTTACCCCCTGTTTCGACAAAGGATTAGTTGTACGTGCTTTTCACTATTATATCGGGGATTCTTGTTATTTCCTCCTGTTTGTGGAAATAATTTATTAGATTTTGATGGTAGGTGGACCAAATAAATTTTCTTTACTTAATATTAATAAATAAATTACTTAAATATTAATGTTTATTTAATTTTATATTTAATAAATAGTTACTGATATCTGTAAGTAGGTGTGTATATATTCACAAACTGTGTTGATAACTTTTATCCACTGGAGTGTGTCTCTGTCATCTCCGATTAAGACTTTGGAAACGTATTAAGTTTGTCTACAGCTACGTGGACCGAACTTGTTTACATCATTTTTTTTATGGAATATTGACGTTTACTGAATTTGCAGCATGAACCTATTGGGATGGACCATCATGGTCTCCTTCGGATTGAATGCAGCTGTAAGGTTTGTTTCTAGCTACCTAACCATTTTAGGCAATGCAATTTAATGATATTTATTTATTTTATGTATTTATAAAAAATTAATTCATCAAAAAGTAAGAGAACAATGGAAAAGATATTGTTGGAATGACACCTCTTAACAAACAGTCAAACCTTGGAATATAACGAACTTCGTGAAGAAATATAAAATAAAAACATCTATTGACAAATTCAAAATAAAGTCATTAACTTAATGACAACTTAACTAAATTCCTAATTATTTTACCTTTACCTAAATCAGTAAATGGATTATAAAAGTACATCATTAGTTTAAAATATATATATATAGCTACAGTGAGAGAGAGTTTACAGAAAGTGACAAACTTTGGGCTAACTGGTTGATGAACATTGATATAAACTTGCAGTGTGAGAGTGTCAAATGAATTAGGTGCATCTCACCCGAGAACAGCAAAGTTTTCACTTCTTGTGGCGGTGATTACTTCGACTCTGATTGGTGTGACGCTGTCGCTGATTCTGATAATATTCCGGAATGAGTATCCCTTTTTGTTTTCAAACGATTCAGCAGTGAGAGAGATGGTGGCAGAGCTGACACCGATGTTGGCCATTTGCATTGTGATCAACAACGTGCAACCAGTTCTCTCAGGTGTTGCTGTTGGTGCAGGGTGGCAGGCTGCAGTTGCATACGTGAATATTGCTTGTTACTACCTCTTCGGCATTCCTCTAGGTCTTCTTTTGGGCTACAAGTTTGAAATGGGTGTCACTGTGAGCCTTCTTCTTCTTCTTCACCTTCCCTTCATTATTTACTTCTTCTTTTCATCGTTCTTCATGGAGTAATGGATTTCTTTATATGATGGCTCATTTCAGGGGATTTGGTCTGGAATGCTGTCAGGGACAGTCTTGCAAACTTCTGTTCTATTCTTCATGGTCTATAGAACTGATTGGAATAAAGAGGTAATGATACATGTTTTTCAGTGTGTGTGTGTGTGTGTTGAGAATGCTAACCAATCTGGTGATGCTTATGATTAAGATTTTTGGTGTGAATTATTGCAGGCATCCCTTGCAGAAGATAGGATAAAGCAGTGGGGTGGTGGGGAAGAAGATTCAAGAGGGAAGAATGACCAAGAAACATGAAATTTTGCAGATTCTTGAAGCAGATTGTATCTTATTTTATTTCAACAAACATTGTTTTCTTTCTCTAGGGTCGTGTGGATGTCAATCATCCATTCATTTTTGTTCTCAATAAGAGTGATCTTATATTCCGTCTCTCACCAATTTTTCTAGTGTTTTATAAAATAAGTATTAAAAATAAGGGTTAAATATGTTTTTTTTTTCATAAATTTTAATAAATTTTGGAATTAGTCATTCTTTAAAATTTTATACCAATTTAGTCTTTCATTTTCAGAAATACGTTAATTTAGTCATTCTTATTAATTTTTGTTAAGTTTATTTGACATTTTAAATGTATTTTATGATAATATTTGAGTTAACATTGAAGTGAAAATATGTTAAACGATATAAACAATTCAAATACTATCATGAAATGTGCGTAAAACGTTAGATCAACTTAACAAAATTTGGTTAAATTGGACTAAATTCACGTATTTTTAAAGATGATGGATTAAATTGATCAAAAGTTTTGAAGAGTGACAAATTCTAAATTTCACTAAAACTTAAAGGACCAAAAGTATATTTAACCCTAACAATAAAAATGTTGAAAATTTAATATTTTTAAAATATATAAAAGACTTCTAATAAATAGGAGTTTTTTTTTTTTTTTACCAGGATTTTTATAAGAATGGATTTAGCTTGGCCACATCGAGAAATTCCCATTCGTGAGATGAAGTGCACTGTTTGGTATGTATTTTGTTTTTCAAAAGATTGTTAGAGATGAATTCTGTAAGGCTAATTAACTTTTTAATCATTATTATTACATAGATTACTCTTTTTTATGTCACAATTAACTTATTACTAATAAAAAGGTAAGTTGTACGTCATTATTAAACCAATTTGTACACTAATTAATTTAATTATTATTGAAAATTATAATACATCGTAAAATTAGCTTTTTGTGGGTATAATATATCGTAATTGATTTAATTTCAACAAATGATAACTGTAAAAAAAATAACTTTTATAGTTAGATATATGACTTGAACGAATATATGTTATGTTTTGTGAAATACATAATTGTTTACGTTATGTTATGTTATGCGCTGGGAAGTCACACAGAATTTAGATTCTCTTATAGGTTTTTTTTTTTCTTCAAAATACATCGACACTAATTTTTTATATTTTAAAATATATTAAAAGAAAAATTAAAGTACCAGATGACAATGTCAAAAGTTATAGTAAAGTCTGGACTCAAGTCACACCTAATAATAGCTCATAATCCAAATCATTGGTTTTGCGAAAAAGATACTTTTTAAAAGTTGAGGATGATTTAGAAAAACATTGGGTGCCAATAATAAATTCCTAATGTTTATTTATTCATTGACACAGTTTGCTAAAGTTGCGTTAGTGTGGTTTTCACATATGGCTTTGCGTTTGCTCTTATAAAAGGGCCAACGGACCCAAATTTGAATAATGAAAATAAGGTTTTTCTTCTCGTGTCTTCATAATTTCTAAGTGTACTCCCTAATTGCTAAAATCATATTTTATTCTTTATAGACGTAACTTTTTGATCATTTACTTTGAAAATTTTCTGAAACTAGTGTTCTATATTTTGGGAATGAATAAGACTATTAGAACAAGTTTTCTGGAATACATAAAATAAAATACATTTTGGAAGGAGTGAGATATAACAATTTCCTAAGAGTGAGAAACATGTTACATAGTGCCTTGGCGATAAATGAAGTAGGAGATGAAGCACGTAAACATGTTACATTGTGCTTGAAATCCATTATAGTTTTTTTTTTAATATAAATTTTCTTTTACTTTTATGTTCTTTCTCACCTAAGGTTATGACATTTAATGGCATACCAAGGTTTGTTACAAAATTGAAGACAAACATGTATATAAGCAATTTTTCAATTTAAAAAAAAAAAAAATTCATTCATAGGATGTCCACTAAATAACATTTTTATCCATAAAAGCTGGGCGAGTCCTTCTATCACTATTGAAAATAACATGGTAAGGGTGTTATTTTCAACTTCACATTGATTACAGGTAAATATCATAGTCTCTTATTTATTATAACCAAGAACAATTATTGGGCTTAGTTTGCCTATTAAATGTATGCAGAGGTTCTGTTACTACACTTCCCCAAACAGGTCTGCTATGTCTTCAGTGTCTGGTCCACCACACTACTAAACTATCCACATTTCTAGTTCAGCCCATGATCCTATAGTTGGACAAATTTTGAATGCTACATAGAGCTTCTGGGAGTTATATTTCATGTATTTTTTGTAGATCCCGTTTATATTTACCATTTTTTTTTATTTTTTTCAATAAATATAAAGGTTTATTTCCTAACAATTATATATGAGTAACTCTTGTCTAATGTTGATTTTTTGTAATGTTCATACTTAGGATAACAAATTTAAGGAAATAATTTGATAGATTATATGCCAATTGGCTTAAAGTAAATACTCATGATGTAATTTGGAGTTGTCCTGATTTAGTTAAATGTGATAGAATGTTTGGATAATAGAGAAAAATATATCGATAATTTTTATGTTTTTTAAGGGTGTAGACTTTTCTTCATGCTAAGTTTATGAAAATTATTTATGTTTTGGAATATGTTTGGAGGAAGGATTTCATCATCAACTTGGGTAGGAAAGTAACTCTACTTTGATTTGTCAAGGTCCTAAGTTCCAACAAGTGATACCTTGGACTCTTGCCTCTGTACCTTTTTGGGAGATGACTTGAGAGATAATGAGTAGATGAATTTGAGGGAGAATAGGAGATAAAGTGGTGTTTTTTTTAAGAGATTTAGAAGTAAAAATAGAGAGATTTGAAGGTAAAGTTTGTAAAAGTTTGAAAATGATTTAATGAGCGTTACAAATAAAAATAATGTTTTAATAAAATAAAATGTAAGATTGCAATTTTGTCTTTATTTTTAAATGAATATAAATAAAATGTATTTAGTTAAAATTAATGGAAAATAAAATGAAAATGATTAATTTTTTTTCGCAAATGTTAGTTGTTAGTTTTTTGTTAGAACTCACAACATCTTCCACACGTATTTTTAAATCCACCAAAATAACCTTATTTCTCAAAATTGTCTGTTGAAGTCAAACTCACGACCTTTTCCTCCCTTTCCTCTCATCCAATCACTAAGCCCTTAATTATTTCATTGATCCTTGTTTTTGTAGAAAAGTGTGAAGTCGGTCTTCCAATTTTTTCTTATCTCAATTTGATCTTGACTTTTTTAATCTGATTGAATTTTGTCCTTGTAGTTAATTTTTTTAAAATTTTTTCAAAATTTATTTTTTATTTTTTTACATGTGTCACTTCACATTTATACTATGACACAGTCAGTGTGATGTGATAGTAGAAGTGTGATTTAATTAATATAATAAATTTTTAATGAAATTAATATATGATTGGTTGAAGCAGTTTTAGTTATGTTATGAAACAGATGTTAGAACAATTACCGACAAGCCATAGGGTTCACTATTGCATTGATATCTGAAACATAACTAGTGTCAATAGTTTTTCATTGGATGGTTATACTAAAAGTGTGGAGTCAAGACAACAGGTGGAAGAGTCCTTAGAAAAGCAATGGTTTAATCACAACGTGTCATCGTGAGTAATCCAGTCTAACAAAGTTTGGAAAGAGAAGTAATTATATGTTAAGATCTACGACCGTAAGTGGTTAAGATGAGTGGGAAAAATGTTAAGGGAAAGGAAGTTCTAAGAGTGACTTTAAGTAAGGTTTTTCAAGAAAGATGTTATCAAGGTTTCGCGACAAGTTTCTCAAGTGTGAAGAGAGTTGTCAAGACATTGAAGAAAAACATGATTGACGCTTCAATGATTGATTGTTCTTTGTGGTCGATTGCGGCTAAACACATCAGATGTGAAAATGGTTGTTGATCAGAGTACGCAGCGGAGTAATGGTGGGATATACTTATCAATAGTGGGAATACAAGAGACGAGGAGGTATCTAACTCATAACCTGGTGGTTGACGTGGTAGTGAGTTCTCTAAAATAATAGACGTGTCAGTGTTATGATGATTTGTAAAGATGTTTAGTGATCATCAACAGCTAGAAGTATGGAGTTGCATAGAGGGAGATGGATAGGAAACGAAAGAGATGAATCGAGTTATGGTTTTGAGTTGTGCTATTACCTTAGAAGTGGAAAAGTACTAGTGTGTGTTTTAAGCAGAAAGAGCATTGCAGTGGTTGGTTCGATAATGAAGAATAAGAATTGGTGGAGAGATGGTTGCAGATTAGTGGTTTAATAAATGCTAAGGACGTGTTAGAATTTGGTGTCGTTGTTGCCGCAAGTGAAAGGTCTAGTCTGGAAGTGGGATAACATTGTTATAGACTCTGCTGCTCTGGTCAAACTCAGTATGAGAAGCATGATGTCATGCGGATGGTGATGGATAGGGTGGTCAATAATGTTATAAAGTTGTGTGTGATCAAGTCAGATGAGTGGTACCTCAAGGAAGAAACTAGATGATGAGAAGTGATAACAATCACGTTTTAGGTTGAGATCGGTTGCAAATCTTTAAATTTTGGTAAAAATCTACCAGAAGTAGTGGAGAGCATATGGAAGGTCAGTAAGCATATCAAACATAAGTGGGTTGGTTAGGTGTAAAGGATCATTCAAGTTTTAAGGTAGAAGCTGGAGAGTTGCTTAGAGAGTAGTGACTAATCCAATCTACATTGTTAAACATGCATCACTTAGCACAAAGGCAGAGTTTTCAGTAAGTTTAGGTGTTGCAATCGTTAAGTCAGTCATGTATAGGTGGTTGTTGTAGAGAACATGAGGAGAGCATGGTTTTCTTTCTATCTGACGAGTGAATTTTTGGGGACGAAAATTTGTCTTGTTGGGGAGAATGTAAGACCCTAGAAAATGGCATTTTAAAAGTGATAGTGGTTTAAAAATAGTGAGACTCGATTATTTTAATATTAAAAGGTTTTAGTATAAATAGAATTGTTATAAATGAGTTTCATTATTTTAAAACACACCATCTCTCTAGAAACCACTTTTCTAGAGTTCTCTGACTTCTCTCTAGAGGTTCTGCCTCTCTGGTCGTTTGATTGAAGAACCGAGACCATAGGATTGATCCTCTCGGCGAGCTCTTCAAATTGGACCGACCAGTTTCTCCGTTCGTGTAAGTTGAGTTTTCGCTATCTTTTTTAGTCTTTTTCTATTTTCTGTTGCATGGAGCCTTTTTCCGCTTGCATGCGACGTTTTAATCATCAGTATGAGTCTCTGCTGATCAGTGATCATAACGGTATGTCGTGATCGTTCTTGTGATGTTTCTATGTGTAGATAGAGCATCTTGTGGAGTTAGAGGTGTTGACGTTTTTAAGGCATTGACGTTTATAAAGCTGTCTAAACAGGATAACAAGTAAGGGAAGCTAACTGTTTTACTTGAATTTCGTATAGAAATCATTCTGATGACTTTGAATTGCATGATTGAGTGTTGTATGAGTGCTTGAACTGTGTAATTGAGTGTATGATTGGATTGTGCTAGATTTCTGGAATGTTGCATGTGAGAACAGATTGGGAATCTGGTATTTTCGCCTAAGCGAGCAGCTCTCGCCTGAGCGAAAACACCAGAAACTCATCCCCTATCTCTGTGTGAGATCTCGCCTAGGCGAGCCAGTCTCGCTTGAGCGAGAGTCACTCTTGTCTAAGCGAGACAGCTTAGCCTGAGCGAGAATTTGCCCAGAGTTTGGGTTGTTCTCTGTTTCGAGCCTCGCTCAGGCGAGAATGCCTTGCCTAAGCGAGAGAGCCTTTTTGCCTGGGCGAGATCTTCTAGCTTGGGCGAGAACCTCTGCAGCTGAGTGTTATTTCTCTGTTTCTAATGGATGAAGCTATGTTTGAATGTTAAAATATGAACTTAGTTATGATATGCATGAATTGTTATGACTGGTAATATGTGTGGTGAAATTGCATGAAGTTGGAATATGAGAATATGTGGTTGAACTAGGATTTCAAGCGAAAATCCTAAGAGGAATGTTTTAGTGTATGTAAGGACATAAGGACTTAGTTTTGGTTGGTATCCTGACGCTCCAATAACCATGAAGGCTCATGTAGAATGTAATGGATTATGTCGTGAGGAGTAGCAGGAGGTCCTAGTCTAGTTTGTGGACCCAATTCAGTCACAGACGCGAAAGGGACTTATCTTGGGAGTGGTTGGGTGATAACCCCTTGTGTCCAAACTCTGCAGAGTTTGGGAACCGTCATAGGTGCATGCCACCAAGAGATCCGATGTCGTTTACATAATCCTAATATCGAGTCTAGAGTAATATATTTGCATTGTGTTTGTGGTGGTTTATGTGATTCTGGTGAAAATGAGAGAGATTGCATGATTTATGTTTATAATTGAACTGTATGATTCCTTTAATCAGATTAGCTTACCCTTGCTTTTTGTGTGTCTGTCTCGTGTTGTATGTTTTCCTTTTGCGATGATCACCTATTCGCTGGGAGCAAATGTGGTTGCAGTGTCAAAGGCGCTTCTGGAGGATAAAGAGTCATCGTTTTAGTGTTGAGAAGGAGGTTTCCAGTGGGAGCTTTAGCAGTGGTCAATTTAAGTATAGAGTTTATTAGTTTAGTTTAAGTGTATAAGTGATATATTTTTATAGTCATATCTTTTGTAAGATTGTACTAATATATTGTGTACACTGGATTATCTATTTTGGAACTATGATGAAACTCCCTATTTTTATTAGTTTTAAGCTGCTAAAATTGGGATGTTTAATAAAATAAAAAATATTATAAATTAATTATCATTGTGATTAATGTTTTTATTATGGATTTAACTTAAAAGAGCATGTATAAAATCCCGAGCATACTTAAAAAATAATTAAATGTTATGAAAAGTAATCTTTGCATGGAAATAATGTAAAAAATTAAATTAAAGCAAGGATAAAAAAATAATTACATATGAGAGTTGGCTTTTTGCCCAAATCTTTATGTTTAGAGGAGTAGTATTAATAACTCTCCTCCCTTTCTTCTCCCTTAAATTGTTGCAAATCAAGAAATGGAATAAGAACACATCCTTCAAATCTTCTTTCACAAAGGGTAAATACTTTGAAAGTGTTAGAGAGATGGCATAAATATTTTTTACGTGTCAAAACACAATTCAAATTAGTGTGTTTACCCTGTTTTATATGTTCCGCTCAAATGTTAATTTTAAATATTATTTAATCAATAACAAATTTAATTTTATTAGATAAAAAAATTATATTCATTCATTTTTAAATTTAAAAATCAAAATATATAAAATTTGAGACAAAAACAGATTTCAATTCTGTTCAAAATTTATGAATTAAAAATATATTTAAAAATTTCTAATAACCTCATTACCTTTCAAAACATTCACATTTAAAATTTAAAAATCAAAATATATAAAATTTGAAACAAACACATATTTCAATTCTGCGTCAAAATTAAAAGATTTAAAAAATATATTTAAGAATTTCTAATAACCACATTACCTTTAAAAACCCTTTATAATAATCACATTAGCTTTGAAAGTGAATTTTCAAGTGATTGGTGAAGTGTCAAAAGATTATTTTTCTTTATTGTATTATTTCTTTTAGGTTAAATCTTGAATATGACATCATGTTTAATTTAGTAATCATCGACCGTTAAAATGTTGCAACCAAGTTGAAAATAACTAGGATTTATTGTAGGACTAAAAACAACAGATCCCTCTTAATATTAACATAAGACACTTATTTTTTGTTTAATCCTTATATTTTAGTATAATCGCGTTCAAATTGAACATATTATAATCACTTTATACAGCTGGATAGGAACTAAATCGTTAAGTTTCTCATATGATACGTAATTTAAAAACAAAGAATGGAATAAATATAAAATATAATTTTAATATTTTGTTTTTTAACTTTCACGAGGAATTCTTAGAATTTATGTAGCCAAAGTTGTCCTTGTCTCCTGGTGGAAACCTCTAAACCAATGAGGATGTTTAATTAATTATCCAAAAGTCTTAATTTGCTCTTTCACCTCTTTTTTCCCCATCACCTTGTTGCTACTTGTTATCATTATGAAGAAAAAAAAATTATTGTGGGAGGTTTTTCAAATAATAATAATTGTTATTATTGCTAGTATTTTTTTCTTGTTATACTTAAAGAATTTAATTAAAATGTAAATTTTACATTTATTCAGTTACAAATTATTGTGCATGATAAAATCATTATTTTAAAAATTTAAGTTTAAATAATTTTGATTAGTTGCAATAATATTTTTTTTACAGCTATACTACTATTATGCCTTTTTAAACTTTTGCATATAGTTAATAAAAAGATGTTATATTTAAGTGGGCGCATAGATTTCAAAATTATTTCAATTTAATTTGTAAGGATCATGTTGCTGGCCAGATAACCCTTGTCATATTGTCATCACTTTAATTGACCAATTTTTTTTTTTCAGAGATCTCTCATTTGAAAGATTTGACCACCCTAGTTTTGTGTCACCCTCTAAAGTGAAATCAAATCTTATGCAAGAAAATATGTTATAAAAAAACCATAAGATAGAGGCATGTTATTGATCTTATCTTTCCACATATATTGAATGATATCATGTAGCCAATTAATGATAACATTACGTTTCATTGTCTACATCATGAAGATGATATCTTCACTATCTTGAGAATTTAGAATATAACTGTCCACGCCCAATTTTGTTTGGGTTATAATGTTTTTTTTTTCTTTTTTTTTCATTTTATTTTATTTTTATTTTATTTTATTTTTTTATTTTTATTATTATTCTATTTTTATTTTATTTTATTTTATTTGTTTTAATCTTATTTTATTTATTTTTATTTTATTTACATTTTTTTTTATTTTCCTTTTTTTACTTTTTATTATTTAAGAAAAAAAATGAAATGAAAAAAAAAGAGAGAAGACCAAGAGGTTAACGTAAGGTCTCTGATGGCTAGCTGGCCATGGTCATGATGGTTGAAGAAGGAAGGAACAAGAAGCAACATCTGCTTTCAGCCTTATCCCACGTCTCGAAAAAGCGTGTTCCCTTCAGATAACACGCACCGTAGGCCTTCTTCGTTTTCGATGAAAAACAAAAAAAAATCTCGATCTCCGAAAGCGTTTTCCTTCCCCTGCCGCATCTCCCTTCGTCGAGCCTTTCCTTTAATGGTTGGGGGAAGCATTCCCTTATCTGAACTTGGCGGGCATTCTTTCCAGCCTTATTCATTCAATCAAATCAAATAGGGGGTGGGTTTGAACA
>Ga0214542_1007668_pt1 | contig 18556 bp, 12 predicted proteins | sample CNSS1metaG_FD_160096 | JGI IMG/M metagenome (GOLD analysis project Ga0214542, IMG submission 160096) | Root nodule microbial communities from cowpea collected in UCLA plant growth center, Los Angeles, California, USA - CNSS1 | ecosystem: Host-associated > Plants > Roots > Nodule | place: USA...
GAAAGGACTTGCTAATTGCTGTCTACCTTTCTCGTTTTTGCTCTTTATAATTAGTCCGTTTAGTGCGTAATTGAGTTCACTTAGGTTGTGAAAATGATGTTTTCTTTATTTCTTCTTGAAAATGAACAGATTTAGAGGAGAGTTAGTGTTTGAGAAGATGCGCAAAAGAAAGAGTCGAGGGTCGGAATTGAAGGTGGCGAACAGGCCAACATCGCCGGTGTTTTCTTCGTCATCATCAGGTGAATGGCCGGAGTTTTCTTCCTCGTCGTCTTGTTCTTCGGTATCATACTCACCAAAGTTTGCGACCGAGGAAGAAGAGAAAGTGCATGGTGAAAATGGTGAAGAAACAAAGGCCATGGATCTGGTTGGTTGTCCTCGGTGCTTCATGTTCGTGATGCTATCAGAGGAGGATCCAAAGTGCCCTAAGTGCAAGAGCACAGTTTTTCTTGAGTTTTTCAAACATGAAAGCATCAAGACAGACAACTGAGTCGTGATGAGGACAATTTTTAGGAATTAAATAAAACCCTCATATGCTTCAGGATCTTTCCATGTTTATTTGTTTTGCCTATGTTGTTTAGTTGTAAATCTGAGTTTTATCTTCTTACCTGAAGACTAAATAAAGTTTATATCATGCTCTACTTTTCATCTTCTTCATACATTTTGTTTTTTGTTTCTAAAATTTCAAGAAGTAGAGTAGCATTAGGTATATCTCTACTATTTTTAATCCTTTCAAATACCAATGCAGTATTTTCCTAAACTTAGTTTAGTTAATAGGCTATTAACGCGGTATCTTTTTTTTCCTTTCCTTTAAATCACACTTAAGTTAGGCCAAGTTATAATATAAATAAAGAATGCTGAGAGTTTCATGTAGCAGTGCTCGAATTTGACTATATAATTTCATTGTTTGGCTAACAATTCATTTATTTTAAATAATTCAATAATTATCAAATCAATAAATATATTTTTTGCGGTTGTTGAAGATTTTTTTCTTCTTCTACATTGATTCAAAGTGAAATAAAATGAAATGACAAAAATATTATTCTTTGTTTGAATATTCATCATTTTTCTTTTATTTTTTTAATATAAAGAGAATTTTATTGATTGTGTATAAAATAATACTAAATATTTTAATTATGTGAGTTTACTTCTTCAGAAAAGTCTATTGATTTTGAATCACACTATGTCTAGTTGTAACATATGAAAAAATAATTTCTAAATTGTTTTACTCAATTTTTCTTTATTCATATCTTTGATAATTTATTAGGAAATTGTCAATTTTGAATTGTATCTTTTAAGTAGGATTTTTTATCTTCTTTTATCTTTAAAAATATAAATTAAGGAAAGTGCTATATATATATATATATATATATATATATATATATATATATATATATATATATATATATATATATATATAATAAACGCGCATATTTTCTTTAGTTAGCATCCATGGCCGAATGGTTAAAGAGTGTGACTCCAATGGGACACTCTCTCCAAAACTCTACCATTTTTTTTTTTCAAAAATGAAATTTTACTCTTTAAAACCATATCACATTTTTGATAAAATGAAATGAGATGAATTGAGACGATATTTTGTAGTACATAATTATCTTTAATAAATTTTTTATTTTTTTATTTTTTATCATTTGACAAATACAAAATATTTCTTTTATTTTTGTTTTAACAATTTCTGATCTCTAATAAACTTATTTTTTGGATTCTCAAACTTGCGTGTTCTCATATATTATTTTCACTTTAAAGATATTAAATAAGTAAAAGCCGTCCATCAAAATTTAAATTAATAATATAAATATATATATATATATATATATATATATATATATATATATATATATATATATTAAAACAACTGTAGTTAAAAAATATGAAAAAGATTTATTTTATTTCTGTCAGTAAATAAGAATATTAGTGTGGCTTTACTTTGTTATAACTAATGGATTATCACGTGTTAGGGATTTAGTTTACATGAGGTGTTTTGGGATGGTGAGGTAGAAATAACCTTTTAAGGGTGGAAACCCTTGGATCATATTCTCTTTTTTATATTTACTTAGATCACTTTTTTTACTGATAAAAAAAATGTAAATATCTTAGATGATGTATGTAAATAAAAATGGTCACGTAGAAATTTGTATGAGCAGACTAAATTTAAACTCAAATTTAAGGATATGATATATTTTAAAAAGTAGAAGTTAACATGTTCATGCTTTTTTTTTTCTTAACCGATTATTTGATGCGATTAATGTTAGCTATAACCTTTTTCGTTTTTTTTTTGTGAGGTTGTTGCCAATTAAAGAAAAAATTAAATTAAATGGAGAAGATTTTGAATGAAGTAAAGAAAAAAAAAAATGGAAAGGCAATGATATCTGGTTTGATGGTAACCCATTCGCAATAATTGATGTTCTGGAAGCCCTGCACAACGATAATTGACTTGACTTGCATATTTGAAAGAAGGACTATACTTTAAGTCCAGAGAGAGACAAAGATTGCTCCTGCTCGTTACTCATAAATACCACCCACCTTAAAAAAACTCCATATATTTTATTTCATTGCTATCAAATTTAACATAATATATATTATATATATAATTATGTGATTTTAAACTATACATATACAATAATAATCTTCACATCGTATTATAGATACTATTTCAGATTTATAAATATTAAGAGTTTAATTTCTTTGTAGAAAAGAGTATTATACACAATCATGGCAAGATTAATTTGACTAGTTAATAGGTTGGTTCATTGAACAATACGCAACTTATTAAAAATTGTAAATTGGATTAGACACTTGGATAAAATGGAGAAGTATATGCAAACCAAAATAATTAAGAGTTTTGCGTTATAATTAAGAGATTTGTGGAGTTTTAAAGTCGACTTAATTGAATTTAAATCATGATTTATAGTTGACGAATAAGAAGATGAAGATTTTTTTTAATTTTTCCTTAACATTATGGATATTGATTTAAAATTATGGTTATAAAATGATGAATTTTTAGCGAGGCAGGGGACAAAAAATAGCGTATATGTTGAGCAGTAGATGTTGAATTTATAATGTAATTAATAAGGAATAACTAAAATAATATTACGATCTTGGTAGCCTTGTAAGAGGGGCAGTTGATAAGTCCTTTTCATTTTTTACCTATGATAAAGCCCTAAACAGATAAAAACTGTTTTAAACCTATTTTCTATATATATATATATATATATATATATATATATATATTATATTTTTTTTATGCTGCTAATTGGCCACTGTCTGTAAATTGTCCTTTCCATGCAGTGATCTGGGCAATTTGTACATCGCTCCTCTCTACATAATTTATTACCACATGATTTCCTTTTTGTATTGCAGTCGTAAGATTAAACATACTTATTTTATATTTTTTTTATAATGTTTGATATCTCTCAAATGTTATATTTCAAATCCTAATTGTATTATTCAAATCTTTCAAATATAACAAATAAATGATTTTAATATTTCAAACAAGTGATTATTTTATTAATTAGTTTAACTTTTAGTACTATTACTATAGAGTTTGATTATATTGTTAATTACTTAAAATTCATCGTAATATAATTTTTAAGGTGATACTAATACTAGTTTTAGTTATAGGTATGAAAAAGAAAGGTTTTGAAGAAATTTTTAAGAATCTGGTACATATATTAATATTGCTTTTGTGAACTAGCTTTGATGATAAATTTCTAATTTGGGTGTTCTTTTATATACCAACAAAGTTGAGATAGATCTACATGTTTTGTAAACGTCAATTTGGTAAATTTGAGCTTTTATAGTAGTCAAATTTAGATAAGATATTTTTCATTTCCTTTCAATAAATATGAGAAAGCACTTCCTACACAACTGGTTATTAGTGAATGGGGAAGATGATTACAAATTTGACTATCTCATTTCATTCCGAAGTAAAATTTATTGTCATTCTTATATATAATCTGAGTATGCAACTTTTGTTCATTGGATAATGGTATCCATACCATTAAATAATTTATTTTATAAAAATTAAAAATTACATAAAGAAAATATATGATATTATCAATTATTCAAAGTCAAAATAACATACATTATAAACTTTACATAATTGAACACCTAAAATTAAGATATACTCGCACGAAAAAATGAAAGATAAATAAAAATATTAAAAATCAGTAAAAATAATTAAATGTGTGCTCTAAAACTATTTGATATCAAATTGGGATATGTAATTCCTTAAATATAATAAATCATTTGAACAAAATTTGCATATAAAAATAATGTAATCAAGGTTGTAGGTTGTAGTAAGAGGGAAAGTAATTAACTTAAGAGAGCGAACTTTGTAAATATTGAACAAGTCCAACAATAATTGAGAGAGAAGACAAAATTAGGTAGCAAAAGAAAAAAGTAAAGTTTTCCATATGAAATAGAAATAAGGACATGAGAAACAATGAAAAAAGTTAAGTTAGGTTACCTAATAAGATATAATTATTCTAATAATTTAAAACGAAAACAAATATGAGGACAATGATGACTATAAGAACATGTACACTACACTGCTGCAAAATCTTGTTTTTAACTCGTCTTATATGTCTCGGTTGTTTAGGAACCGAAACATATAATGGCGCGATAACATTTTTGCAATTTCTGCAAACTTTTATGCCTTGGTTCACTTTTCACCCGAATCCAAAAATAGTTTTATGCTTCGGTTTGCAAAAAAACTGTGCCAAAAAGCATAATATGCTTCAGTTCCAGAGACCCGAAACCAAAACTTGGCCAAAATTTCAAAAATGTCACTAGCCGTTCGATGTTTGGCCTCAGGTGTCAAGGAAATCGGTGCCAAAAGAGTTTTATGCCTCGGTTAAAAATAAAATCGATGTTATATCCTTTACTTAGGGCACAAAATCTTGAACCATTTCACTGTTCTTCTTCTTCCCCGTGCGCCTGCACTCTGTTTTCTCTTCTCTCTCTCTCTCTCTCTCTCTCTCTCTCTCTCTCTCTCTCTCTCTCTCGAACGACGACCACTGTTCTGTGGTGGAGGATCACGCTTCTTTGTCGTAGTTGGTTTAAGAGGCGTGACTTCTTCCTTGTCATGGTTCGCGTCTGTAGGTGGCTATGTTTCGTGTAACAGCGTTCGAGACCTCCCTCTTCTGCGTTCATAGAAACGACTTCAGCGAGGACGGTGAACGGCAACGTTTGCTTTGCAACATGGTGGCTCGTCGTTCGTGGCGGCCTGGTTTCACAACGCAAACAACCTTTGGATTGGGTTTTATAGGTCTCGCTTCGTGCTATAGCTTTTGGTTCTGGTTTCATCTGCAAGTAAAGGTTTCGTTGCGGTGGCTGCATCTTCTCGTGACGGTGGAGGCGACAATGGCTCAAGCGCGACATGTAGTGTTCTTCACACAAGGGTTTCGCACCTACCTTTCGTTGGTTTTGGTTTTCTGCAAGTGGTTCGCACTGTTCCTGGCGGTTTTGGATGTGTGTTTACGACGGTCGCCAATATGGTCGTTGCTGATGTCGACGGTGGTGTCACAGTGACGAAACAAGTGTGGCTAGGTGCAGTCTAGTTGTTTCCCTTGTTTTTCGTTATAGTACAGGCCACTAATATAAAAGTTGCTCTATGGCTTCGGTTTACAGAGAACCGAGACAAAAAAGTGAATCTATGGTTTCGATTTGCACCCGAGACCAAAAGCCACCCCTTTTGGCCTCACCCCAATATGTCTCGGTTCTGGAACCAGGTCAAAATATCAAAAACAGCCGGGTCCAAAAGTCCTTACTACATTGGTACTAACACAAAACATGGTTATTACGTCAACCCATTTACGTTTGACCAGAAGATATCATACTTGAAAAATGCGTGGTGACATTTTTTATAAATAATTTGTCAAATTTTACGTCTAACCCTTTCCCATTAGATGTAAATTTCGTTTTTTAAGTCTGATCCATTTAGGTTTGGTGGAGAAGGATCAAACGTAAATGGCTTAAAAAAAACCTAGCGTCTATTCGATTATCACTTTCTCTTTCAAAGTGCGCGAACAAAAAACATAGCGCGAATAATGTTATCGATGTCAGCATTATTTTCGTCATTTGAAGCTCGCATTTTATTCTTCCATAGTGTGCGATTTAGTGAGAAACCTTCTTCTTCCCGATTATTTTCAACATTAAAGCTTATTTTCCTCATCCTCTCCGTTTATGTTGGCCTATGTATGATGAAGCATGAACATATGTTTTTCATATTTTCACCCTTTGCAGTTTGTCTGATGACGGCGATGCAATGGTGTTGTGTGGTTGTTACATTTTGGTAGAGTACTTGTGGTCTCAGATCTAGTTGTGGATGTCCTTGCAACGACCAAGTGCATGGTAGCTAGAGATCTATGCTTACTCCTCACGTTCGTGGTGGTTTGCATTGTGGCTTGCGGTGGGAGTTGGTGGTGCAAAGGTTGTGCATGGATGATGGTAGCTACATGAAGACGGGGAGGAGGAAGATGATGGTGGCTACGGTGGATGTGCAATTATTATTATTTTTAATTATGTGAAGAATTTACGTTTGTTGGTCAACACCAGACGTAAATTTATGTTTGTTAAAATAACATACGTAAATTTATGTCTCCTAAATCTACATCTAAACTAGAATGTCTGTAAAAAGGCAAAAATAATAGACATAAAAACTCCTTTTGTTTTAGTGGTATGAGTATAAAGAAATGGAACATATGTATATATTCATCATAACCAATTTTAAAAAAATTGGATGTTATCTATACGTGGTGTTGTTTCAATATGTGCAATAGTCCCACATCATATAGGGGTTCACACCAAGGACAATTTAAAGCTTTCTCTTTATCTCTCTAAGACACCTTTAAAGTACAAAACTGTGTTGGAACTCCAAACTCCAAAACAGACAATATCTCAGATATATAATGATAACAACTTGGGGTTGAAACTTACAATAGTCCTATATTGCTTAGGAGTCAAGGTTAAAGAAAATTGAAATATGCTTTCTTCCTTAAACCCTTCAAAATTCCTTTTAATTAGGACAAAAATGTGGTCTCATATCATTTAGGATTCGGAGTTAGATATAATTTAAATACAATTTTTTTTGTACCAAAATACTTTTTAAGAAAAACAATTATAATGAAGCTTTGAATTCTAAACCAGACAATATCTCAAACAAAGTAATTGTTCCTAACAATATTATTTTAATGTACTTAGAGTTGGGACACTTGGTGAATGAAGGTATTCCTTGTTAAAATTCTTTTGGGTTGTTGGAGATCCCAAAATAAGGTGATTTCATAGTATATAAATAGGTGCAAACATCAAATTGCAAACTGATTTTGTGAGATTGAGTTTGTCTTAAAGTTCATTTCTTAACATGGTATCAGAGTTACGAGTTAAAGTTTATCCTAACAATATTTGTTGTTTATTCGGTCTATTGTGCTACCCGCTATCCAAAAATTTGTTGTTCGGGCCTATTATGTCACCCACTATCATGCCGCTATTGGAACCATTAATGTGTAGTTTCATGCTTAAGATTTATATGTCTCGGCGTGAAGAGAGTGTATTAGAAATCTCACATCAACTATAAATATGATGATTTTATAGTATATAAGTGAATACAAATCTTATTTTACAAACTGGTTTTATAAGGCTGAATTAGACTTAAAGTCTATTTCTTAACATAGATTTAAGTTACAAATTGTCAAAGAAATCACAATGTAAAAAGAAGAGAATTAGAATACGGATTAATTAAGTTTCCCCCTTTTAACGACAAATTTTCTGTCTTCTACATTTTACACTTTTGAACTTCTTCGTTTGTAATGAGCATGGATGGCTAAATGTTTCATCAATATAAAAAAAAAAGTAAGAACCATAATTAAGTTTGAGTGTAAGGCTAAAGACCTTTCCGAAGGCATAGATGGTACTATTGCTAGTAGTGGAGGAGAGACAAAAAAAAAAGATACGACTTTTAAAGATAATATTATATATAGGAATTGCTTGAATAATATTTTCTTTTCCAAAATCGTTTTTAAATTATAAAAAATTTATTGACCAAAATTAGCTTAGGTATAGAGATGGCAAATAAACTCGTTCCCGTGGGTATTGTCCGAACCTGTCCCAGTTTTGATGGGGAATCCCCGCATTAACTGGGTATGGATATGGGTATGGAGAATCTCCGATTTTTTCGTTTGGGTATGGGATGGGGATGGGATGAATATATCCCCGCCATAATACCCGTCCCCGCCATATCTTCATCCTCCTTTCAATTATTAAAATATTCACAATTAATTAAGTAACCCTATATATATATATATATTCTTTCTATTTTTTATTTCTTCTAAATATTTGGTTTGTCATGAAACTCATTCATATCTCCAATATATTTTTTTATCTTATCATAACCTTTATGTAATTATGTTAAAATGATATATGTCAATTAAAAAAAATTTATGTCTAACATTTGAATATTTCTAGTATTTTTTAATATTTTTATTTATTGTATATTTTCCTTTCACATGAGAATGTTTAATACTCTCAATTTAAGTGTTTAATAGGATAAACATTTCATTTACTAGGTAATATAAAAAAAAATCTTTACTTATTATTATTAATTTTTGTTTCATTTGAAGAACTCTTTTATTTCATTAAAACAATTTTTGTTATTTCTCAATCATTGAGTATATATGTTGATATTTGAAAAGTTTTCTTAGATCTCTAAGATATTTTTCGTCTTATCATACCCTTAATTATACATTTGTTTTTCTTTGTGCAATTCCTTCCAATAGTCTCCAAATTGTTTATAAGACACACATTTGTTAATTTTTTTATATTTTTATTTTTGTTTATTTTCATCATGTAGAATATTATTTCGATAAATTTTATCTAATTATTTTTTATTTTCTAACTCATTACAATCATACTTTAATTTTTTTCACTATAATTGTATAAATAGTTTTTATTTACTACAATATAAAAATTTAATGTAATTGTCATGAATATTTTTTTATCACCATCCAACATATATTGGAGTTTAAAAGATACAAGATTTATGATAAAATTGTATTATGCTTATTATTTATTTTTTGTGTCATTTTTTTTATCAACCATTGAGTATATATGTTGATATTTGAAAAGTTTTCTTAGATCTCTAAGATATTTTTCATCTTATCATACCATTAATTATATATTTGTTTTCCTTTGTGTGATTCTTTCCAATAGTCTCCAAATTGTTTATAAGACACGCATTTGTTGATTTTTTAATATTTTTATTTTTTGTTTATTTTCATCATGAAGAATACTATTTCGATAAATTTTATCTAATTATTTTTTATTTTCTTACTCATTACAATCATACTTTAATTTTTTCACTATAGTTGTATAAATAATTTTTATTTACTACAATATAAAAATTTAATGTAATTGCCATGAATATTTTTTTACCACCATCCAACATATATTGTGGTTCAAAAGATACAAGATCTATGTTAACATTTTATTATTATGTTTATTATTTGTTCTTTGGGTCATTTTGATCAAGTGATATATTATAACTTTTATTAGTGTATAAAAAATAGATTCATTATAATTTAAAAAATTGAAGTAAACAAACATTTAAAATATATTTTAATTTAAATATTTTTTTTCTTTTATATTTAAAAAAAATATTTTTTTCCTTTTATATTTTTTAAAAAATATTTTTAAAATTTATCAACTAGGTTTCATTAATGTTTGCAAATTTAATAAATGTTTTAGTTCTCATCAAATTTTATTTGGTATTATAATCTAAAATGTAAATATTATAATTTATTTCAAAGTATTTGATATTGAAGAAACAACCATACTCCTAATATTGAATATTTAATAATATTATGTTTCCTTTACTGTAATTTTTTATAAAAATTAATTAAAATTAATATTAAAGTAGTAAGAAAACGGGTATGGGTATGGGTACGAGATTACACCCGGATGGGGATGGGACAAAAATTTGATACCCGTTGAATTTGGGTATAGGATTGAATTTTTTTTTACGAAAATGGATATGAGATAGTGAAACCCGTCCCCGCCCCGTCCCATTGCCATCCCTACTTAGGTAGACATAACTTTTCTATATTATACTAAAATTAATTTTTAACTTATAAATAAGTTTCTACATATTTCGTATTCTATTTTTTATTTATTTTTATCAGTATATATATATATATATATATATAATTATTTGAAATACTCTGACCTTTATACAAAATATATTTACATTATTCTTTCTTTTAAATTTATATAAATATGATTAAAATCTGTATGATATGAAAATATCCTTATCTTATATCTCTAATTTATTCTTGAGACACGTATAAAAACAGAGGATGAAAAAATAAAATATTAAGTTATATGATTGATGTGCAGCCTTGAAGGTGTAACCGGTGCTTCATACTGTATATACTAACTTATTAAAAACTGGCCACACTTAAAAAAGGAGTGTGGCAGCTTTAAACGATCTGAATTCAATTAAAGAAGCTCAATTATACAATGCAGGAGCCTATTGTTTGTTGTAGTTAAAGTTTGTTAGAACATTAAGACTTAAAATACTTCCTGTTTTATGTCAGACAGATAAAAACTTTATTTCACTGTATATTGTATATTTTACTGGAGCGAGCCACCTTTATTGCATAGCAACCAACAAAACAAATCATTCAAACACACACACAGAGCCGCAAAACCCAGTTTTTGTTTTTATTATTTTCCACAAAAACAAGCCGTTTTGAAGTACTAAACATGACAAAGTAAATACATTAAGCAAAACAAAACATGAGTTCGAAAACTTGTACAGCCTAAAAAACCTAACCTGCGACTCTGCGAGTAGTTGAATGGTAGGAAATGGCCCTGTGTTGGCAGAGGTCGTGTGAGCTTAGTGGGGTTGCAGATGGGTGGCCATAGAAAAGGAGTTGTCAGATTGTGGATATTGATTCATGAGTGTGAGATGGTTGTGTAGTTTTTGGTGAAGGTTTTTCTATGTTGTTGTGATGGTGGCTATGAAGCTATGGAAGGTGGAAACTCATCAGGTGCTACCTAGTCTCTGTTGGATTCATCATCTTTTTCTCTTCCCTTTTATTGATGAAATAACCTCAGTCTCTGATGCACGGAATGAAAAACTTAAATGGTGACCTGTGCCTGCAGAAAAGTGTCTGCTGCATCTGCGACTCGGCATGCTTGGAGAACAGAAGAACATGGCCGCAGTAAGCACGTAAATGCAGTGTTTTTCTTCTCTTTTCTCTTTTACCCCTAAAAAAACACCTTACACATGATCATACTGAACTTCCTCTGTTAGTCTTTTTAACTCCTACATTTTTCAAAGATTTTTTATTTTAGTTAAGTGGTATTTTCTAAAACTGTAAGACAATGTTAGTTGTTTTTTTCTCTATTATACTCCTAATCTTTATCCAATACCCTTCTCCATCTTTTTAAATTACTAATATTCGTAATCTATTAGATTGTGTTAAAGACTTATTTGTGTATATATATCATTATTTTATTATTTAGTTTTATAACTCTCTTTTTTTTTCTACACATTCTTGTTACTTCTCTCTTCTAATTATTTGACTCCTTTTATATCTAAAAAATTCATTCACATTTCTAATTTATTTTCCCTCTCATTATAATCTTTAGATTACTCATTTTTTTTGTAGTTACACTTAAATGATGTATTATATTTTTAGTGAAGCAAATGGTTTTTATTTTATATTTTACATTCGATTATTCATATTCTTTTCTAGTATTTTTATTTAATTTTTTTTTACATAATGATGTTTGGCTCTCTTAATTTTAAGGATTTAATTGTGTAAAATATTTATTTACTAGATAATATTAAAAAACTTCTATTCTTTATACTTTTTTATCCTTAATTTTTGTTTTAATGAGAATGTTTGTCTATCTCAATTTTTCATTATCTCTAAATAATTCACATAGTTTGATTTAAGAAGTTTTGACAAATCTATAAGGTAATTCACCCTTTTAAATATATATATATATATATATATATATATATATATATATATATATATATATATATATATATATATATAAAACAAGATGTAACAAAATATAATGTCCAAATGACTTTACGTGATTTATTTATTTTTTTTTTTTGAAAATAAAGCCATAAAAGTTATTGATCCGAGGATTCTTTCTTTACATTTGTAGATTTAGGCAGGATGCAAATTTAAATGAGTGCAGATTTAAACGAATGTTTATTGTAGTAACATTATAATTATTAAATACGAGAAATAATAAATAATAATGTTATAATTAATAAATATTAAACATTATTATGCTTTGGATCTATACAAAATTGTGACAATAAAATTCGGGAATTATAATTATATTAAATTTTAATTGAAAAGTGTTGTGGTGTGTTGGAGCTGGATTTTAATTGTATTAATTTTTTATTGAGAAATTAATTTTAATTTTTATTAATATTTAATTTAATTAAGTGAAAGGTGATTGTGTGATTGGAACACACATAACAATGTAAAATTTTAATTATTCACTATAGAATATGAACAGGTAGTGCAACATAAAATTGGAACACACGGCAATTTACATGATTCTACAATACAATCTGTTCGATGATCCTACTTTGTTTACCGATTATGTGTAGGAAATGACTCATAAATACTATATAAATTATACAATCTTACAATTTTAAGATTTAAATCTCGATTTGGACTACTTAATCCTTAGTGACACTAGGTAACATTTCCCATTACAATAATATAAATTCATATATTTGATTTTTTAAAGATAAAAATACCAGTGTTTTTTTTGTTCTCTTGTCTTTTGAGCCTACAATTATTTTCTAAACACATATACATAACATAATTTTTAACGAGATAAAATATTAATAAATCATCAATGATATTTATATATATATATATATATATATATATATATATATATATATATATATATATATATATATATATATATAAACCTTCTTCTATAAGATTAAATTAAATTTTTTTTGGCTGTGCATAGGAATTAACATGAGGGTTGTGTGTTTGATTGGAAGTCTCACTTAATTTTTTTTTTTCACTTTTAAATTTACGTTGTTGTAATTATTAATCATACCTGATATAAATTATTTTACGTATTTAAAAACAATATAATTTTTAGAATTTGTACACCTTATATTATGACCTTTTTTTTAAAGGAGTTGAATGTATCAAATTCAAATATAAATAAATTATTAACAATAATTAAATACATATATAAATAAATAAATACAAACACATAAACTATTTCAATGTAAAAGTTTTCTTAAATGGGTCAAATAAAATTTGATGGTGGCCTTTTATAATAGGTTTTTGATTCTTTTCGTCCTTATTATCATATGAAGCAACATAAGAATAAACGATGAATTAAATGGTTGGTAAACGATTAATAAGATCAGGAGCGTCAGCATTATAAGAGAGAAAGATTTTGTTATAGAGATTAATTGCTAAATTTGTTTAATTTTGAGAAGAATAATTTAAATTCTATTAAACATAACTAAGATATCAAATTCACAACATGACCTTATTTGAAAACGATTAAATAAATGAGAAGAAATTACTCATATGGTAATATTTATTTATTCATTGTATGAATATTATTTGAACATAGGTGTAATAAAATCATTACCTATTGTTACCACATTTTTTATCACAATCTTGCATACATTTTGACGTTTTAAACGCGTTTATCAACTAACATTAAAATAAAAATGTGTCAAAGAGTGTAAAAAAACTGAAATATTATAATGAAATGTGTTTGCAAGATCAAATAAATTTAATAAAAATTAGTTAAAAGGACTAAATTCACACATTTACACAATTAAGTGATTAAATTGGTTCAAGATTTCAAAGATGGATTAATTTCAATCTTCACTAAAAGTTGAAGGATCAATAACATATTTAACCCAAAAAAATATACTATAAATTTAATTGATTTCAATAAAATAGTTATAATATTTTTCATTATTTTATTTTAATTTTTAGGTTACAGTAAATACATGTAAGTAAAATAATTTTAGGTAAAATGTAAGATTATAAAAAAGAATAACAAAAGTCTTAAGAAAAAATTGCATCAATCACAAAGCTAGATTAGAGAGACGATTTACTACTTTTCTATGAGTGTATTAGATAAGGTCATTAAGGTAATTACAGTTTTATTTGTTTTTAATATAAGTTAATTTATTTAACTAATGAGCTGTTTTAAAGTACTTTATTTTTCTACAGTTATTCTTTTTATTGTTATCTTTTATCTTTGATTTTTTTTATTGTTATTATTATTAATTAATTATTACATTCTTTTAATATGTATGGGGTTACTTTTGTATTTGTAGGTACGTCTAATTAAAATGATAACATTATAAATAAAAGTAATTAATATTTATGACATGACGTTATAAAAAAAAACACACATTAAAAATTATAAAAAAGAGTAACAGTAACTTAAATTAAAAAAATTCAAATAAATAAATAAATAATAAATTTAATTAATCATAATTATTAACTAATTTAATACACAATAAATCTTTAATTAATAACAAAGTTTATTGACAAAAAAAATAATTAGTTAAAAGTCTTAAAAAATACAAATAAAAAGTCTTCAAAAATAACTCCATCACTCACAAAGAAGAGGAAAGAGACGATTTACTACTATCCTATATGAGTGTATTTGTTAATCACAGTTTTATTTTTATTATTATTTAATTATTGCCTTCTTTTAGTATGTGTGGGGTTACTTTTTAATTTGTAGTAGTTCTAACAAATAAGATAACATTATAAATTAAAAGTAATTAATATTTTATGACATGGCGTTGTATACACACATTAAAAATTATAAAGAAGAATAACAGTAGTTTAAATTGAAAAAAAATTAATTAATTATAATTAATAACTAATTCAATACACACAAAAAATCTCATATTAGTATCAAATTTATTGACAAAAAATAATTAGTACTATACTGACCAATTTATAAATTAAAAATTATTAATGCTTAACATTAATTGATATAGTGAATTGGTCTCTAGATGTCATTAATGTTAGTTATTAAGGTTTTAACTACCAAACAAATTGGACTCTAAATTTGAATCTAAATTAGTTATTAATGGGGGCAAATTTAGAAACCAAATTTTTGGTAATGTTCTTTAGTAATTTAGAGATCAATTCATTACAGTGACATATTTAGAGAACAATTTAAAAATTATTTTAATTACTAATAATTTTTAATTTATGGATTGATATCTAAATTAATCATTAATTAACTTTTATTGCTTAAATTGGTTACTAATAATATATGTTCTGGTACCAATAATAAATAATTTCCACATGTTAGAATCATTCTACGTGTACTAGTTTTTTCTATAAATTGATGTTTAGTTTTCTAACATACCACAACAAGAATAACATATACCTACCTACACACAGAATTTTTGTATAATTCATAAAGATTCCAATAGGAGATAGAGAATGAATGAGATGAAAACGATTGGGATTATGATTTTACTTATGACTGTGTTAGGTGTTGCAGAGGCTGATTACAAACATCCTTCTGAACAAGTTAAGTTGAATACTGACTCTTCTAGTTCATGTAAATCTAAGTGTATACTCTCATGTATCGGCCTAATACCAACACCACCACTTTATTCAAAATGTATGCAAGACTGTGATAAAAAATGTGGTAAGAATAAGTAATGATTTTATTGCGCCGATGTTCAAATAATATTCATACAATGAATAAATAAATGTTAGCATATGAGTAATTTCTTCTCATTTATTTTATCGTTTTCAAATAAGGTTATGTTGTGAAGTTTGACATCTTAATGTCGATAGAATCCAAAATATTCTTTAAAAATTAAACAAATTAGCAATTAATTCTATAATTAAACTAATCAAATTCTTGTAAATCTTTCACTCTTGTAATGCTGACACTCCTGATCTTATTAATCATTTACCAACCATTTAATTCATCGTTTGTTCTTATGTTGCTTCATATGATAATAAGGATGAAAAGAATCAAAACCTATTATAAAATGCCACCATCAAATTTTATTTGACCCCATTAAGAAAACTTTTACATTGAAATACTTTATGTGTTTGTATTTATTTATTTATAGATGTATTTAATTATTGTTAATAATTTTTTAGCTTATATATTTATAGTTGAATTTGATACATTGAACTCGTTAAGAAATAAAAAATGTTATAATATAATGTTTATAAATTCTAAAAATTAGATTGTCTTTAAATACGTAAAATAATTTATATCATGTGTAAGTATGATTAATAATTACAACGACGTAAATTTAAAAGTAATAAAGAAAAAAAAGTGAGACTTCCGAATTAGACACACAACCCTCATGTGAAGTCATATGCAATGTTACCAATCAAGTTGGTAAAAACAAGGTTTTCATCAACTTATATATTTCACCGCAAGAAAGTGTTTCATTAGCAACCAATTTTAGTAATTAAAAAGTTGTTAGTTATTATAGTAACCAATTTATATACCAATTTACAAAATTAAAAATTATTGGGTACTAAAATAATATCTATTATAAATAAAAAATTATATTTGGTCACTAAATTATTAGAGACTGATTTAGAAACTAACTTTTTTTGGTAGCGAAAACCTAGATAGCTAATTTTTAGTGACCAGTTTTCTTTGGTAACAAAATCATAATAGCTAAATTTTAGAAAACAATTTAGAGATCAATTATAACTTTTCATTCCTAATAGTAACTATTTTAGTAACCAATAATTTTTAATTTTGTTAATTGGTAATCATAGTAACTAACAACTTTTAGTCACTAAAATTGGTTATTAATGGAACATTTTTTTGTAGTGTTCTAACTTAACTCTATCTCTAGTTGATATAGGACTTCCAACAAAGTTAAATATTAATGATGAGTTATTAAAATTTTATCTTGTAAAAAATTACACAAAAAATATGCTATCTCTCATTGTTTAGAATCAAAAGAAAAAAAATTGGTATTTTTATCTTTAGAAAATCAAATATATAAATTGATATTATTTTAATGGAAAGTGTTACCTCATGTCACTTAATCAAGATTTAAATTTTAAAATCGTGAGATCCTACTATTTATATAATATTTATAGTTAGATCCCACACATAATCTCGATAAACAAAGTAGAATCGTCGAACAAAATCGTATAAATTGTCGTTTTATATTCGAATTTTCTGATGCATTACTTGTTCATATTCTTTGGTAAATAATTAAAATTTTACACTACTTGTTCATATTCTCAGTCACATATTCAACTTTTACCTAATTATATTAAATATTAGTAAAATTAAAATTAATTTGTCAATAAAAAGATTAATACAATTAAAATCCAACTCCAATACACCATAACACTTTTCAATTAAAATTTAATATAATTAAAATTTCCTAATTTTATATAAATCCAAAGCATAATAATGTTTAGTATTTATTAATTATAACGTTAGTATTTATTACTTCTCACATTTATTAATTATAATGTTACTATTTATTATTTCTTGTATAAAGAAATTTATATTAATGCTATTTATGAAGATGGAAAACAAACTTTTCTTTTTTAATTTTCCCTTGTTATTTTATTTTAATTCTTTTCATATTTTTCATATTTTATTACATTAATTATTTTTTATATATTATTACATATTATATATATATATATAAATAATATATATATATATATATATATATATATATATAAATTATATATATATATATATATATATATATATATATATTATAAAAAGTGAAATTTACTGTTCGTGTCATGATCTCACTATTTACAACCATATAAACCTCTTACAATCCTACTTATAGTCTTAATTTTAACTACTTCCTTAAAGACACTATAAAGTACGATTAATGACCCTTGAAATTCAAAAGTAACCCCATACATATTAAAAAAAATGTAATAATTAATTAATTAATAATAATAATAATAAAAGGTAAAAAATAACAACCAAAAAATAACTGTAGAAAAATAAACTACTTTAAAACCGCTCATTAGTTAAATAAATTAACTTATAGAATAATCAAATGAAACTGTAATTACCTTAACAACCTTATCAAATACACTAGGAAAGTAGTAAATCGTCTCTCTTTTCTTCCTTTGTGAGTGATGCAATGCTTTTGAAGGCTTTTGTTAATTTTTTTTTATACTCTTATATTTTACCTAAAATTATTTTACTTACATGTATTTACTGTGACCTAAAAAAAATAAAAAATGAAAAATATTATAATTATTTTATTGAAATCAATTAAATTTATAGTATATATATATTTAAATCTTAAACGAAACTTAAAAAAGAAGTGGAATAAAGAAGTACATTTAATAGATGCATTTAATATATTGTATTCATGATATGTGTTATCATTATGGTATTTAAATGTATTTAATAAATGTAATAAATGTTTTAATGTATATATTCAATATACTGCATTTATATGTATTGAACACTAGTATATTTTTTTTATCAGAAAGTATATATATATATA
>Ga0214542_1007669_pt1 | contig 18548 bp, 10 predicted proteins | sample CNSS1metaG_FD_160096 | JGI IMG/M metagenome (GOLD analysis project Ga0214542, IMG submission 160096) | Root nodule microbial communities from cowpea collected in UCLA plant growth center, Los Angeles, California, USA - CNSS1 | ecosystem: Host-associated > Plants > Roots > Nodule | place: USA...
TTGTATATATATGCTGATCGAGATAATTAGTTATTTTAACTGAATCCGTTCCTCGTGGGTTCGACACTCCTACTTTAAATCATTATACTACAGTTGACTTTTGGTACGCTTGCCAAGAGGCCAACAAAGACCCGGGAAAAAATTAATTAATTAAATAATTAATTAATTAATAAATGCGGGTAGAAGGCGCCTTTATGGCAATAATTGTTGTTTATTATGGTGTGGAAAAGTACTAGCTCAAGTGGTTGAGAGTACTTTGATTGTGTGAGAGGACTTGAGTTCGAGTCCTATGTATGCCAATTATATGTGATTGTTTTGTTATTGATTTTTAAGAATATGTATGAGTAGGTGATTGGGATTGTAAACTTATGTTGATTGTGTATATCAACAAATGTGAATTGGCATAGTGGTTGTGCTTGGCTTTGTGAGTGGAAGGTCACGGGTTCAAACCTTGGTAGACAGAACTTAACCTTTATTTTTATTAAACTTGGTTTGGAGTGAATGTGGAAAGGTAGAGAACCTAGCAGAATGGGGGGCAGCCAAGAGGGTTGGAAATATCAAATAATTAACATTAAGAGGAATTAAAACCCACCCTAAGCCCAAATTCGGTTTATTTTTAACATTAAGAGGGATCCTATCTGCACAATTTTGATCACACATTCCAAGTTAGGGGTGCTGAAATTGCATGTATTTTTATATGGTTATGTGTTTCTGCGTTGTGCGAGATTGGGTTGTGTATGTGGTATGATTATAGGGGTATCACATATGGTTGTAATGGGGAATTGGGAAATCTTGGTGTTGTTGTCATTTTTTTGGATTTCACATGAGTGGAATATGGATTTTGGGGTTTTGATTGGTTACTTGAAAAAGTAACGAGTTTAATATTCAGGTGGAACGATAATTTAGTTGTAAGACTTGTTTCTAATGTGATTTGGCTATTATATTATGCTGGTATCGATTGGTTGGTGTACTGGTATTGTGCGGGCGCTGTGTGTGTGCGATCAGATTCGAAATTCTGCAATTCTCACCCAAGCGGGTCCATCTCGCCTAAGCGAGAGTTGCAGAGGCTCACTTTGGGTTTTGGGTTCGTATTTCTTGTCTAGGCGATGGGAAAAGGGGTTGAGCGACATGATTTCTCGCCCAGGCGAGAGGTACTCGCCTAAGCGAGGTCGCGAGGAAACTTGGAAGTTTTGAGCGCGATATCTCGCCCAGGCGAGAGGTTTTTGAGTTTTGGTGATGGACACTCTCCCCTAAGCGAGAGTGGCTCGCCTAAGCGAATCCTCGAAGGGTTTTCTTGTATGTTGGTTGCATACTCGTCTAGGCGAGGTTTGGGTGTGGTTTTGGGCGAATACTTGACTCGCCCAGGCGAGGGAATCTCGCCTAAGCGAGATAACGTGGGATTGTGGTTATTTTAAGCTCGCCCAGGCGAGGGGGAATAGCCTAAGCGAGACTGAGGGTCTAGCTTGGGTGAGAGGTCCCTAGCCTAAGCGAGTTTATGCGATTCACTAAGTTTCTATGTGTTTGTGAGTGTGTTTGATTGTTATACCATGATTAGATTTTAGGGTTAAGTATGTTTTTAGTCCCCGAACTTTGACCCAATATTGGAATTCGTCCCTGTCTGAAACTTCAATACATTTTGGTCCCTAAACTTTAGAAATAAATGAATATAATCCTTTTAACCCAATTATGTTAACTTTTTTTTTACATGTTGAACGCTTTTCATGTTAGTATTGGAGTTGTTTACACTGTTTGACACATTTCTAGTTCAATATTTATTGAGAGATGCGTTCAACACTCCAAAAAAAGTTAACATAATTGAGTTAAAAGGACTACATTCATTCATTTTTAAAGTTCAGGGACTAAAACGTATTAACGTTTCAGACAGAGATGAATTCCAATTTTGTGTCAAAGTTCAGGGACTAAAAACATACTTAACCCTAGATTTTATATGCATGTGTTGTGGTGTGTGGGCTTGATAGACTAAGCCATTAGAGGTTTGGGATGTGCTCGGTGGTTGGACACATGATAGGCATGGAACTGGTTGAGTTCCCGTCGGCTACTAATGGGCGAGGAGTCCTTAGTATGGTGATTGCATGTGTCGGGCACACGATGGGCAAGGAACTGTGATGTTCCCGTCGGCTACTATCGGGCGAGGAGTCCATAGTATGGTGATTGCGTGTGTGTCAGGGTCCAAGTGTGAGACTTGGATGTTTATACTACAGACAAGGAGTCTGTAGGGCAGGACTATGAGCGGGATAGGCTCATAGGGTTGGACCACGAATGAGTGAGTTTCGTGGGAGCATAGGGAAGTCCCAAGACCTAGTTCATGCATATGACTCATGAAGGACTATGAGATCATGGTTGGGTGATTATGAAATATGAAATTAGTTATGTTATTTTGGGTTGGGAAACATATTTATTCTCATGTTTCTTTATATACATGTTGTGCATAGCTCACCCTTTCTATATGTGTGTGGCGATGATCGGGTAACTTGTTATCCCGGAGCAGATGATGTGACAGGTGGGCCAGGAGATGCTTAGACTCGGAGCGAGGGCTAGCATGGGATATTATGTAGATACATATGTATTTTGTTTATTATTTTATCCTTGTGAAGATTATGTAAACTTGGCAGGAGCCATTGACTTTTATTTCAATTTTATGAATTATGGACTCCTGGTTTTATGACTCGTATATTTAAAGTTTTAAATTTCCCGTGTTTTTGGGAAATGAGGTATTATTAAATGCAGTGTAATTATTTTACTTTGATTTATTTTATTAAATTCGTAATATCCTGACGAGATGTTACAGGGGGGTTTGAGAACTTACATTTTGTCGAAAGAGACGCAAGAAACTATATTGGTCAGCAACGACGCGCTTTAGGGAAGGAAGGTGACGGACAAGCTTTATTAAACCACTTTTCCAGTATGAGGGAGTTGAACAAAGACTTCTTTTTTGAAATTGACGTTGATGCAAAAAATCGCATAACCAATATATTTTGGGCAGATGGAATGAGTCGGGTTGCATGTGCAGATTTTGGTGACATTGTGTCCTTCGACACTACATACTTAACTAATAAGTACGATATGCCTTTTGCACCATTTGTGGGTGTTAATCACCATGGTCAGTCAAACTTATTAGGGTGTGGGCTTCTATGTGTTGAAGACACTTGTACATTTGAGTGGCTATTTCGAAGTTGGTTGCGATGCATGGGAAATAAAGCCCCTGTAGGAATTGTCACGGATCAATGCAAGACCATGCAAAATGCCATTGAAATTTTCTTCCCCAACATACGACATCGTTGGTGCCTTTGGCACATCATGAAAAAACTACCTGAAAAATTGGTGGGATATACCAAATATAAGGAAATTAAGCATGGAGTAAAACAATTGGTATATGAGTCAGATAATGCTGAAGATTTTGAGAATGGGTGGGCAAAATTCATTGAAAAGTATGATCTTCAACTTAATGAATGGCTTTACACTCTTTACGAAGAAAGACGTCGGTGGGTTCCTTGTTATTTGAAATGTCATTTCTGGGCAGGCATGTCCACAACTCAAAGAAGTGAGGGAATGAATGCTTTCTTTGATGGGTTCATCAACTCTACTACAACACTCCAACAGTTTGTTGTCCAATATGACAACGCCCTTCGTTCTAAGGCAGAGAAAGAGTACGAAGCAGATTTCGCTTCTGCTAATACTACCCTTCCATGTGGGTCTCAATCATTTATTGAGAGACAATTTCAAGATGAATACACACATGCGAAGTTTGGTGAAGTGCAAAATGAGCTTAGGTGTAAGATGAATTGTAATATCAAAAGTGTTGAAGTTCATGGTTGTAAGGCAAAATATATTGTTAAAGAGGCCTTGATATGGAAGACCAAAGTGCAGACAAATATAATGAAGTTATATTTGATCTTGTGACAAAAGACATTGAATGCACTTATCGGCTTTTTGAGTTTAGAGGAGTTCTTTACCGCCACAACTTGATGGTCCTTGCCCAAGAGGATGTAAAATTTGTATCACAAAAGTATATTTTGAGTCGATGGAGCAAACGCATATTGGGAAAGCATACTTTGATAAGAGCATCATATAACACTAAGAAAGACGAACAAACTATTCATAGGTATGACTTATTGTGTAAGAAGTTCTATGACATTGCTGAGTTTGCATGCCAAAGCGAGAGGGGTACAAAATTCTTGTGTTCCCAATTAGACTTACTATAAAGGAATCCTTCGTTATCTTGTTCCACTACATTGGGAAACTGTGAACAACCAGATGTGCACATTTCTTCTCCAATTAATAGTGGTGCTCACCAAACAACGATACGAAGTCCAATTCACGTTAAAAGAAAGGGTCGACCATGAGGTACAAGGATGCAATCAACTGTAGAGAAGATATGCAAAAAAAAATATATGCGGCAACTAGGAATAAAGCATCTCGAAATGCCACTGTACGTATTTATTTTTTGTATTCAGTGTACCATTTTTTAATATGCAGGTTGTCCAGTTGTTAATTTTATTTGTCGACATGCACTTTAGGATGGGGAACTTCAAACTTCAATTGCACCAGCTAATGAAATTTTGAATGCACAAAGGGATATCGCAACCAACATGGTTAGTTTTCGTTTCATAATTACATCTTGTTATGGTATTAAATGGAAATAATTAATTACCCCTTTACCATGGCCAAGTTTATGATGTCCAATGCACACGCTTTTTATCACTTTTAACATCAATAGAAAGTAATCAACAAGTTATTGGTACATAACATATCATTAGGTATGCTACAGTAAAAAGATGTTTAATTTTGCCTTATATTTATGATAGCTTAATATTGTAATTGTTTTTTTTTTCAGGAACTAGTATCAACAACAAACGACATTTTTTGGATCATTTGGGATGATTAACATGGCATAACCAAACACCTTTTGTTATTAGAGTTTGTGTCTGTCAATGACATGCTTATTTATTCACACAGTCAAAGTATTTGTACTGAGTACTATTTATTGCGTTCAACTTCAAAAGTAGTGATTAATATTATTCACAGTTTTCATTGTCACCATTTTGGATTGAAGACTCACAATATAGTTGCTCACAAAAAGGTGTACAACCCTGGCATTTTATTAGAATCATGTTATCAAAATTTATAATCATGTTCAAGTCATGATGTTCTTCATTTAATTTAATTCATTGACTCCAAACTCAGGGATACCAGCCAACTTATTATCAGTTACCTGGTAAAAAAAATATAAAGTGGGTACACACTTATATGAAAGTCGGTCATCACTAAATAAACTGCATGTAATCTTAATATATAACAACAAATTGAATCCATAATAGAACTAATTGTTATAACCATAATTTACAAAATTGATTCTAGTCATTGTCACCCTAAACAATGTATAAAGGAGTGCAACTAACAATTCATTTGCACGTCATCCATATCCAAAAAGACCTAAAACTTACGCTATTAATTAACACTAAAATATTGACATTTCTATTTCTTTAAATATGGTTTAAATCTTTCAAGGATAGCCTCCCTATACTTATTTTCTGGGTGAAGAATCCAATCACAAATGTACTTCTGCCTGAATTGTTGTAGATCCTCCTGCCACCAAAGAATAACTACTTAATTACAGATTCATATCAAAATAACTTTATGCAACTTAAATGTAAACAGTTCCAAGGGTATTATACTCACATCAGTGTAAGCGGGCATGCTTTTCCCATCAAATCTTTTGACGACGTCCCATATCTCAAGATACTTCAACACCATAATACCACAATCATGCCTGGAAGTGGTTACCAAAACATTTAATGACAACTTCCTAATTACGTAACAAACTGGTATGAATAGGCTACTCAATTAAAGTTGTGCTTACAAATTTGGTTGTTCAAGAACGTCTTCAATGTGGACTTCATATGTTGGCTTCAATTGTTTTTTGTCATTTAAGAAGAGTCAAAAAAGGTGTTCCACATTTTGTACCTATAATAGATATAAATCAAACCTAAATATTGTCAACACAATAAACATGAGTAATGGAAATTTATAATGTCACACATGGACTTACCACATGACTATCAATTTGTTTTCGCCTTCGACATTTGTGTGCAAGTGAATCTAAGACAAAGAACTCTTTCGTTTGACAATTAAAAGCATAACACCACCAATGTTCAGCATAAATCACTGGGGCAAACAACTGAATAGAAGTAACATTAACAAACACATTTCATTTTGTAACAAAATATAACAACATTTAACAAGTAAGGATACTCACAAAATCTGTTGTTAATATATCCTGCACTAAAACCAAATCACGTGTCAAGTAATGTCTGTAGTCATCTAGACACCACACACGTCTATTCACCTTTCTTTTGTTACAATCAAGGATAACTGCTTTGAACCACAACACATGTCAATACTTATACATTAATTTAAGCATAAATATTAAAAGCAAAAAAAAAAACTTACTGTATAGAAAGGATTGAATATAACCCTACTAATCTTCCCGGTTAGCCTTTTCTGTTTATACATGAAGTCCTAGGCTGCAAACATTATAGACTGAACACAAAAACAATAATTATATAATTACATGGTTTTAATAACAATATAAATAGTCATAAACTTAAGTTTCATAATTTACCATGTTATCAATCCAACCACGAGGACGAAAACATTAACAATCATCGCTCCTCAATATTTGACCATTCACATCAACATAAATAGATCTGAAAAGTCAAAAGCAGCAACATAAAGTATTAACTATTGGTGTGTGTTCACGTTTAATACATTATTAATCAAAATAGCATACCTGGTACAAACAGCAGCAGTCACATCCTTATACAATTTAGCCATATCTATAAATAGTGTACTAGTTTGACCTTCAGTGTTAGGCTTAATAGCTTTGTCGTCTCGATTATGGTCGGATTTTGAAGCATCATTTCTTTCTAAGATGTGATCAAGCTGGAGAGAGTCCTTCTGCTCATCTTCCTCACACTGCTGAGGTTGCTGACTCTCTTTCTAGTGTGAAGGACAACCCTCAACTTCATCACACTTCCTTTGCTCAAAAGGACAACCCTCTTCTCCATAAACATAATTTCCTTTAGCTACACAGGAGTCGGGTTCAAGAGCATCAAAAAATTCATCACGCATCTTCTTTATCTGTTCTTTCATGTCTAGAATTATCCGTTCATGTTTTTCAAATTTTTCTTCCAAATCCACTTGCTCTTTCGAATGAGAAACACCCTGAATGCCATCATTTTTAAAAATGTATTGGTCCTCAATATGAACGACATTTTGCACTATTGGGTTGTTCTTCTCCTCTACACTTAGGGCCCAACCAAACACAATCTACAAATAAAAAAATTGTTTTTAAACACATTTCATAATAAAACCAAATTTAACCAAACATATACAAAGAAGACAACTCAAATAAAACCTTATTCTTTTCAAAAGCAGACTCAATATTAGGTGTCCTAATCTTCACCGAAGGCCACCACAGAAATCTTGGGAATTGAACCTCACCCTCTACATCTTCTAAGCCAAGACGACGAGCAACCCAAACTTATAACAATGTTAAACAAATCAAAAAATTATAATAATGCATAAGGAAAATAAAGCTTATGAAAACAAAAATTACCTAAACAACTACAACAGATCCGGCTAAGTTAAGGCTACGAGTATTTATCTTTTCTCGTACAACCTTACATCCATGATTGAGTGTAGAGATAAAAAAACTATGAACTGACTCTGCCCAGTTATAGTCGCTTAAGTTGTCAAGGTTGTCTAAGACTTTGAAAGGCATATTGCTCACTGTCCTAGAGGTCCTAGGAAAATAAAATACAGTAAAACAAAGTAACAAGTACAACCTACAAGCATTGTCTACATCATCATCACTAACCACTAAGTTCTTAATCTTGTTAATTATGTATCGCAAGGTGATTGGTTTCTTCTCAAACAGTGAACCAACTACCTCATTTACATCAACATCAAATTCAACACATTTAACAACCATACTAAGACCTAGGCATATACAAACATCATAAACCGATAACCCCACCACATGCTGATCTACACGAATGTATTCCCCTTGTGGAACCCATCTACGCAAAAAACTTCCCTCAACAAAGGACAATTTATTTACAATGCGTTGTCCACCTCCAAACACCATCTAAATGGTGTTGCCTGAATCCGCTTACGGTGGGTGTCTTTTAGTACATTGTTTACTTCAACAATGTACTTGCTTTCGCACCTATGCACAATTCGCACCTATAGCACCATGAAAAAAATATTACTTATTATAAATAATAAAAAAAAATCACTTAAAGATTCCAAATATACCTGATCAGCATTTTTCACCACCTTCGTCTTCTTCCCTTTATTGCCTGCTTCCGGACTACATTTGCGTTGACGTTTACTAAACATCTTACTTTAAAATTCCTAAATAACATACTAAGTTCATTGAAATTCATCAAACACATATCTACAAAGGAGAAAATATAACTGAAAATTGATGACATGCACCAAAGTAAATCACCTCATAAACAAGTATTGACTGGTATAACAAGAAAGATAAAAAAATTGATTCATAACGTGATTGCAAAAAATCCAGCACAAGTCATCACTTGGTTGCACAAAAGTCATCACCAACAAATCAGACATCTTCAACCCACTTATTACAAATCAACACATATTAACCAAAGTCATTCACCCCAAAACAGGTATTGACTGTTATATGAGTTCAAAAAATTGAGTCAAAGCACATTGTTGCAAACAATGTTGCACAGGTCATCGCTTATTTGCACACAAGTCATCCACAAAAAATGAGACAGATTTAATCAACCTATTCATAAAACTAGTACTTGGTTGAACAATGAACAATCAACCTACAACAAAATATATTGATATTGTAATATTAACACACACAAAAAACTGATTGAATTAAATTTTTAAAAAAAAATTTAAACTAAGACACAAAAAAGAAAAAGGCTAAATCTATATTTTCCAACAAAAATGTGAATCAATAGATAATTTAACTTAGACAATGGCACGACAGATACTTACTCCTGCAGTAACATGATTGTTGGGATTTATAAGTTTGGTAGAGTAGAGTCAGCCCTTGAGATTTTCAATCAAATGGAGAAGATTGGAGTGCTCCCTACTCGATCTGCTGTTAATATGCTTATTGGGGAGCTGTGTTTGACAAGTGCAAAAGAAGGATCTGTTGAGAAGGTGAGAGTGAGGAACACTTGGAGACCATATACTATATTAGTTCCTAACATGGGAGGAAACAGTGATGCAATGCAACCTGCAGTTCAAGTGTTTTGGGCAGTTTCTAAGGCTGGATTGTTACCTAGTTCTTTTTTGGGCAGTTTCAATTTGCATTGTATCTTAGGGTTTGTTTTAGTGCATCAAAAATATTGTGCATCAAGATAATTCTTAAGATATATTATGTCTTCATCACAATAATTTTTTTTATCATCCCCTAAATCAGTAGAACGAACGAAATCTTTGATTCTTGCATCTTTAAGACTCTAAAGGTCTAAATTCCTCCTTTTTAGACCAACCCTCATCAACCCATCATCAGAAGTTGCAAAAGTCAACGATCCTAACCAAGCCCAAACACACATAACAACCAGCAGACACTTCAAACCCATTCTTACAACTCATCTGGTTCAACATGTTCAATAAACTTCAGCAGACGCAATATAAAAGCAACATATTAATCACAACAATCAGATAATCTTTTCCCTTTTCAGTTTTGCTAACAATTTCAATAGTTTGACTAAAGTAAACAGCAGAATGTTAAAAACCCTCGAGTTCATTTAAATGCCAGCCATATACGAAACAAAGACAATTCTAAACAAAAGCAGAAAAAGAAAATCATGATAATATCCTTTGAATTACCATAAAAAACAAACCACAACAATTTCAAGGTTCATAGATTGGTGAATGCAGGTATAATATGATAGAACAAGGGCAAATATGCCACCAATTTTTTCTCTCTTTGGCTAAATCAAGATCCAACAAAAGAAATGGGTGGTGAGATAGTCTTTGGTGGTATTGACTACAGGCATTTTAGAGGTGAACACACATATGTTCCCCTTTCTCAAAAGGGTTATTGGCAAGTACAACATATTTGTAATTTCATCCATGGCTATTATCATCTAAGAATTATCTTGATGCACTAAAACAAACCCTAAGACAACAAATAGAAGAAAAAAAATCGTCATACCTACAATCTCCTACAAACCCTGTCCTTCGTAGAACTGCGACATTTGAAAACAGTGGTTGAACAATGGAGGAGACGCTTCGTCACAACTCCCTTTCATAGCAAACGTCGTCCCTGTTACAGTAAATGCCCGTTGTCAATAAAACCCTAACGTCAACAAACCCTGTCGTCAACAAACCTCGTCGTCCACAAACCCTAAGCCTTTCAAGGTTTAGCCGCCACAGAGATTCCGTCACACTGTGCTATCTTCCTTCACCAGACGAACCACTCCAAAAGTCATTGTCGTTGTCGGTGAAAAGAGAACCTACGACTACGACCACAAAAAGGAGTGAGAAGAGAAACTACCAGTGAGCGTGGGGGAGAAAGGAAAGAATATTCAAATTTTCGACCAAAAAACCCTTCGCCATCTAGAACCACTCCTTGCCGGTGAGAAGAAAAACGGTGACTATGTGGAGAGAAGAGGGTCAGAAGTTTCTTTTCGACTGAGTGCGCAGGAGAAGGAGAAAAGAGAAACGGTTCAACTCCTCCACTAAAAGCCACGTCTGAAGTAAAATGCTTTAATAAAATAATTTTTATTTTAAAAAAAATCCAATTGTGCATGCCACCTCATGGAGTCAAAATATGGAGTCAGGATATCATTTTCCTAATTGTTTATCCTTCTGTAAAAGGTATACACTATGTTTTTCATATGTCATCAATCGTATTTTTACTTTATCCTTCGTTTCTAGGTATAAATACATTGTTACCAACTCCTAGTGATAAAGTAGATTTTGGATCTTCTTCTGCAGACAAGACAAATACAGGGACATTGGACAAGCCATTGTCAAATGAGATTCCTACTTCTGACTCTGACAAGGACAACAAGACAAGTACAGGGACATTGGACAAGCCATATTTAGATTTCTACTTCTAACTCTGACAAGGACAGAGATTTGGGCACACCTTGATTTTTCAAACATAGGACTGGATTGACTGACCAAAATTGATTTTTCAAACTTTGAAGTAGATACGACTCATTCACTAAGATGTCAAGAGATGTAGAAATATTTTTGACCAACCAGCGTAGGCGTAATGCTTGAATGTATGTCCTAATTTGAAATCTTTTTGTCATTTAGCTAGTGTTTGCTTTTGTGGATGGCACTGTTCAACGGTATTTGAGAGAGCGGATTTAGCTGATACATCGCGTTCGATTTCAATGATTATCGCGGATATGGGAGAGCGTATTTGGGGATGGATGTATTAATCCATCCCCTCAAAACTGCGAGGATACTTGGATAATGTTAGACAGATGACGAAACTGTCCTTGTGCTCACGTTTCCATACTCGCAGTGTTTTGAGAGGTGAGTTATGGTGTGTGTGTGTGTGTGTGATTCTTGAGTCCATCATGGAGGGAGAAGAAGATGAGGTGATTGGGTGTGGTGGGCGAGGAAGAGGATGAAGTGGTGGGCGAGGAAGAGGATGAAGGGGTGGTTTGTGGTTGCACGAGGTGGTGGCGCGGTGGTGATGAAGGTATGCACCGGTTAGCTAACCGATGCTGCAAGTGTGTTGTGTGGATGGCACCGGTGTTGCAAGTGTGTGTTGTGTGGATGGCACCGGTTACGTAACCGGTGCCTTATTAATGAAGGAGATGACATCGATTACGACACCAGTGTTGTGTGTGTGTGTTTTTTTTTACTTTTTTTTATTTTTTTTTAATTTTTTTTTTTACTTTTTTTTAACTTTATTTATATAATTTTTGTTTAAAATTTAATTGTATATTTTTTTTACATTCATAAAAATTTAATTTTTTTATTTTAAAATTTCATACAAATTTAATATTTTTTTTAATTTGTATTAATTAATTATAATTATTTTTATAACATTAAATTACAAAATCATTATTTTTTTCCATCAAGGATATTTTGGTAACTTCCTAATTCTATCTATTTTTACAATTAATTTTATCTATCACATCAATCAAATCTCTCACTAATTTTCATAAAACTTATCTCCAAATCCACTTATTTTACTCTCTAAATCCACTCAAAAAACACAAAAATTCATCCACGCAAATCTACACAAATTCATCTTCACACTCTTCCCCGTATCCATCATTCCAAAAGAACACACCTTTAGTGTTTCATCTGACATCCTTTTGACAGAGTGGACTTGCATGCGCTCTTTATGTGGGATTTGCAGTTTCCAGTAGGAAGGAACAGGTCACTGAAAACAATCCATTTGAAATATTGTAGTGAATGTATATCTTGATAAATAAGGTTTTCAGATCCGTTGGTCTAAACCTTTAATTGTGTATTTTTGTTTTCTTTCATGAATAGAACTAGAGTTGACTTTCTTCAAGCCTGACTTTGATTACTGTGATGGATCTAATTTTTTCAAGTTTCATTGTTATATTGGTATCTAAGACGAAACATCCATTCACTTGCTTTCAATTCACGTTACTACTCTTTAGTTCAGTAGTTTGATGTAATACTTGGAAGGAACTAATAATACAGCACGAATTCGTGCTTTTATGTTTAATTTGTGCCCAGGATGCAGAACACTGCTTATGTTTGTATTTGTCACACTAAATCACTGCCTACTTCTTTAATGGAGCAAATTATTTGCGCATTGTTGCATGAATATAACAAAGGTGCATAAAACTAAAGCAGTAGAAGGTCAATAATGAGGAAGAAAGAGAACAACATTTGAAATACAAAACTGTTAGAATTTTTAGCTCAAATATTATAGTATGTTTATTTTAAACCCTAATAGCACACTCTAACAACTATTCACCCAAATAATACATTTTTTCCAAGTCACGATCTAGCTCTCTGCAAAACTCGAATTCTAACCTTCAATGAGATGTCATTAGGGATGTTAAAAATATCCGTACACACGGATATTCGTAGATAAAACCCGCAATGGATAGAAAACAGATATTAAAAATGGATATCCGCGGGTACGGATATTTTTGATACCCGCATGTTAACGGGACGGTTACGGGTATCATAGTATCCGTATCCGTGAATACCTTTATCCGCTAAATTTTAATTCACAAAAGTACCTTTATATATATATATATAAGTAAACAACATTTTGACTTAATTTTTTTCTCAAGAATCAATCGGAGAGAGTGGACTTGTTGTTCAAAGCACTAATTAAAGAATTTTCATTGTGTTGAACATCATTTATATTTATTTTTATGATTATTTGGATTTGTATGCACTTGAGTTTGTTTGAAATTTATTTAAAATTTATGACAGTGATGTATTTTATTTTATTTTATTTGAATTTATGATTAAATATTTATTTTTTAAATAATTTTGTAAATACCTGCAAGTGCCCGTGGATACCGGCAAATATGAAAAAAATAGACGGGTATCCGCATAATTGATACCCAATGGATATGGGTACGGGTATAGGGCGGATATTTATCTAGCGGGTAAATGCGGGGGAGCTACTACCCGTACCCTACCTGTCCCATTGACATCCCTAGGTGTCATCTCATTGGAAATCAGCCATTCTGAACTGGGTTTTCCAATTTTCTTTCCTGATTTTTAAAATATAAGGAAAAAGGAAAAAAATTAGAAAGAAATAACATGAAGTAATTGGTCTGATAGAAACTTCAAAACTCTGAATTTATAATGGTTGTAGTTCCCCTTCCAAATTATTTCTCTGATGGTGGGAACTTTCTCTATTTAGATAACATATTCTTTCAATTCTCTATTAGGTCTTTTAGGTTCAAAGTTATGGAAAGCAAAGGCTGAAAAATTGACAAGTTTGTGAGGTTTAAGTGTAGTTCTGTTGTATGTGGTTTTCATTTTATTTGTTTGCCTTATTAGATTGTCTTGGTAAATATATTTATTTAAGATGTGGAGATTCAGATGTTAATGACTTAGAGCCATGGTTATTTGATAGGAACTTGAGGCATTATGGGTGCTCAAGTGAGTATGAGATGTTTGTTGGATTGCTTAGGTGTCCTAATTGTGATTTCCATGTTGTTCAATTATCCTGAACAGGTTTACAGGAGGTACAGGTAAAACTATCTGCAAATGCACGCAGTAGTAACATCATTTGAGTATGTTTCAGGCCTCAACAATGCGGCTCCCTATGCAAGTTTGGTTATAAAAGCCATGTCCAAATATTTTAGATGCTTGAAGAATGCAATTACTGACCAACTTCAGTTTGCCAATAAAGCTCATTTTCACATGGGAGCCTCAAAGAGGACTCCCCCAGCATGCTGTGACTGTTCTAAGAGCATGGTTGTGTGAGCACTTTTTGCATCTGTAAGTTCCTTATATGAATAACAAGTAGCCAACTTGCTTAAGAGGATAAAGTAATGTTGATGAGAAAATCAATAGTGGATTTTGCGTAAACATGCAAGACTAATGATTTTCTAATCAAAAATCAAATCTGAATGTGCAGGTGACATCATGATCTTTTTGCTGCATCTGTGAGTTCCTTATATGAATCACAAGTAGCCAACTTGCTTAAGAGGCTAAAGTAATGTTGATGAGAAAGTCAATAGTGGATTTTGGGTAAACATGCAAGACTAATGATTTTCTAATCAAAAATCAAATCTGAATGTGCTGGTGACATCATGATCTTTTTGCTCCCCAGCCAAAACTAAGCATTATGCATCTATACACATTTAGCTCCTTTATTGTATTGTGTTTTGTTACTTTAGTTATTATTTTTCTTTTCCAGTTATTCTACTGATACAGACAAGCTAATGTTGGCTAAACAACCTGGTCTATCTCGTAGCCAGGTAAATATTATCGATAACCAACCTTTAAGTGTGTTTTGGTTTAACTTATTTTTGAAGCAAAATATGTGTTTGCTAGTTTCATGAGTGTATTTCTCAAAAACTTGTCCACCCAAAATGTAGTTAATATTTTCATTCTTATTGATCAATGGGTTTGTTCTTCTAATGTTCGGCAACATCTAAATTTGTGCAGGTGTCTAATTGGTTCATTAATGCAAGAATAAGGCTCTGGAGACTAATGGTGGAAGAAATACATATGCTAGAAACACGGCAGGTTCAATAGAAATCATAGAAGGAAGAACATTGCAGGAACAAGTCAGGGGTGTTGGAATGAGCATGGGTGGAAGTGCAAGCAATTGTGTGCACTCACACCAGGACTTTATCAAAATCATGGCATTGGTTTGGCTGAACCTTTTCTCTCGAATGCAGCACAGCTATTTGATGTTGCTCTTGAAACCATCAATGAAGGCTATGTGATGAGTGGATGAGTCACAGAATAGGCATTTTGGAAAAGATGTCATTGGAGGACAACTGGTGCATGACTTTGTATTGTAGACTGAAGGTCCTCAATGTCTTATAACTTGCATAGACTTTTCATTTGATTGGGGTGATATACTAAACATGTTTCTGTTGTGCTGTCATGAATTATCCAAAGTTGGAAGAGGGATTGGAATGTTGCCCTTTGTGGTGATAGTGGCATTGATGAATGAACCTTCCAGTTATGGGGAGCAGATTAACGGATTAACTGGTCTTCCTATTGAACTCACTTGTATGAAGGTTGTAAAAGTATTGCGTAAATTCATTTGAGGTTATTTTTGGGAGTCAATCCAAATGCTCTTGTTGTAAGCATTTCCGTTTTAGATTTTCATCCAAACCAGGTAATTGGATTTGAATTTGTAATACTTAAAAATCCTGTTAGTTATATATTGGGGTTTTTATACTTTATAATGTAGTTCCTATATATATATGGAACTTGCAATCCTCATGTCTACTCATAAAAGTTGTTTCTTAGGTAACCCTTTTAAAATATTTCTTGCAGTTAACCAATACCTATCTATAGTTCATTAGCCTCTTCATACACTTATTACTTTAGTGGACTGTGTTGCATTAATCTCTCAAAAATGGGATCAGTTTAATCGGTTAGTTCTAGTATATAGACTAGTTAAGAATGGGGTATGTTCATTTAGCTCTCATTAGTGTTTGAAATAAATTTAAGATGAAAAACATCAATTAATTCTCACGTCAATGAAGTAAAAAGGTTATTTTTAGTTTTTCATGACATTTATGATTCGAAGGAAGAGCTAATTTATTTTGATTCAATCAGTCATTTGATTTCTATTTTCATCCATAAATATTAAGTTGGTTTTCGGAATTTTTTAATCTCAATTTAACATTTATAAAATTGATGTAATTTGATATTAATTTTTGAAAAATTAATAAATTTTATTATTTTTCTTAATTTTTTTAAAATGGATCGATGTAATTAACATAATCGTAGAGTCAATTTTAATAAAAAAAATCTTAAATTAGTTTTAGAAAATTTAATAAAAATAACTAAATTACATCAAATTTAGAAAAAAAAGACCAAAATACATCACCTTTTATAAATCAAAACCAAATTGTGACTAAAAGAAATTGAATGATTAACTTAATATTTTTAAATAAAAAGGAATAAGAGATCAGATAAATAATTAAACCTTATATTTTCATTAATAGCTCATTATTGGTCTAGTGAACTTCAAATAGACCATATTTTCATTAATAGCTCATTATTGGTCTAGTGAACTTCAAATAGACCATTGAGCTTATTTTATTCTTATAAAATACTTCTGAATTGAGTAAATCGAAAATTATTTTTAATTTTTGTATTATACAATTTGAAAGCCTTGTTGATTTTTTGGATTTTGTGGTTCCAAAGTCTTTTTTATTTTCATATTATATAATTTTAAAGTTAAAAATGACTTGTTATTTTTCATTATTTCACATTCTAGAAGTTATTCTTTTTCGTAAAAAAAACTTTCAGATTATATAATTTGAGGAGTGTTTTCCATATTAGGTACACAAGCACAATTTGAAATCATTTTTTGACTTTCATGTTATGCCATTCGAATTTTTTTTTTTTTTTTGTTGAATCTATTCATAACAAAACACAGATAAGGATTTTGTCAATGACAAGAGAACGACAATAGCAACAGGGCAGCAACTGTTAAGGGGCGACGGAAGCAAAGAAGGAGTTTGGTTTTCTAACTAGAGGAAGAAATAATCATTTCCTTTACTAATTTAATCGGAAGTCACCTTGACTTATGAAAGAATATTTATCTGCTATTTTTTTATATTTAAGTTGGTCAATTTAAAAATAATTTTATGTAGTAATATAAATCCTTTAGATAAAATATATATATATTAATTTAAATATATTTATCTATTGACATATTTAATTATAATATAATACATAATTTAAAAATGATACCCTCTATTAGACACATAATTAAAAATCGTTTAACATCTAGAAGAGGTTATCTAATGCTCCTTTTTAGTCTCCAACCAAGCTTTCAAAACTCATAGCATCTAAGGCTTTCCTAACTTCTACAATTTAAAAACTAAAACTAAGACTAAGGCATAAAAATCTTTTAGAATCTTACAAAATACACAAATATTATTTAGATTTATGGACTTCCAGCTAAATTATTAGTATTCTTTAGGCAAAAACATTTCTAGATAAGTTACAAATATTCTTTTTGAACACAATCACTTTTAGCTAAACATGAGTATTATTTTAACATAACAATTCATGTTTAAACACTTTTATAGACAAATTTAGTAGTCTAAAAGTTCAAGGAGTTTTGCTCATTAGAAGAGATAAATGTCCTAAGAAAAATTCAAGATGATAAAAATCTATTTAAATAGTTATGCATACAAAAAACGTCATTCCTCCCAAATGCAAGGCTAAGTATTGCTTGAAAGCATTAAAAGGAATTCGTAAGTATTATCAAACTTTCTTCTTCAAATATAACTTCTTTATAAAGTGTTGAGAAGAAAAGAGTTATTACAAATTCTTTTGAAATCGTTACCTGGTTTACAAGCTTTTCGTATTCTTTGGCTATCGTATAACCATATTCAAGCACAAAGTCTTATTAAATGTTTTTCATGCAACATTAAGTCCACGTGGATTCTTTACACGACTCTTTTTATACATAACATGACTTATCAGACCTAGGCTAGATGACTTCTTTATGATTTAGTATAAAACGCTAGGATTTGACATAACTAGATTCTGAAGTGTTAGACATTCTACTTTTTTCCAAGAAAAATGTCATGTGCATGGATAAATTTTTAGAGCACTTTTTCAGAAGTTTTAAAATTCACACTTCATAATGATATCATCTTAGGAAAAACAAAAAAAAAAACGAACATTTCCCACACAAAGAATAAGTATTTGTTAATTTTCAATATGCACCATGAATGCTCAAGGCTTATTGTATGTTTGAGCAAAAAAGTTTATAAAAAAAAAGTATATATATATATATATATATATATATATATATATATATATATATATATATATATATATAT
>Ga0214542_1007671_pt1 | contig 18540 bp, 9 predicted proteins | sample CNSS1metaG_FD_160096 | JGI IMG/M metagenome (GOLD analysis project Ga0214542, IMG submission 160096) | Root nodule microbial communities from cowpea collected in UCLA plant growth center, Los Angeles, California, USA - CNSS1 | ecosystem: Host-associated > Plants > Roots > Nodule | place: USA...
AGAAAAAAGAGGCCAAGAGGAGTGGTTCATACAATGACTACTATTCTAGTACTTGGAAAGATAAAGAAAGAAAACATGATAAATCACCACTCAAGAGTTCCCAAGACCCACCTCCTAGGACTAATTCATCTAGGCCTTCTAATGAAACTCCTAATTCTTCTCAAGGTACAAGGACAAGTTCTATAAAATGTTTTAAGTGTTTGGGATATGGACACATAGCTTCAAATTGTCCTACCAAAAGAACCATCACCTTAAACCTTAAAAGAGAAGTAATGAGTGAACATTCTTCTCCCCCTTCCCCCAAAAGTACTTCTTCTCACACTTCCTCTTCAAGTGAAAGGATTAAACCCCTTGAAGGTGGATTGTTAATGATAAGGCACCAACTAATACAAGTTTCCAAGGAACTTGACCCTTCTCAAAGACAAAACATTTTTCATTCAAGGTGCAATATCAATGACAAACTATGTCCCCTCCTCATAGATAATGGAAGTTGTGTAAATGTGGCTAGCACAAGGGTTGTGGACAAGCTTGGCTTGAAAACTATCCCTCATGCCAAGCCCTATAAGCTATCATGGCTTAAGGAAGAAGACATTAAAGTAACTCAACAAGTCCTCATTAACTTTTCAATTGAAAATTTTAAAGATGAAGTGTTATGTGATGTTGTGCCTATGGAAGCAAATCATATTTTGCTAGGTAGGCCATGGCAATTTGATAGAAAAGTCTTTTATGATGGCCATACTAACACCTATGCTTTCTCCTTCCAAGGCAAGAAGTTCACACTCCTACCTCTCTCACCCAATCAAGCAAATAGGACCAAAATAAAGTGAAAGATAAGAGAAAAGATGAAAAAGAAAAAGAGCAAGTTACCTCCAAAGTGTTACTTTCCTCCAGAAAAAGATTTCCTACGCAAGATGGACATCACCATTCTTCCTTCTCTTCCAAGGCTCAAAAGGAAGACCCAATGCACAAGCATGAGACGAAGAATGGTCTAGAAAAGAGGGATGGCCTAACCAAAGCTAGGGGTAATACCCTTAGAAGGGATGGAACAAGAGCTCATAAAAGGGAGGTGCAAATCCTCCCCCAAATCAAGTCAAGCTCTATCTACAAAGGCATAAAGAATTTGTGGTCAAATTCTCTCCAAGGAGGGGAGGATGATGAAGGATTGCCCCAACCAAGGATGGAGGCACATGCTTAAGAAGACTAAGCATGTTTAGAAAGGAAGCTCACTAATCCTTCATCCCTTTCATTTGTGTTTGTTATTTTTGATTCCCAAAGTTGACTTTGTTGAATCAACTTTAGTTGACTTGTTGACCTTTGACTAGGTTTTACTTGTTAACTATAGTTGACTTGACTTAAGCCAACATACTAATCTATGTTTATTTGCTTTGTAGGTTAATTAAGAATAAGAAAGCAATGCTAGGTGGTGCATGGTGATTGGGGAGCATAAATGATGTGGAAGAGAGAGTAAAGCAAAGACATAAAGCATAAAGTAAAAGGCATGAAGCAAGTGTACCTGTGTACCTTTGGTCTCCTTTGTTTTTAGCACACTTTGGCCACTTTTTTGAGACATATGAGACACATTCTTTGTCTCCTTTTGTGCTAGAACGAAATTAGCCTTGCACACACCATAGTTAGGTCTTTTGTCTCTCATTTTTTGTAACCTTATTTGACCTAATTTCTAGAAGCTAGGGTTAGGTTTTTGTAGAGACATCCTTAGATATCTTTTATTTGCTTAGAGGCCCTAAACTCTTCTATATAAGGGGTGCTCCTAAACATGTAAAAGGATTGAACATTTTGAAGTAAAAACACTTGTGTCTCAACCATTTGTGAGAGTTTCCTCCCTTGGGAGTGAATACTTTTAAGCCTTATCTTGCATAGCAAGTGGCGACACATATCCACTCATCTTCAAGGTTGTCATGGCTTCTAGCCTAGCCTTGTAGTGGCGTGCTTCTCACATTTTTACCATTTCTTTCCTTTCCATTTTATGTTTTCTTCTTCCTTTAATTGTTCTTGGTTTTCTATGGTTTATGTGCTTTCCATTTCCTTTTTGTTTTGAATCAATCCATCATCTTCTTCTCTTGAGCTTTGTGAAAGGAACCTTCACATCTAGATAGCTTGCTATCTTAATGTCCAGTGGGGATTTCACTTAACTTTCTTAATCAACACACACCATATTCAATAATCTTAAAACAGAACAACATAATCCTTCATCAAAACTTTACAAAAAAGAAAAATACAGAAGATCACTTCTCTTATCTTGGTGGAATGTTTGAGATAGGAAGCATCTCTATTGCTGCACTTTCAACAAATCTCTCATACTCAATCTTCTCAGGTTCTCTACAAATCTGAATATCATTCGAAAAATAATATTCATAAACATATTTTACAACCAAATGTGGAAGCAATGCTGCTATTATGATCCCAAGCAACAATAACTAGAACAATCCAGTTCCTACAACATTAAAGAAAGCCCTGCATAGTCAAGGATATTCAAAGGTTAGTCTATGAATATGATGGAAATAATCCAAGCAAGTCTAGGTCCCACACTGAGTAAAAATAAAAGATGATTCATAAACTCATTGTCTTAATGTTCATTAAATGATTCATAATATTATTGCATCCAAATGAAATTAATTATCTTAATATTATTTTTTAGCTCCAAACAATATTTAAGAAAAACAACACTTTCACAACTAAAACAATCATTTTACACTATATTGTATCAATATAATAATATGATTATGTAATTGATGAATTATGGAAGAGTGTTACAAGTTGGGACTAGCAAAGTCTATTGGCATTTGCAAATATGGTACCAAAAAACTCACCAAAATCTTGGAAATAGCCACAATTTATCCTGTAGTGAATCAGGTAGCATAATGTGATTACAGTAAGATGGTTTTGGATAGATTTTGGTTAATTGGCATTTTTGAAAAAAAAAATAATTCACAATATTTCTACAAACCTTGTCCTTATGCTAAATGAATATATGCATTATGGAAAGCAAAGAAAGAATATCCCCATAAATATATCTTATAAATCAACAGACTTTATTTAATATATAATTCATGATAATCATGATATAAGAGTAACTTTTAAATCCCCATAAAATAACTCATGATAAACTTAGAGTAACTTTTAAGAACTATTCTAGATTTGCTGCTATAAGAACTACAAAGCAAGATAATCATCAAATTTCAAGCAAGACCAAATATCAATTATGGAGGTCTGAAAATGATAATTTAAAAAGAGGACAGAAAGTAAGACCTACATAGGTGGTGCCCAGCTCTGCTTGTTTGTTTCAGTGTCGAGAGCAGCTTCTCTGTTAGCTGGCCTTAGACATTTGGTTGAGCTAGTAACCCATTCACCATAGTACTTGTTCCTCCTTGATCAATTGATTGAGAGATACTTGGTACATCACATATGTTCGATAGTTTATATCACATACATTATTTGAAAACAAAATCATATATTTGCATATATACCAACAAGAAGAAAAAATCAGTGTGATTTATCCCTTCATTCTAAAAACAATTATACCTTGAGCATTTTGAAGCAATTGAGTGACAACTTCTTCAAGAGGAATGAGTCTCCAAATTGTAGGATGGTCCAAGTGATAACCCATTTGAGCAAATTTATGAGCAGCTCCATTCCCTTCCCTGTATATGTGACTCACCAAGCACTTGTTAAAGTCTGGTAGCATACATTTTATATCACTGATATGCCTTTCTACCTCCATGCATCTAACTTTTCTCCCTTTCTCTATTATCTCAAGCAATGTTTTCGCATGTAACATCCCTAAGGAATATTACTGATATAAAATAAATAAAATTCGAATTTCATTAAAGTCCACATTGATTATGAATTATTTCCCAAAAACACGGGAAAAATTAAAACTTTAACAATTAAAATTAGTAAATCCAAGAATCCATGATTCATAAAAACTAGAATAAAAGTCAACGGCTCCAGCCGGATTTACATAATATTCTCAAAAACAAAACAGTAAAAGTATACATATGTATCTACAAAATTATCCCAGGATAACCCCCGCTCCATGTCTACGCATCTCCTGGCCCACCTGTCACATCATCTGCTCCCGAATAACAAGTTATTCGATCATCGCCACACACACACAGATAGGGTGAGCTATGCACAATAAAACATAACAGATATATATGAAGTAAATATGCTTCCCCACCCAAAACAATATAATTAAATCCTCATACTTTTCAAACCACCCAACCATGACCTCATAGTCCTTCATGAGTCATATGCATGAACTAGGTCTTGGGACTTCCCTGTGCTCCCACGAAACTAACTCTTTCGTGGTCCAACCCTATGAGCCTATCCCGCTCATAGTCCTGCCCTACAGACTCCTCGCCTGTAGTATAAACATCCAAGTCTCACACTTGGACCCTGGCACGCACGCAATCACCATACTATGGACTCCTCGCCCAATAGTAGCCGACGGGAACATCACAGTTCCTTGCCCATCGTGCGCCCGACACATGCAATCACCATACTAAGGACTCCTCGCCCAATAGTAGCCGACGGGAACTCAACCAGTTCCATGTCCATCATGTGTCCAACCACCGAGCACATCCCAGACCCCTAATGGACTTAGTCCTTCAAGCCCACACACCACAACACATGCATATACAATCTAACCATGGTATAACAACCAAACACACTTCACAAGCACATAGAAACATAGTAAATCATATAAACTCGCTTAAGCCAGGGACCTCTCGCCCAAGCCAAGCCCACATCCTCGCTTAAGCTAACTCACCTCGCTTGAGCGAGCTTTAAACAACAACAACATCAAGTTATCTCGCTTAGGCGAGATCATCTCTCGCCCAAAAACACATTTCAAACTCGCCCGGGCTGAAACACACGCAAAACTCCAAAACATGACCAAGACATCTCGCTTAGGCAAGGCCATCTCACCTGAGCGAGACCCTAGGTCGCTCAAAACACACAAGACTCTCGCTTGGACGAGAAATCACGCTCAACATGCGCAACTCCTTCACTATCTCGCTCAGGCGAACCTCACTCGCTTGAGCGAGAGTTGGTGTCGCTCAAAAGCCATCCTCTTCGCCTGAGCGAGAAGCTCGTGAGGCAACAGGATATGAGTCTCTACTAATCTCGCCTAGGCGAGCCTGGCTCGCCTGAGCGAGAATTGCAAACTCCTACTCTGATCACGCACGCAATAACAGCAACCAACATCAAATTCACGATTCACTTCGTACCAAGGCAACTCATACAAGTTGCAACAAACATACAATATAATTAGAATGCAATACCATCCCCCAACCCTCACATTTTCACAAGGCAGCGTACCTAATGCAACATCCATCATACACATAAATTTAGGTAAAACACCAATATAACCATACCCAAATACCAACCCCAAATCCCTCTCATGGGGAACCCAAAATTTGATAGCCAAACATACCAATAGGACAGTATCTCAACATACAATGTGACCAAAAGTATAAAAATTACAGTTCAGCTCCCCTAACCTGAAATTGGTGCTCAAAATTGATAAGACAACACCTTGATTTCCAACCTCCCTCTTGCTTCAGCCCTTGCACGCCCTTCCATCAACCTAAAATTTTGCTTTTATAGGTGACTTTGAGACTGGTGTTAAAAATAAAACGAGTTTTGGCTTTAGTGCGGGCTTAATGGCTATTCAAGTCCCTAAGTGAGTGATTCTTCAGCACCTACTAGTTACCCTTCTGCTAGGTTTTCTTTACCCCTTCACATCCATGCCACAACTAATAATTAGCAAAAATAAAGCTTATGCTTTACCCACCAAGGTTTGAACCCATGACCTTCCACTCATAAGGCCAAAGCACAACCACTATGCCAAACCACCTTTGGTGATCTACCCACTCAGCATAAGTTTACATTTCAAATTACACACTCTTACATATTATTAAAATAAAGCATAAACAACAACACATAATTGGCATACATAGGACTCGAACCCAAGTCCTCACACATAATCAGAGTACTCTCAACCACGTGAGCTAGCACTTTTCCACATCACATTAAACAACAATAAATGCCATACTGATATGTCTTTCTACCTCCATGCATCTAACTTTTCTCCCTTTCTCTATTATCTCAAGCAATGCTTTCGCATCTCCTTCAAGCCAAATATCATTCCAACCATTTTCACGAGCTAGTTCAAGGCCTCTTCTAAGTGAAGTGAGTTCAGCAATGGTGTTGTTGGCTTGTCCTCTCACATTGAAGATTAATAATAAAACATCCTCTCACATTCACAAACTAAGAAAACAAATATAAGCACATATTCATGATCAGTAACCGAAAAAATAAATCTAGGAGCATGAATTCTGTTAAAATATGTTATAATAGAATAATATTAATATTCAAAATAAATATTCTGCTATTATAATTATTTCACATTAGAATTTATAATACATACTCCGATATTAAATATATGTATTTGAAAAACAATAACAAATTTGACTATGTTTTACATAAATTTTATGATAAAAAATGCTAAACTAACAGTTGTTGAAATAAAAAACTATCATCTCAATTAAATATGTTTTTATTTGAAACTAGACGTTTGACAATATTTAAATATCTTGTGCAAAGATATAAAAGTTAAAACTAATGGTCCAAAAGTTGAAACACATCATGTCTTTGCAATTAAAACACAAAAGTTGTTCAAGTAAAAATAAATACAATATAGTCATATAGGATTAGGCTTGTGAAAACGGTCATCTCTCTTTCCTGTTATCACACTAGATGCAAGTGCAGCCATGAGTAGAATAGAACTCTGAACTGTGATGCAGTGCAATTTATCCACTCTGGCTGCCCTTTTCAATTTAAAAAATCACTGCTAAAGCAAGGCGTGATGGGCCTTGGAGGAGTGACAAGGTGCCGCAACTACACTTAAGACCTCGTAGAACCTATGCAAGAATCGTGTTATTCTACTCCAAGTTGCAATAGTTGCTATTCATGTCTGATTTATAGTGCGATCTAAGCACCAGAACAATTTGCTCCTCAAATTGTATTGTTGGAACAGTATTGAATTGGACATGGTATCTTTTATCATAGATATATATAACATTGCTATATATATATATATATATATCAAGTTAGAGAATGAAAAACATTATAGGCTTCGAATGAACTCTATTACCATGAACTCCCTTCAACTACAACGAGACTCTAATGGAAGTGATAAGCTTTCTAACAAAACCATTGTCATTCCCAACAAACTCACGACAATAGCTGATAGCTTCAGAGGAGAACATTCATGGTACAATTGCAAAATACCATTTTTTTTTATGGATTAGACAGATAAAAATTCTGCAGTAACATGTTTTGAGTGAACCCTTTATGTGCTAGTTTTCTTTTTGTTTCTTTTTTTGAGTTGGTTTTGTGCAGGTTCATTGCTCCTCAAATCCCAACAGACTTTTCAATTCAACTACATGAAACCACTTATAATGTTCACAAGGTATAAATGCTTTCGCATATTTAAAGCCCTGTGAGTGCAGAAAATTATTTACTTCTTCTTAATTGGTTTAGTAACATGTTTCCAAATAGATTAATCAGCTGTGTATATAGAGCTCATGAAATATGATAATTTTAGTTAAAAACTTTACAAAATGGTTGAAAAAATTTAACAAGTCAATTCGGTATCTATTTGATCAATTTTGAATATTTTTTAACAACTTTAATTATAGTAGCATAAAAGTTACATATTCCTTTTCTTTGTGAGTGCACGGTTCTATCTATCTTTTTTTGGATAGGGTAAAAAAAGTTCCTCCAGATAGCAGAAAAACAAGATAATAGAGACGAATTAACAATCCTGAAAACAGAACAACACAAAACACGGGGAAGCAATAGTGTATTTGATTTGGGTTTTTTACAGACAGATAAGTATAAATTGTTATCAAATATAACCTTTCCCTACCATTTTTCTCCAAAGATTCACCCACGAAATTCCACTTACTTGACTTGAAAATCTCACTTACTATTTTCTCTGATTCTTCCTTCACTAATTTCTCCTGTAAAGAAGTGCAATGTCGTCTCATTTCAACAATAATTGAGTTTAGTTCATCTTCCTTTATTTTGAGTAACAACTCTGCAATTAAATGAATCTAATTGCATTAGTCTAGGAACTTGATAATGATTTTTCAAACAAGGAAAGGAGAAACAATCTCAACCTATCTCCATGCATTTCTGCAGGGCTAATTCCAATGAATTGTTAATATGAAATGAACATATAAAACCTTCATATGTATCACTATATCTAATATCTATATCTATAAGATAAATAGAAAAATAGAAGAGAGTGAAGACATCAAACCTTTCCATGGTCAGAGAGTTTTAGCGTGGAACCCAAAATGAAGCCTATAATTCTAATTTTTGTAGGCTGATCAAACCTGAAAAGACATGTTTAAAAACAATGTGGAATAAAGGATCTCAAAAATGAGTACAAATGAACATTTTTCCAAAGAACATTATTCACAAAAGTAAAAATTGAAACTACAAACAAGCAAAATCAAAAAGTTTAAGATAGAAAAAGTTACAAGATGACTCCCAAAAATTTGCATCAAAATGACAATAAGTATCAGAACCAAGCAAAACTAAATATTGGATAAACCTATTATATCCCCCTCCTTCTCAACAAAACAAAACAATTGCTTAAACTCCCAACAAAGATAAGCCATGAAATCTGAAACATTAAACAGATTGTAAACAAGAACAAACAAGGCCAATCATTTTCATATAGGAGCAGATGCAATACAAGAGATGACTTTGACACATGAAAAAGAGCTAAAAGAAATACTCTGTTGAAAATTCCAAAGAACCTAGAAGAAGGAGGAAAATGAAGTAATCAATAAAAAAACCAGTTTATGTAATTTATCACAAAGTAATCGATAGGAAAACATCAGTCAAATTCAGCGTCTAGAACGTACATACGTTTGCATCACTGCGATCATTGTCTTAGGGTTCTTCGTCTCCAAACAACCACTTTTGCCTCTTGATTGTGGTGCAACCTCATCATCTTCATGGATTCAGGTGCAGTCACTACTGGATTTAGATCCATCCAACCTGACATAGCTCGCGGTGCTCATTGTTTATCAAAGGAACATGTAGCGAAAAATTGGAGTGAAAAGTTCAACGGGACACAATTTTCATTTCGAAAATGGTTAAGGTATAGAAATTAAGGGTTTGAAGGATAACATAGATTAAGTACTTGATAAAAGTTATAAAATAATTTCTGACGGTTAACCAAAATTAAAAAAGTTTAAACAATTCAAACGGTTTTATTTAATTGCTACAAAATAACTGCTACTAAAAAAATAGTTTTTTTATAATGTATTAGGGTACAACAAAGAGAAAGAAAGAGAGGAGGAAAGGTAACGTGCACAGGTCAAGTAATTAAAAATTACGAAAAAAGAGAAAAAAAAAATAAAGAGACATTCCTTTGGGTTTCTTGGAAAAACCTCAGGTAGTTACTGGAGCTTTTAAAACCTCCACAATGTGTATATTTTATTGGAGGTTATGATAACCCCAAATAATAAACCTCAACTAAAATGTTATATTTTTTTAGGGTATATTTGGCTATATACACTATATAATAATGGATATTTTGCAGAATTAAGAGAATCGATTGAGAAAATTGATAAATGTTTATTAATTTTTGAGAATGGTTACAGGGAAAGTTAACAAAAAATTTTACTCTTAGTTTTTGCACTTTACTACCTTGATTAAGGCATTTACAAAAACAAATACTACTAAAAAAATTCATATTTTCTACCAATTTTGTTTTGAAATATTTTTTGTAGGAAATACTTATAAATTTTGTTATGAAAAAATATTGCAGGAAATTGCTGCCAATTTTTTTGCAAAATATTTCGCATAAAACACTCTACGCAACAAATTTTGTAGGAAGTACTTGTGAATTTTATAATTTTGTAGAATATAATTACCCACGAAGGAATTACCTACCAATTAAAATTCTTAGAAAAAATAGCAAGAAAAAATCTTTTCTTGCAAAGTTTTTTAACAAATTTGCAAGAAAATTCCCATGTAATATAAGAATTTTTAGTAATGAAATTTTAGCTTATTTGATGATTTTGCCTTACTTTTGTATTGGCAAATCGTTTGCTAAGTTTTTATCTTTTACATTTTAATAGTATTTTTTAAATTGCTTGTATTAACTATAAGTATCTAAAAAATAAAATATTAGTTAAGATATTTATATTAATCGAGAAACATATTTAATTTTGTGGTTTTATTTATTTGTTATGTCATCTTTAGTTGGTATGTCCATATTGAGTAGAATGTGTAAGACTTTAAAAATGATATGGACAAACGTATATAACCATACACAAAGTTTATAATAAAGAGACATTTATACATAAGAGACATACATTCATGTTTTTGAGTTAAACCAACTAAAATAAGCTACTATAAATAGAATTCTTTTAAAAAAAATCTAAATAATATACAAGGATTCGTTGAACGGGTCCATTAAAGTGGTTGCTTTGGCTGGATTAAATCAAAGCACAAAGTTTGCATCTTTGAAAAATAGATTTGATAACTAAATGTGCTATAAATAGAGTTTTAGTTGAGCTCATTGAATCACCATCCACCATCATCCATCACTCACTATCACTCATCATTGATGTACCGTTTATATTATGTTTCATATTGTTTTGTACGTGGAAGACTAAATCTTTTAGGCTGATTACTTGTAATTTCATAGTTAATTTTGAAGTTATGTGCAATTGAAGTGTTGTTTTTTAACTTTCTTAAAGATGAGTCTATTTTATCTATTTTTTTAAGTTTTTATAATTGTTTTTAGCATTGTATGATAATGCTCGTTGATAATTCAATTTTATTTTTAGTTAGAATTCTTGTTTGCTTACTTAATCATGATAGCATTTTCTTTAGATAAAGCAGTAAAACTTCACATGTAGATGCTTGGAACATGTGACACAAAAACAATAGTTACTTTATATACGCTTGGAATGAGTGAAGTCACCAACACAAAATAAGTTTTTTATGTGTTATTTTGGGCTTTTTACGTCTGACACAAGTTCGACGTTGTCACCAACACAAAATAAGTTTTGTATGTTTGTTATTTTGGCCTTTTTACGTCTGACACAGGTTCGACGTTGTAATTGGTGATGTAATTAGAATCTCACTCGATGTAAATAGGATTTCACTCACAGGCGCTTGGAATAAGTAAGAAACTAAATGAATTAATTAATGGGTGTTTACTTAATTCAATTTGTATACTTGTTTGCTTAACTAAAAATGTAAAAGAATAGAATAATAAAAAACATGTACACGATTGGAACATGTGAAGTATAATTGTAATCTCACTCTCAGATGCTTGAAACGAGTGAGAGTCTTAATGAATTAATTGACGTGTGTTTAGTTAATTTGATATCTATTTATGAATTAGATGAATGATAATCATATGATAACTGGTGAAGAATTTAACTCTAAAAAAGCTAGAGAATCAATCTATCTGTATATATTTGTTGTTTTTTATATCGTTTACTTCTTGCAAACTCCCTTTTAGTATTTTTAGTATTATTTTATGTTTTTGACATTTCTGCAAACTTTGATAAGTACTAATGTAAGTAAAATTCTTATTGAATTCGTTGAAAGACAACTTGGGTTGGTTCATATCTTGAATAAAGTATAAGCATGCTCTACTTTATTTGATCATAAAAGTGATAATGATCACATTTGGTGATGTGATCCCAACAAGCCCAAGCCCACAATAAGGCCCAATCACTAGAAGCATGATGAAGAAGATTCACATGGGCCTCTCACAAGATGATCAAGTCAATCATGGGCTTTCCACTTTATTCACATGGGCTAAAGAAATCTATAAAATATGAGTTGATGCATGAAGGAAGTAGTCTAGATTTAAATTGGGCCATTGTTTAGGCTTTGGTTTCAATAAAATAAGCTAGAACACTATGGATCAATTGGGTCGAGCCTAATTTACTCTTTTGGTCGAGAATCCTTGACATTTCTCTACACTTGGAGGCAAACAAGCTAGGCATGAGCAAAGCAAGGAGAGTGTGACAGTGGCATGGAGCGTGTGACATTGGCAAGGAGAGTGTGACATGCCACTTGGCATCATCAAGGCTCATCTCCTACATCACATGGTGTCCAATCAAGCTTCTCCTCCAATCTACATTTTCATTACATCTTTATTGCATCTACATTTCATTTGGCCAGCCATGTTGCCCATAAATGGGGCCATTCCACTCTTGTAATGGTTACTCTTGAATTGCTAATAGATGCTAGTGTTGAGATCACTCCACCCTTCTATTAATTTGAGAGCACACATGGTTAACCTTCTCCTCCATTTCATAGTTCCATTTCTACTCTTCATCTTCACCAATCTTCCATGGTCGAGACTTTACAACATCTCCTCCTCCATTTTTGTTGCATTGTTATGGATCTTCTTCCACTTTTACTCCAAAGAGGTCCATCATTTGGCATCAAAGTCTAGGACTTCAATTGGCTTTATCTTTCTAGTTTTTTTTTATTTGTATATGAGATCTAATTTGTCAGTTTCTTATTTTTAAGCTTTATGGAATTAACAATTTGTTTATTTAGATTTGTTTTCATTAGATGCTAAGAATAAATCTAAGGCTTTAGTTGAATATAGTCTTGTTCATTTACAAGGAGTCATTCAATAAAGGGTGATGAATAAGAAACTAACAAATTATATCTCATAAAAAAAAAGAATAGATCTAAGGCTTTAGTTGAATATAGTCTTGTTTTACAAGGATTCATTCAATCAGGGGTGATGAATCATACTGATTTTGCTAACCTTGGGTTCTAAAGGCCAAGGTTGGGTTTAAAATTACTATAATGAGTACATTTAGGAACATTAAAGTAATAAACATAACGTATAACGAGTCAATAATAGTGCAATAGAAGAAGAGTAGCCAAGTTCAATCCAAACATCATTATCAACATCAATTCCTTTCAATATTAAGCAAATTATGTTTTCAAATCTACCAAACTTTATTATTGTTTCATTACAAACTCAAATAGATCATAAGTCGTTGTTTTATCCAACAAAATACATGTGGATACGACCTTGATGTGCTACAATTGAACCAGTGCAATTGTTGGAAAAATGGGATTTGTATTGGACCATCAACATAATTTTGATGATATGATAAATAACTTTGATGTTGCTTGAGCGTTCTAACTCGTGCTTTGTGTAGTTGAATTGTAAACGAGCTCATAAATTGCCTATAGATGATATAATGAAAGAACTGTTTAATTGTCCTTGTTTAAGTCCCAAATTTTGCATATTTTTTGTTAAATAAAACTCTCTTTTAAGGTTAGGTTTAGTTTCTAATTTTCTAAAACTATGTACATTTCTAGTTTTGAGAATAAAAATAGGTATTTTAATTATAACTTTTGTTTAGATAGAATTTTTGTGTTTTTTTTTTGGAAAAAATAAAGAATAGAAAATTCATAAAAGAGTAATAAAATATATTAGAAATTTATTTTATTTTTCTAGTTGTGGACTTTTATCCTTTTATGGTCAAAATACAGAAACCCCAAATAGGGGAATATTATCACACTCAAAATTTTAAATCAAAGTTGTTGACATAGTTAGACCATGTTGAATCAAGATGTTGGACCATTTGGACAAGACTAAGTCAGGGTGTGTTAAGGTATGATTGAAACTCCTTTGTGGGTATAAGACCAAGTAAAGTTGGTTCAATATCAAGTCTCAAACTTGAAGATTAGTCTAAAGTAAACTCAAAGGGGTGTTGCTGACTCGAGATTTACCAGAGGTGCTGGTTTGATAACGCGAAACTTTGTAGGGTTAAGTATTCTTTTTTTCTTTTCTTCTATAAAATAAAGTACTTACTTATATAAAGCAATATTAGGTAGATTGAACTAGGTGGAACATGTGTGGGGAGAGTGATTTTTCAAGAGTTAGAGGAGATTAATGTGTTGTAGAGAGTACAATTGTTTATTACAACATGAGTTTTACCAACCATAGAGGTAACTTAGTGAGTACAATGTATGAGTACAAAGCAACCTCAAGAAATCCTCAGTGCAACTTTCTATATATTTTATCTTGAATTTAATACAATGTATGATTTTCTTTTCTATCTTCGGTTCAATTCTACATTTAGTCTTTAGTTTTACGAATTGACATATTACTTTTTGTCTTCTTTAAACCTTTCTTGCAAAATTTACCTTTCTGCACTTTAACTTTGTGTTTCTTGTGAATTTTACTTTCTTGCTTATACCTTGTTCCAATCCCAAGTTCGTTGATAGAATCATTGTCAATCACCATATATATGAGGTATTGTCCGCTTTTGAGCGTGTGCTCCATTACAGTTTTGTCCTTAAAAGATGCCTCAGAGGGTGGAAGGAGAAAAAGATATTTAAATCGCCTTAAGCCTCGACGCGTAAGCAATGTGGGACTATTGGGTGTGGTAAGAACATAAGCCCCCTAGTCAAGGTCTAAGGAGAATGAACGGATCATCCCCAATCTATGATTTAAGGAACCGATGGTTCCATTATTGGTCCCACAGGACCGATGGTTCCGTTATCAGCCCTACAGTGGGCACCAATATTCTGATCCTAAGTCCATCGAGAGACATCATTAGGGTCAATCAACCTTAATCTGAGGTATTGTCCGCTTTTGAATTTGGTGATCCACCATGGTTTTGTCCTTAGAAGGCGATTCAGATGGTGGAAGGAGAAAGGGGTATTTAAATATCCTTAGACATCGACTTGTAAGTAATGTGAGACTATTGGGTACGATGGGAACATACCCCATTACTGCTCTGTGTTAATTGTTTTGTTCTTGCCCACTTAAAATTCAATTTTTTCATTTCCTCTTCAATTCATATATTGCAATTTGTGGTTTCAGAATTAAGTCTCTTAGTTGTAATTGATTGAGTTGAATCTTTAAAATTATGCGCATTTGTGGTTTTGTTTTAGAATCCAAGTGTAACACCCCAATTTAGGATGTCACGGAAAGATATAATTCATGCACATTTTAACATAAAATGGATACTTCCGGAAATGCACTTAAGCAAAAGTTTATAATCAGATTTTAAATGCGTAGTTCAAAACTTCAATTGTGTAAAAAATTTCACATAACAACTGCGAATAAAAGAAATTACATTGTCTTCAATATTTGATTTAAACAACTACGTAAAATATAATAAAATCACAAGTTCATCCCATCCTCTCATTGATCTACTCCACACCAGAAATATCTGCATTATCACCTGCTCTCGTATAACACACACGTCATATGATCATCGCACATACAACAAACACCCAACAAATAAATAGGGATAAGCTAACCATAAATAATAATATATAAATGAAATTTAGCAAAATAAGACATTGCAAATAATACTCAACATCACATCCAACTAATAAACATAGTAATCAAAACCAAGCTCTACTTTTTTGCCACCTTTTACCCCACCACACCATCTAGTTTCCTAGAACCAGAAGGTTCGAGTCGTCCTGCCATTGCATCACCAGACCTATCTCCTTTATTCCTCAAGGACTTACGAGTAACAACTTCGGTGAATCACACATCGGGCATTATACTCAACAACACTCAAACCAATTCTCTTCCATTGCTTTACACAGGCGAAGAGAACCCCTTTCTAATGCTTCATACAGGAAATCATACCATGTTAATAAATTGTTTTTAGGGTTAAATAATATTTCGGTGGTTTAAAATGGGACAACTTGTCCAAATAATCCAACATCACATGACCTCATTTCACTACAACTATTACTTGTTGACCAATTAACAATTCAGTGGTGACCAGTTTATCCCTTTTTGTACAAGATCACAATCTCATATCACCCATAAGGGAGAAAATATATTCACCACCTTTAGGAAATCATACCATGCGGATAAACTATTTTCAGGGTTAAATAATATCCGGGTGGTTTAAAATGGGATAACTTGTCCAAATTATCCCACATCACATGACCTCATTTCACTGCAACTATTATTTGTTGAACAATTAAAAATTAAGTGGTGACCTACTTATCACTTTTTGAACAACATCAAAATATCATATCACCAATGGGATATGAAGTATGATCACCACCTTTAGAAAGTCATATCATGATAATAAATTGTTTTCAAGGTTAAATAATATTTGGATAGTTTAAAATGGGATAACTTGTCCAAATAATCCAACATCACATGATCTCATTTCATTGCAACTATTAATTGTTGACCAATTAACAATTAAGTGGTGACCTGTTTATCCCCTTTTGTACAAGATCACAATCTCAAATCACCCATAAGGGAGAAAATATGTTCACAACCTTTAGGAAATCATACAATGCTAATAAATTATATTTTTCAGGGTTAAATAATATTTAGGTAGTTTAAAATGGGATAACTTGTCCAAATTATCCAACATCACATGACCTTATTTCACTGCAACTATCACTTGGTGAGCAATTCACAAGTAATTAGTGGCTTGTTTATCCCTTTTTGTACAAGTTTACAATCTAAGATCACCTATAAGGGAGAAAATATGTTCACCACCTTTAATTTTATCAGAAATTGTTTATTGTGGCATTACTTGGCCAAAATAGCCAAAACACATGACCTTATTTGACTGCAAACTTTATGTATTGACCACTCAATAATTAAGTGATGACCTGCTTATCATTTTTTGTACAAAATCAGAATCTCAGATTTTAGAAAACCAATTTTACTTTCTTCTTCACCACGAAAATATGGTTCGCAAACCTGATAACTACATAACTCAAACTATTTAATACACAAAAAAATGAATCGAAAACACAAACTAATGCAAAACACATGCAACGGAACTTGATCCAAAACTACAAAGGGAGCCATAACCCTAAAGCCACTACATCCAAAACAATAATCCTTCAACCAATTGGGTATGGGATTGCGTTAGGGTTCAACAACAAGATAGATCCTTCGAAAAAGGGGACCATGGAAATTCGTCTTCTTCCTCACCCTATCCTGGATTTAATTTCATCCCTAGGTCCACCAAAATGTTAGTGCTTCACCTTTTCTCCCAAACCACTTCAACGTCCTCTGCACGAAGAAAAACCTCTTCTCCCTAACACTTGTGACAACGCGCGAGAGAGAATACATAACAATGTTTCCACCTTTTGCTTTTCTCCCTAACACTTTCTCCCTCTTCGCATCACAAAATAAAGAAAGAACCTTTCATGGGTGAGAGAATCAATACTTTATTTGCGAAACTGAAAACGTTTGATTAAAGGAAGAAGAAAGACAATTTGCGGGAGAGAAATTAAAAAAAAAAAAGTGGAACTGCCTTTACAAAATTTACTGCCACATAATTCTTTTATTAAATAATTATATTAAAGAAGAAAATCCACGTATGCTTGCCACATCAGGGAGTCAACTTGGAGTCAAAAAATGGTAGTTAACTGATGAGTGCGTATTTTTGCCCTCATTCAGTATTTAATTCTGGGTATTTAATTGAATTTGTGTGCTTAAAGAGTGATTTAATTGATAATTCTGTTAATTAGACTGTTTGAGCATGTGTGATAAAAATGTCTTAAAAGTGATTTTTAGCTGCATAAATTATTTTTGTATATTTTAAACGTTTGTTGATGCAGCTGAAGTTAAGATTAAGCTCATTATAGGTGGGAAAATAGATTGATTGAAGTTACAAACCACCTTTAAAAGGTTGAAATTAGCAAGTTCTGGAAAATTCACTTTTGTACCTCATACATTACTTACACACTCCTCCTACAAAAACCTGTTCTGCACCCCTAATATATCTATTTACACCCCTCCTACCACTTAAACCCAATTCACTCAGATCATGCCATGTGGCAATCCTCCAAATATTAAATTAACCAATCAGATAAAGACATGTGTCATGATCTAGCAACTCAAAATTCAGCCAATAACATGTTGCCACGTCATCACCTTTAACCTCCCAAACCCTAGCCTCCATCTCTATGCCGTCAGCCATGTCACGGACCACCACCGTGAGCCACCACGCCGGAAAGCACGAACCATGACAGCACCACAGCAGCACTCAGCCGTCGTCCTCCCTCCACCCTCGCCGGCAGCTACCGTGAGTTCCTCCGACCACCGCGAGCACCTGCAACGCACAGCAGCACCTGCAGCTACCAGCACCGTCAACCACCGCGCAGCAGCAACGAGCGCACAACCATGGCCACCGGGAGCAACCACACTGTATCTGCAACGCACCAGATCTTCCCCGCACATGACGCCAGCCACCGCAGATCTGCAACTCGCCGGAAAACGCGAAACGACGCAACCAAGGCGATGGACCTGCAGCAGCAAAAACGTGAGAGCAGCAGCCATGGAAGCTCATAATTCGTGTTGTGGCAGAAACCCTAGAAGAGAGAGAGAGAGTTTCATTTGGGAGAGAGAAGACTCTGCCACGTGTCATCCTGTCATTGCACAGTCAAATGGTCAAATCTGGTCAAACATTCAAAAGTTGGTCAAAC
>Ga0214542_1007675_pt1 | contig 18535 bp, 6 predicted proteins | sample CNSS1metaG_FD_160096 | JGI IMG/M metagenome (GOLD analysis project Ga0214542, IMG submission 160096) | Root nodule microbial communities from cowpea collected in UCLA plant growth center, Los Angeles, California, USA - CNSS1 | ecosystem: Host-associated > Plants > Roots > Nodule | place: USA...
TTTTGCATCTTCTTTAATGGAAAATAGTTGTTTGAATCTAGGTATTATAGGAAGGTACCACATCACCTTAGCAGGTGGACCATCTTTGTCTTCATCGCCACTATTTCCATCAATTTTCTTTTTAAACCGCGATAAACCACATGTTGGACACGCCTTCAGTGAAGCAAACTCGTCTCTGTATAAAACACAATCATTTGGGCATGCATGTATCTTTTGATATTCCAAACCCATTGGACATAAAACTTTCTTCGCTTCGTAATTACGGATAGGTAACGTGTTATTTTCTGGAAGCATCTCCTTTAACAACTCCAACAATTCTGTGAAACTTGTATCCGTCCATCCATGCCTTGCTTTTAAACTGAATAATTTCAAAGTTGCTGACAGTCGCGTAAAGTTAGTGCATCCTGGGTACAATTCTTCCTCTGAATCGGACTTAAGAGAATCATATAAATGAACTTTTCCAAAATTCTCCTCCCCAACATCACGTACCATATCTTCTAAATGATCATTCATCCAGTCATCTACATAATCTGTTCCTCGTGACGTTGTAGGCTTGTCTAATACTTCTCCATGCCAAGTCCAAAGTGTATAACTTCTCATTATACCAAAGATGAATAGATGATCACGCATTGTTCCTAAGTCATGACGTATTTGATTAAGACAACGAACACAAGGACAAAAATATGTCCCGTTACTTGAGATTGCGTGTTCTTGAACATATTGCAAAAACTCAGAAACCCCCTTTTCATACTCTTCACTTATGCGACGCTCATTCATCCAGCTTCGATCCATACTATATGTTCGTAAAAAACTCAATCAATCTCAAACTTTTAACTCTCACAAGGTGAGGCCCTACCCATTCGAAAAAATTATTTTTCATAATTTGCTAACACATGTACAAATAAGTCAAACATCATAAATTTCACAAAATTTCGACAGCATTTCGCATTGGTCTCTGAAGTACACGAAATGAAAGTGATTAATCATGATCACAATCAAGTATGCATCCAGAGAACAACACAAATTAGCCTCAATCGAAATTTTATGAAATTTATGCGTAAACCTCAATGTACACATTGTAGCAAATTATGAAAAATAATTTTTTCAAACTGTCCAATCGGACAATTCAAGATTTAATACAAACGATTAAAAATTTAATCATTTGTATTAAATCTCAAACGGGAACTAAGTTTCGCTCACTGTATACTATAATATCTAATAATAATATTCAAAAATAAAATGCAATGAGAATTATTTAAAATGCATATATCTAATAATAAATATAATTTTATTTACTAATTTTACAAATATTATTATAAAATTTTAAATAAAATATAAAAATAGGCCAAAAAAATTAACAAAAAAATAGTCTAAGACTAAAACTATAATGACATTTATAAATTAATACAAGTAATTCTATACATACAATGAACAAATATATACATACAATGAAAAACTAACCTCCTCTAATTGAAAGACGAACTTTGAGAGGAAGTCTAGGGTCTCCGCACACTGCTGGCCAAATGGGAACGAAGAGCAAGTGGGACGAATCTCAAAACGCTGCAAATGGGGATGAAAACGGAAAATAATCGGTTCAAAACGCGTAAAATCAACCCATAATCAAACCCCAACAAGTTTGATGGCAAAAACCTTTCGAAACTCACCCGGAGGGGTCAGAAATGGCGTCGTCGGCGGGAACTCTCGCGGAAACGATGAACAACGCGAGGGTTTCTGCGTTTCGCGCAGAGATAAACCAAAACTTAACGTCAGGGGTGTGGTATCCGACGTTAAGTGACGTTTGGCGCGTCTTGGTCCGACGTAAAGGGACGTTTGGTGCGTCTTGTGTTAGTGATAATCAAGCATCCTCGTCCAGCTCCTCGCTTAGGCTGAAAGGCCTCGCTCAAGCGAGAGGGGCTCTCGCTCAGACGAGCTCCTTTCGCTTAAGCGAGAGCTCGACTTACAGGAACAGTGACCTTACGCGCATTCTCGCTTAGGCGAGAGCCCTCTTGCTTGAGTGAGACGTTCGCTCGCTCAAAAACAGAGTGGGTCGCCTAAGCGACTACTCACATAAAATAGCTTGGGCCAGCCTCTGTTAATCTCGCCTAGGCGAGACAGGCTCGCTTGGGCAAGAAAACTAGTGCTCACCATTGTTCCCTCGTGCAACAGTCCAACAACACAGCCCAAACAACACAATATGACATTTTTATAAGCTTAGAGCAATATACAATCCAACGAATCACGAAATATTATCAAAGAAATCATGAAGAACCAAAGCTTTAGCAAAACCCTAACTTCCCTAACTTGGAAAGCGCTAATATAAGACTTTGACTCCTAAGCCAACGAAACCAGTAGCTCGAAGAGCAGATTTATGAACTGGAATAGTGGCACAGAAAAGGAATTAGATTACCACAGTGGACCTTCAGTGGAAAATACGAAAAGGGAACTAGAAAGGAACTAGCATGAGCTGAGAGCTAACTTACGTGAAGCAGAGTTGAGCTTAGAGCTAGCTTAACCAAGAGTTGTGACCAAACCCTAGCAGACATTCTGAAAGGATATGCTATGAGCTATTTTGCAAGAATGACAAGAGTGGAAGGGGGTTTGGCTGTCTTAGAGGCCTTGTACAAAGGCCAGCCCTTAGGCCCACTAGATTGGGGCAGTCCTTAAAATAAAAGGGAAAAATATAGGTGGGCCTTACATGTACGGTTAAAAAGCGTTAACTATTTAAACACCGTTAGTGAAAAGGACTAAATTGACCACAATTTGACGAAAATGGGGACCTAATTGAACACAAAACGAAAATATGGACCAAATTAAATAAAAACAACAAAAATAGGGACTAAATATATATTTAAGCCTAAAATTAACTATCATGAATTTGGATACCAAAGGAAATTGATCACTAGAATTTGTTTATAAATTACTCTCTAATTAATTACTGACCAATTTAGCGACCAATTATAATTTTTTATTAATAATAGTCATTATTTTAGTAACCAATAATTTTTTAATTTTGTAAATTGGTATCTAAATTGATCACTATAGTGACAAACTATTTTTAATTTCCAAATTTGGTTTCTAATTGAGGATTTTCTTTTAGTAATCCAACATTAAATTGATTTTTACATCAAATATTATAAATTGATACAAAACTTCATATATAGTGAAATCAACATTTGATGTAAATACGAAGCTATATATAACCTAAAACAATCGACTTAAAAAAATTAAAATAATTACAAAAATATTACTTTATCTTTTAGAATAAAATATTTTATTCATTTTTTGCTGGTGTGTAAAAGTATTGAATAATGTTAATAATTATTTTTTATTAATATTTATTAGTAACAACTAATATTAAATTAATTTATGTTAAAAAATTGAAGTTTAGATTCAGGGTGTGACTGACTATAAAAGAGAACTTATAATAGATGTTGAAAAGCAAGTAGAATAAAGGATCTTTATGCCGAAAAACATTATTTATGTCATCTCATTTGTCCGTCATTTATTCTTTTTATTTATGAGATCATTTTATTCTTTTCTCTTGATCCTTAACGCAACGAAAACCATACAAAAGCTTTAGCACGCCATTAAGTTGACTTTTCAGATATTCACCCTAGAAGCATAAGAAAATACGTGGGGACTTCCAGGCCAAAAACAAAAAAGAAAAGGAAGGAAAATATACGATCCAATTCCTAAGATAAGATATTTATTTACGATGATTCCATGGATAAGATAAACTCTGAATATTGTTTTAGCCCCATGTTCACCTTCCCAAATTATTAAGCCATTGCAAGATATTGTATCCTCACATCTTGTGTGGCGAAAAACAAACTCTTTAGGGAATTCTATACAAATTATAAAAATAAGGTTTTAAAAATATTAAAATATGAAAAAATATATATAAATCAACAATGAAGTCTATTATCCATGAGACTCAATTCTCCTTTTTATTTTCGATTTTCTACCTTTTACTTAGTTCATTTCCTAATTTTATTTTTGGTAGCTTTCCTAGCGTTTTAAAATGGTTACGAAATTTTACCATATTTTCATTCAATCTCAAATTAATACTTTTGAGTGTTTTTAAATTATCAATAAGGGTATATGTTTAAAATAATTATTTAAAATAATAGACTTTTTTTTTCTTTCTAAACGATCGTTATTTCTATTTCGACATCATTATCTAGATGTCATCCTTCATGGTATTCTTCGAGGTTTTGTGCCTTATGTTTTCATTGCTTTACCTTTTTTTGGTTGGTGAGAAAAGTTGAACTCACAATCTTTTTCGCATTTCCTTTTAAACCCACCAAACCAATCTTATTTCTAAAACAACGACCTTTTCTTCCATCTAATCACTAAGTCACCTTATCACTCATGTTTACTCATCGCTACAAAATCATACTTCTTTAATACAAATAAAATTTACGAAATCTTCTCATGGTTATGCCTACTTATTTTGTATTAAAATCAAAACTTCTTTACTAAGTATTTCATCTTAGAGTTAAATATGTTTATAGTCTCAAACTTTAAAAATAAATGGATATAGTTTTATTACCCTAATGATCTTAATTTTCTTATTACATGTTAAATAATGTTTTAGGTTGAAGTTTGAGTTGTAATGTGTCAAACAATATAAAAAATTCAAATATCAACTTGAAACGTCATTTGACATGTCAAAAAAATTTAACATAATTATGTTAGAATTTCAATTTTACGTCAAAGTTTAAGGACTAAAAACATATTTAACTCTTTATTTTATTATAATTATATACAATAATATAATGTTATTGGAATTAGAAATATAGAATCAAAAATCAATTTTATTAGAATTAGAATTACATTTTAGTAAAATTAAAATTGTATGCCTTGCTTTCATCTTTAAGGACTTGAAGACAAATGTGATTTGATAAAAGTATCTTCAAACAAGACTGGAGGAAAATTATTAAACATTCTCAAGTTAAAAAAAAAAAAAACTTAGAATTATGTTCTTTTGTCAAAGAAGAATCTTTGGTAAAGAACTTAGGAGAAGATTACTCCAATTTTAAAGACCTCAAAGATTGAAAAATTTTCATCAAGTTTCATTCAACATGAAAGCGAGTGCTAAAGGGAGTAATGGATATTATTTAAAGATGCATAAACCTCTTGCTCTTGATATACCAAGAAATGTGGAACTTAAAGCCAACAAAAAATGGGTTGACCTTAGCTAGGTGCAAGATAACCCTAGCTAGGTATGCTTAATTTTGGCATAATTTAGGCTTTTTTTCATTATGTGGGACTCTTAGATTCCTCTCATATGGTAACCAAAGTTGATTGGGATTTTTAGGATGCTTGGCTATTGTTCAGCATGACCCAAATGGAGGCACATCACCCACATGGGTCTCTGTAAAATCTTACAAATTTAATAGGTAAACTATACCATACAATATTTACATGACTGAGAAGAAGCAAGAAAATTCTAGTATTGTATTGATGATTATAATTTTGCTCACTTTTATAACATCTATATTAGGTTTCTTAAAGAGTTCTTAGACTAAAGTCACGGTTTTAACTCATATATTCAATTATTATTAGCTTAACTTCAATGGAAATCAATGATAAAATTTAGTTTTAAGCATCGATAGACATTAGATAAGTCTAACCAAATGAGTGTCACCAAAAGGTCTAATTTGTTGAATGCCACTTAAAGGTTTGGTGAATCATTAATCATTGTCGTTTCACAACCAAACTAAGAGTAATAATCTAATGTAACAGGAATCATCTAATGCATTACACTAACATCTAAAGCCTAAAAAAGGTCGTTTGCTACACACAAAGATTGACAAAAACAAGAGAATAGATAAGGTTAGTTAACATACAGTCATTAAGAGTAGGCAAAAAATTAAAATTGTCAAATATAACCATAATAATCCAAATCCATATTACTTTAAGTCTATTTAAATGGATTGATCCCAAATCCAAATTCATAATTTTGAGTTTTAAATTCAATCCATTTAATTGGATTCAGATTGGATTTAGATTAAGATCATCTTTTCATTTTAAAAATCCAAAATCTATGTGTGTATAAGTTGAGCCAAAGCAATTGAGGCACAAGATGAGCCAAGTTGGTCTAAGTCTAAGGTCAAACTTAGTCAAATCGAGTCAAAGGTTGAGCTATGTCGACCCAAGATGAAAGTCAAGCCTAATCGAGCAGTCAAGTTTGCACGGGTTAAAGGTTGAAAAAAGTTGGGTCGGGCCAAAGATTGAGTCAAGCCTATCTAAGATAAAGGTTAAGCCTAATCAACCTAGGTAGAACCAAGTCTATTAGGGGCAAAGTTTTTGTCGTATCGATCTAGGCTAAAAATTCAGTCAAGTTGGCCTGACTAAAGGTTGAGCAAATTTGGTCCTAATCAAAAGTTCAACTGAAGTCAACCAAAGTAAAAAAATTAATCCAAGTCAGCCCAAGTCGAAGGTAAAGCTAACTCAGCTTGACCAAAGTTCGAGTGAAGTTGACTTAGGACAAAGAAATGAGTTGATTTGAGTCTTCCAAGGCCAAAGGTCAAGTAGAGTCAAGTTCGGAAAGATTGAGCCATGTCGAACCAAGATAAAGGTTTTCCCAATCGACTTGGGTAGAGTCGAGTCTTGTTTAGTCAAAGGTTGAGTTGAGTAAGTGACGAACCAATATATATATATATATATATATATATATATATATATATATATATATATATATATACACACACACACACGCGCGCGCGCGATAGTGTAGAGGTGCACCCGTTGATTTTGTCAAAATTATTACTACGTATTTGAAAAAATTTTATTTAGCTCCCCTAATCTTATATATCTGAAATCATTGCTTTATGATAGACCTGTGTGTAGTTAAGAGTGTACAAATACACCACTTGACTTGAATAAAATTATATATTTTATTTGTGTCTCTTTCTTTATTAATTTTTTATCTAATTAAAGTAAGCTTTTATCTTTTTCTACCCTTTCATCTCTTCTCAAACATGTTTTCTTCTCATCCTATAATAATTATCATTATGCATATTAAGATAAAGACATAAGTATCAAAATCATACAGTTCAATATATTTATTCATATAAATTACATACCTTATAGTTGTCCTCAACGTGATTTCATGTTTTGAAATTCTTTAATGATCAGTTCATTGTCAATTTAATTAAACACATCTTTCTCAATATTATTCATTAGAAATCATTCATCCATGCATCTCCCATCTGATTACGTAACCTATTTGTCAAAACTTTCATGGAAGAAAACACTTTTTCCACGATTGTTGTGGCAACTGGCGAAAAATTGCTAACTTCAAAAGAAGGTAAACTAATGGATAAACATTTTGTCTTTCGCTTTCAACCAACTTCTTAGAAAGATTAGTGATTCCTTTCAAAATTTAAAATTCTACATTACTACTCATATCAAAGATATAAGTCTCAACTTGATTATCATGCATCACTAAATCAATTGTAAAGAACTCGCATAAAAATATGGAAAACTGAAGAAATAATTAATTCTTACTAGAGAAAGCATTGAACAAAACTAGAAAGATATCAAGAAAGATATTGAATAGAATGATTTAATTCTTGAAAATGTTACTATGAGAAAATTACTATCTCAATCAAATGAAAATGAAAAATCACTAGAGTTGTTAGTTAAATTACTATTTTTAAGAATTGATTTAATAGTGTTTCAACACTATTGTATTTTTCTCTCGCATTCTTCTTCTTCTTCATCTTTGTTTTGGTATTTATAGTTGTATTGTACCATTTGACCGTTAATGTATATTTGATTGAGAATATCTTCAACATCTTCTTTCTTCATCTAAAAGTTCTTAGTATTTCATGTAGAGTATATGGCTTCGTATGAATTATCACTTCTTTCCATTCAACAATTAGAATTTCAAATATAATGTAGCTTTAATCCTCTTGGGAGTCTTTTTCTTTCTCGTGATTTGTTGATAAATATATGACAATATTAGCAATCTTCAATAAGAGAATCTTTCCTTTTATATTTGTTCAATCATATGTCATTCTTCAAATTATATCTTCAGAATATCTTATAATAATGTTGAACCTTGTTGCACAATCTTCTCATCAATAATCTCTTGACCAAATATCTTATAATAACGTTTGCCTTTGCTTAACATGTCTAGTCATTCTTCCATTGGCGTCGTCAAATGGAAGTACTTGTCTCATAGGGATATTCAACATCTAGCTTTAGGAGTTTGCTTTGAGTCGTCTAATAGTTGAATATTAGTTGAACAAAGACATATTCACAGTAAAAGTGATGGTCATCTAATGATTATCTACAAGCATCTAATAGGGTTTTTGACCTAGCAAACCTTTCCTATGTTCAATGCTTAATCATTCTTAGTTGTTATTTATTAATACTTACCATTGCCAAATGTGTATGTCTTTCATGTTTGGCATCAACGATACATAATGCATTAGACATTAAGCATCGAACGAAACATATCATCAAGCATTACATGTCATTTTCTCTCAGTCAAAACTTTGAAAAATCACAAAATATATGTTATGTATTGTTCTTCAACATATGTAACCCATATATGTGTTTTTTGATACTTTTTATTTCTCATTTTTGAATTCTTGCTAGCTAGTATTAGCAAGTTCTTAAAGTTTAGTTTCCTTTGTGTTTTCGTTGAGTTTCTTTATTCTACATTTTTCTTCCATTAGGTTTCTTTCTTCTAAGTCATTTCTTGTTCAAAGTGAAAATATGTTGCATATTGGAAGTAGTGGTCTCGGTTTTGTGCACGAAAAAAGTGTCACAATAGTGTAAAAAGAGCAAAAAGAAAAGCTAGAAAAGAAGTTTCAAAAGAGCATAGAAAATCTATGAAAAATGTGCTCTATGACCACTTGGCGTACTTGTTTTTCGTGTGTTTAAATTGCTTGAGTTGCAATCTATTTTCCAGCAGCTTTAGTCTCACCCTTTAAGCAAAACTAAGTGACTTAGTGCACCATTACCTCTCGATTTTGATAGACAAGAACCACTTTAACGTTTTCTAGTTGTTTTTTGGTTTTATCATTTATTATAGTGTCTTTCCTTAAGTGTTTCTTTTGTGTGCTTAACCTTGTTTGTCTTCCTTAGCTATTCTTACTTTTATCATATTAATTCCTTTTGAGTTTAGCTTTCATTCTTTTCAAGCCTTTTCTTACTTTGTTCCTTTGACTTCTCTTTTGAGGTAAGCCAATCCTTTGAGGTAGCATCTTAGGGAATGGGTGGAGCTTAAAGCTATAGAGAGGAGATAATGAAAAGTGTGGATATAAACACTTGGAGAGGAGCATAAAAGCTTCGAGTTGTAAAAAGTTTTACTTGTTTTCATCTTGTAACTATGACCTAATTAGGTGTCTTGTGGAAGCCTTTGGTGTTCACGCATCTACTAATTAGAACCTTAAACCCTTTAGTGAAACACATTTAGTTAAGGAGAGCTTGAAGGTTGTAAGTGCCTTCTAGCCTCACTATTAGGTTTTTCTTATTGTTTAATTGTTTTTCTTAATTGCTTTTATTGCTTATAGTTTAGTGTTGTCTAGCTTTATTTTCAACTTAATTTTCCATTGACAAGTTTGGAACAAGAGACTTGAGGTAAACTTTGGCAAGGAAAGACTTGGTCATTAAGTAACCCAAGTGATTCATCTCTCTTTCATGGAAGTGAACTTGAGCTTTCTTGCCTCCTTGAGTCACAAGGAAATTGTTTTGAAGAAGCTTTTTTTGTGATGAGCGGCACTTCACAAAGAATCTCTAGATCGAAGTTTTTTTCGGTGGAAAATCCTCACAAGGTCATCAAACGTCGATCCTTCGATGGAGATCGACGAACTCGCAGTGGAAGATGAATTGGTTCACTCTAATTCTAGTTGGAATTTGACACACTCACGATGTTTTAGAAACCCTAGGAGCTGCGAAACCTTAGGAGCTGCGAAACCTCAACTAGAAGATGAAGGTGAGCTCTGAAGAATGGGGATAAATCCTCTCAATTAATCAAAGCTAACTATTACAAATAAAAGCCTGCCTCTTTATAGAGAGAAGAGAGGTAACTATGATGAACTAACAAAAACAAGAATGTGAAACCTAACGACAACCCTAACTGGGCAAAGGAGGGAATGCATGATGGGGAGAAGGGGTACCCTAGTAGAGGTGTTTTCAGAAGGAAGCTGGAATCCTAGGTTAATCTTGATGCATGAAGTTAAGCTTCTCTTTGCCATCATAAGTGGGTTAACCCAATTAAGGCCCAATAAAGGTGATGTTGAATAAGAGGCCTCCAACACATGAAAGTGGCATGAAAGAAGCATGTTGCAGGTGTTGCCATCCAAATGTATTAGTGGTGTGCGGGTAGAGACGTTGGGCTACACGTTGCAAGCCCAAATGTGTTAATGAGAAGTTCAGGCCCAGTCACGCTCGTGATGCTTTATGCATTGAGATCCAGCCTGGTCCACTCATCCACTTCTACATCAAGGTTCTTGGCCCACATAGAAAACAGAGAAAATTAAAGGTAGCAAAAAAGTAATGGCCCAAAAATAAAAAGGCCCAAACGAATTATTTGTTTAATTAAGAACAAAAACAAATAAAGAAAACTAAGAACTGGGCATAGGCGTTGGCCCAAGCTATAAGCCTTAGGGTGGATTCATCATTTTGTTTGTGCATAATCATAACCATAAGAATGTTTATAACTCCTTACCAAATTGATAATGACTCTAGTGAAGAGGCTCCAAAAAGTTTGAGCCAAATAGCTCAAGAACTAAAGTCATTTATGATGAGGAGGATCCTCAATAGTCAACCTAGTCTTCAATAACTAACCCAAAGAGAGAACATCTTTCACTAAGATATAAAGTTTTAAAAAATACATGTTCTCTCATTGGATAATGTCTTGTGTTGCAATTGTTGTAGCACTATTTTGGCTTAGAAGTTGGCATTAACTATCATACCCCATCCCAAACCATACAAACTTCAATGGCTTAACGAAGATCGATGAAGACATGATAGTTAATCAACAAGTGAATGTCAAGGTAGTGTGCTTTGTGGCACAATACTTGTTGAAATGTAATGTTTTTGCTTTATTATTATGCATGTATGGGAACCCAACTTTAGGGTTAGGGTTTAGGGTTGTGCCTTGACCCTTTGTATTTTGCCTCCTTGTACTTCCTCATTAAATTCCTTCAAGATGGTATCAAGAGATAGAACATATACTCTAGTTCATCTTCACTATCTGTCATAAGCGTCGTCATCCTCCATCGTTCGTTCGTCGTCCGCCACCGTCGTCCATCGCCACCATCTGCCACCATCGTCCATCACCGTCGTCCACCATTGTCGTTCGTCGTCAACGTATCTACTTTAGAGAAGTCAGGATTAGGTGCACCTCAAGGAGCACAACTCATCCCCAATGGTCGCCTCCTCTGAATTTGTTGCATGTGCTACCTTCCTAGTGTCGAAATCGCACTGCATCGTCATCGTTCATCTCCCCGAAGCCTCTTGGACGTGTTTCTTTCCTTGTCCTTTTGTTTCGGTAGTGGTAAGTTTCACCTAGGGTTTTCCCTCAGGTTAGGGTTTTTTGGAAACCTAGGGTTTTCCTCTCAAGCTAAGGTTCTTTGGAATGATTTCAACTGTTGGAACGACTTCCTCTATCAGTTATTCCTATTATTACCACTGCAAAATTGCACTGGAAAAATTACTCATCTTAGTCTGCTTCTATGGAACTATGGTTTCTTGGTCAAGGATATCATAATCATCTTAAATAAGATGTCTCTACTATTTTAAATGAAGAAAATCCAATGGCAAAAATTAGATATTCAGTTATATGTTGTTTTATGGCAATCTGTTGAACAAGAGGCCTTAGAAATTGATACCTTATAAGACATGCTTCTCATTTTGGAAAAGGGCGCAAGACATTTTTGCTAAAGAATAGCCTCACTTAAACAAAGCAATCATGATATGGTCTCTCACATAGGAGAGATTAAGGTTGTAGTAGAAGAATTAAATAGTTTTTTGTGGCTGATTCATTAGAAGATATCAACAAAAAACTTGATAAGTTTTACATGGTTCTAATTCTGAGAAGTTTGCACTCGATCTTTGATCATGTACGTGATCAAATTTTAGCTAGTGATCAAATCTCTTCAATGGACAACTTAGTTACTAGACTTCTTCAGGTGCCTACATTGGTAAAAGATGAAAATTCAACTAATGTTTTTGAAACATCAGCAATGGTAGCACCATGAGAAAGAGGAAGAGATCAGAACAATTGTGGAGGACGTGGTGGTCAAAATAGATGTCATCAATGCTTATATTGTAATAAAATGGGTCATGCCTAACAAAAATGTTATTCCTTGCAAGGTTTTCTAGATAAAGCTGATCATGTGTCTAAATCTGATAATTCATAATGTATAATTTTTTATGAAGAGTACCAAGAATTTTTAAGGTAAAAAATTAAATATCTTTGAGCTAATCCCTTTGCTATAAAAGAGCATGGTACGAGTTTGATTGGAAAAGGATATGAGTCACGGGGATTTTATTTCTTAAAACCAAGCTCCTTAGTATTCTGTTTTCCAATTTTATCGCCAAAAATTTTGCATGATCGTTTGGGCCACCTAAGTTTGTCTAGGTTGAAGATGATGGTTTTAAGTCTCAAATACATTCAAGTCTTAGATTGTGAGTTGTGTTAGTTAGGAAAGCATGTTAGATCTTTTTTTCCTAAAAAGTTTGAGACACTATGTTTTTTTATTATTATTCATTCTGATATTTGGGGATCAAGTCATGTCACTTCCTTTGGTTTAACTATTTTGTAATGTTCACACATGAATTCTCTCAATGTACTTGGGTTTATCTAATGAAAGAAAGATCTAAACGTTCATCCATATTTATGTCCTTTAATGATATTAAGAACCAATTTGGGAAGACAATTAAAATACTTAGAAGTGATAATGTTAAGGAATATTTTTCTATTGCGTTTTTTTCATTCCTATCTTCCCAAGGAATGTTACATCAATCATCGTGTTCTCATGCTTTATAACAAAATGGCATAGCAAAGAGAAAGAATAAACATATTGAAACTACACACTCCTTAATGTTGAATACTAATATTCATGTTCATCATTAGGGAGATTCAGTCATCACTATTTGTTTTTTAATCAATAAGATGCATTATTCTTCTATTGACAACGGTGCAGTAAGGGCTTTTGGCCCCGGTTATTTTTGTTATTTTGCCTTGGTTTTAGACCCGAGACATATTGGGACGATGCCAAAAGCAAGTGTCTTTTGGTCTCGGTTGCAAAGGACTGGAGCCATATTAATTTTCTATAATTATTTATGATTAAAGCTATTAGTTGCATGAACCCTATTTTTGGAAATCCCTTATCTAGTTTTGATCTCTAGTGGCTTTCGAACTACATGATTGTTTCTACAATTGTGTGTTTTTCTTGGGGCAAATCAAGTTCTAAACATGTGCATTCTAATTAAAATTTTGAACCCTAATCCCTTTTTGTTTTCACGTTTGCTGATAGATTTGGAATTGAAAATCCCCAAATCTGCTATCTTGGTATATTGATTCTCGAGGGTCTAGAACCCTAAATCCAAAATGTTTCGAACCTGCTTTTGAACTCATCGCATTGCCTCTATTTGCATCCTCATACTCTGCTGCCATGGTGGAGCACGCATCTCGGGAGGGATTTTTTGCAGCGGCACTCGAGTCGCAAGTGATGTTCCTTCAACGACGCGCTTTTGGTGGTTGCCGGAGGCATGAGGCAGATCTGGTTCGCAAGACAGAGCAACAGTGGTGAGGTTGATGGCGTCGCAACAGAGGCTATTTGCATCTTTGCTCGCAGCAATGTCGATCTTTGTCATTGAAGTATGGCTTTGGGAGAGTTGCGCAGAGGAGAAAAAACCAGTTCGCGATTTGGGTTTGCGCAGAGAAGATGAACAGTGCATGGTTCGTGAATTTAGAACCCTAAATAAGGTCTATGGCCTCAGTTCCATTAATAACCGAGGCATAAAGTCGTATAGGCCTCGGTCCTATTCCACCCTAGGCCAAAGCCTTTGCTGTCAGTGACAATTTTGAAATTTTGGGGAACACTGACGAGTTATAGGCCTTGGTTGAGTGATAACCGAAGCATATAAACCCTTATAGGCTTCGGTTGGATAGGGACCCGAGGCAAAAAAGTTCAAAAATTTTCAAAAATGCCACCGTGTCCTTATAGGCTTCGGTTCCGCAATAACCGAGGCCTATAAAGTGAGTTAAAAACGTGATTCTGCACTAGTGTGAAAATAAAGTTCCTCACTCTATAATTTTTTCAAATGATCCTCTATACCATATTTATCCACTTGTGTTTGGGTGTACTTGTTTTGTTCATAATGTTTCTCTATGTCTTCATAAACTTTTTGCAAAGGCTATTAATTATGTCTTTTTTAGATAATTGCCTTTAGAAAGGGTATAAACATTTTATTGATGTTACATTCTTTGAGGATACAACTTTTTGTCCTCCATGGAAGATCATTCATCTGTTCAACAGGTTCTTCCTCTACAATCCTGTGATCCCTTAGTTATTCCTACAACTCAAACTCAAAATGCAAATGACCTTGTTTAACCATCTTTTCTCACATATCGATGTCGAACACAAATAACTCCTTCTTCCTTACTTGAAGACCCCTGAGACCCTCTAGACTTAGATCCTCCCCAACTAGATTCCTGAACCATGGATCCTTCTCCTCGTCTTCTCTTGACTTGGATCATACTTAACCTATTACCCTTCAAAAAGGTATTTGATATACTCATAATCCATATCTTGTTTATATTTTTTGAGTTATCATCATTTGTCTCCTCCATTTTTCTTTTATGTTTCCTTCTTGTCTACTAGGTTCCTAATAATGTTCATAAGGCACTTGGTCATCCTCGATGGCGACAAGCCATGATTGATGAAATGCATGCACTTGAACACAATGGTACTTGGGCACTTGTCCCTCTTCCTCCTCATAAGAAGCTTGTGGGTTGTAGATGGGTTTATGTTATTAAGGGATATACTCAGGTACAGCCTCAACTATTGTGATACTTTTTCTCCTATGGCTAAAACCAGTATCGTTCGTCGTTTCCTTGCTATGGTTGTCATTCACTAATGACCTCTATACCTATTAGACATTAAAAATGCTTTTCTTAATGGTGATCTGGAAGAGGAGATATACATGGAGCAACCTCTTGGGTTTGTTGCTCAAGAGGAGTCTGGTTAGTTTGTAAGTTACATCATTCACTCTATGGCTTGAAGCAATCACCTCGAGCCTAGTTTAGTGTATTTAGTCGTGTTGTACAAACCTTTGGGTTGAAACGATGTTAACTGGATCATTTAGTGTTTTATGGTCATACTTCTCTAGACAAATGTGTTTATCTTATGGTTTATGTTGATGATATTATTATCATAGAAAATGATCACTATAATTGCTCAATAAAGAACCATTTGTTAGCTACTTTTAGACCAAAATATGGGTCGTCTAAAATATTTCTTTGGTATTGAAGTGGCACAATCAAAAGGTGTCATAATTTCGCAAAGAAAATATGCTCTTGATATTTTTGAGGAAACAGGCCTAGCAAATTGCAAACCCATTGATAGTCATATGGACTTAAATTAAAAGTTAATGAGAGACTAAGGTGAACTTTTCTCAAACCCAAAGAGATATAAAAGGTTGGTTGCAAATTAGGGGATGTCAATGTAGGCCAACATGGCCCGTTTAGGCGCGCCCCACACTTGGTCACAAAATACGGGTTGAGTTGGCCCCGCATATCAAAAATGGGCTCAATGTGAGGACTTGCCCGCATCCTTCATAGCCCATTGGCTCGCAGGATAGCCTGCTCCATTTTGGATAAATTTTCAAAATTGTATTAAATTATAGCTCATTAAAGTGTGAATGTTCAGGTCTAAAACTATTGGTGCTTGTGTTAATATGTAATGTGTAGTACATAAAAAAGGTATTGGATATATACTTACAAATTTAGGAAGAAAAATGAAACTAAGTAATTGTTTCTAGTAGATGCTGGTAACTATTGGAAAATATATTTTTCCATATTAGATATACAAAAGTATCATAAATGAATCTTCTCCAAAGTTTTCTCCAAATTTTCTAAATTCCATATAATATTGTTAAGATAAGAAAAGTTGTAAAAAAGTATGAAAACTTCTAACTATGTCTAGTTGTGTTTGTCATACATGTCTTACGAACAAGCAGGTCATCCCACCCGTCCCGCCTAGGCCCGCATGCGGTACGAGTTATACGGGTTGGGCTTTTACAGGCCAATAAGCTTAGAATCCCATCCCGTCCAGCGCTCTTCACTATTGGCCTACGACCCGGCCCACTTAGCCTGGCCTACTTGGTCCGCCCCGCATTACCATCTCTATTGAAAAGTCATCTGCCTTACCATAACAAGACCTAATCTTTCTTATCCGGTGGGAGTTATAAGTCAATGTATGCAAAATCCCTATATTAATCATTGGAATGTTGTGATTCACATTTTGAAATATGTAAAAGAGAACCTAGAACAATGATTGTTGTATGAGATTAAGGGAAGTATTCAAGTTGACGGGTATTGCGATGCAGATTGGGCTAGTTTTCCAATTGATAGAAGATCTACCATAAGGTACTGTGTATTCCTTGGACGGAACCTTGTATCTTAGAAAAGTAAGAAACAAAGTGTTGTTGCTCGATCTAGTGTAGAGGCGGAATATCTATCGATGGCTCTAGCTACATGTGAACTCGTGTGGATTAAACAACTGCTTCAATATTGAATTTTTTTGAAAATGAGCAAATGAAGTTGTATTGTGATAACTAGGCAGCCCTTCACATTGCCTCTAATCCAGTATTTCATGAGAGAACAAAACATATAGAAATTTATTGTCATTTTGTTAGAGAGAAACTACTGACCAAGGATCTTATTATTGAGTTTGTCAACTCTAATGAACAACTTCAAGATATTCTAACTAAATATCTAATGGGGCCTAGAATTTAATGTATTGTTTCAACTTAGAGCATATGATTTATATGGTCCAGCTTGAGGGAGAGTGTTGAAATGTAATGTTTTTGTTTTATTATTATTCATGTATGGGAACCTAACTTTAGGGTTAAGGTCTGGGGTTGTGCCTTACACCTTTGTATTCTGCCTCTTTGTACTCTCTCTCTCTCTCTCTCTCTCTATATATATATATATATATATATATATATAGTAGTAAAATTGTGTAACAGTGAATATTATTATTCACCGTTTACTCACTAAATTTCTTCAAGTATATATGGAAGCTTGTCATATTTTGTTGGGAAGACCTTGACTATTTGATAAGAAAACCATGCACAATGGTCTTACCAATGAGATAACCTTCACTCACAAGGATAAAAGGTGTGTGTTTCGCCTCTAACACATCAAGTGAGAGAGGATCAAGCACAAATAAGAAATAAAAGAGAGGAAGAAAAAGATGAAAAGAACACAAAAGACACTTCTACACACATAAGTGAAATCAAATGTTCAAAGTGTCAAAGTAGAAACCCCAAGTCAAATGAGCGCCCTAACAAAAGATTCATCATGTTAAAGGCCAAAGGATTGTGTACAAATTCAAAAGAGGTCATCTTCAATCTTCCTTTAAGAAAAGCGAAAGACAAGACCAAATAAAACCTTGTGTTGAAAAGGGAAGTCGCTCTAAAAGTACATGGATTCAACACAAGGCCAACAAGGATTTAAAAGAAAATGCACCTAAAACAAAAATACCATTATCATTCATTTCATAAAATATGCATGATCCTTGGGGGCTACAGGCTTTGGATCTCACCCTTATATTGTCTTGTGTTTATTGTAGAAAGGTCTTTGATCCGGGAGGAAGAAGACCAAACCTAACCAAAAAGAAGTATGATGAAGATAAAGATCCTCTAGATTTGAGGTTAAATCATTTTCAATAGGGAGGGGATGATGACAAACCTCTAACCAAGGGGCCAACCACAAGAAGCATGACCAAGCATATACAAGAAGAGTTGAATTCATCTATGGAACATGGGCCTAAGCTCTTATTCACTAAGGCCACAACTGATCGTAATTAGTAGAGTAGGTTTATTTTGAGTATTGTATAAAGGGTCAAGTAGTCTAGAATTTCCTTTTAGGCCTTGTATCATAGACAAAGTAGTGTAGGGTTTTTGGCCTTGTATGCTTTTGAGATTAGTAAAGTTATGCTACCAAATTTATGTCATTACTGGTCTCTTAAGTCACTTAGCTAGAGCACCCCTTCTAAATTTTCTCTATCCACCATTCTTCTAGAGTTGTCCAATCCTCTCTTGAAAGCACCCAAATCACCATTCCACCCTTCACCTTATGCGCACACTTCACCCATTTACCACTGTAAAATAAGATGAAATAGGGTTTTGGGATTAATCTCCCTTGTGTATACCCTACACAAAGGACAATTTATTTATATTGATAATGGGCCAAATCCCAGAAATACATAATGGGCTGAGCCCAACTATTAAACACAATATTATATCATCTAACACTCCCCCTCAAGCTGGTGCATAC
>Ga0214542_1007681_pt1 | contig 18525 bp, 12 predicted proteins | sample CNSS1metaG_FD_160096 | JGI IMG/M metagenome (GOLD analysis project Ga0214542, IMG submission 160096) | Root nodule microbial communities from cowpea collected in UCLA plant growth center, Los Angeles, California, USA - CNSS1 | ecosystem: Host-associated > Plants > Roots > Nodule | place: USA...
AACTATCCCTCATGCTAAGCCCTACAAACTATCATGGCTTAAGGAAGAAGACATTAAAGTAACTCAACAAGTCCTCATTAACTTTTCAATTGGAAATTTTAAAGATGAGGTGTTATGTGATGTTGTGCTTATGGAAGCAACTCATATTTTGCTAGGTAGGCCATGGCAATTTGATAGAAAAGTCTTTTATGATGGTCATGCTAACACCTATGCTTTCTCCTTCCAAGGCAAGAAGTTCACACTTCTACCTCTCTCACCCAATCAAGCAAATGAGAAAAAGTGAAAGATAAGAGAAAAGATGAAAAAGAAAAAGAGCAAGTTACCTCCAAAGTGTTACTTGCCTCCAAAAAAAGATTTCCAAAGCAAGATGGACATCACCATTCTTTTTTCTCTTCCAAGGCTCAAAAGGAAGACCTAATGCGCAAGCATGAGAGGAAGAGTGGTCTAGAAAAGAGGGATGGCCTAACCAAAGCTAGGGGTAATACCCTTAGAAAGGATGGAACAAGAGCTCATAAAAGGGAGGTGCAAATCCTCGCCCAAATCAAGTCAAGCTCCATCTACAAAGGCTTAAAGAATTTGTGGTCAAATTCTCTCCAAGGAGGGGAGGATGATGAAGGATTGACCCCAACCAAGGATGGAGGCACATGCTTAAGAAGACTAAGCATGTTTAGAAAGGAAGTTCACTAATCCTTCATCCCTTTCATTTGTGTTTGTTATTTTTGATTCCCAAAGTTGACTTAGTTGATTCAACTTTAGTTGACTTGTTGACCTTTGACTAGGTTTGACTTGTTGACTATAGTTGACTTCACTTAAGCCAACATGCTAATCTATGTTTATTTGCTTTGTAGGTTAATTAGGAGTAAGAAAACAATGCTAGATGGTGCATGGTGATTTTGGAGCATAAATGATGTGGAGGAGAGAGTAAAGCAAAGGCATAAAACATAAAGTAAAAGGCATAAAGCAAGTGTACCTATGTACCTTTGGTCTCCTTTGTTTTTAGCACACTTTGGCCACTTTTTGGAGACATATGAGACACATTATTTGTCTCCTTTTGTGCTAGAACGAAATTAGCCTTCCACACACCATAGTTAGGTCTTTTATCTCTCATTTTTGTAACCTTATTTGACCTAGTTTCTAGAAGCTAGGGTTAGGTGTTTGTAGAGACATCCTTAGGTATCTTTTATTTGCTTAAAGGTCCCTAAACTCTTCTATAACACATTTTTACCATTTCTTTCCTATCCATTTTATGTTTTCTTCTTCCTTTAATTGTTCTTGGTTTTCTATGGTTTATGTGCCTTCCATTTCCTTTTTGTTTTGAATCAATCCATCTTCTTCTTCTCTTGAGCTTTGTGAAAGGAACCTTTACATCTAGATAGTTTCCTATCTTAATGTCCAGTAGGGATTTCACTTAGCTTTCTTAATCAACTCACACCATATTCAATAATCTTAAAAAGGAACAAGATAATCCTTCATTAGCACCCTCATTACTTTATCAAGGCGTTTTTCTGTTCTTAAAACTTTTAATTTTATTGACACACTTGACTAGACATGACTACTCACGCCTGCGAGGCATGACAAACCCACAACCTCAGGTCATCTTAAGGACGAACTGCTCTGATACCATTAATGTAACACCCCATTTAAATAATATCCTTAATTTAAATGAAATCCCACACAAATAGAGTAGAGGAAACAAATCCGGGAGTTTAACCACTACTCCTTACAATATCCAAAAAAAACTAGAAGAAATCAAGGCACACCACGATGCTAGATACAAAGTATAATACAAGAACTTGACAGTAGTTATTAAAGTACTAAAGGACAAAACAGTACATGGGCCATAGCCCTATGAGAAACCCCAAGACAGTAGAATCCAGCCCAGATGGGCTACGCAGTGAAACCATCACCTCCCTTTTGACCCTTGGTGTTCCTCGCATCTGCTCACATCAATAAATTGATGATCATTGCAAAAGGAGAAGAACCACACACAAGCAATCAAACAAGCAAAAGGATAAGCTAGAGTATAAAACAATTTATCATACAATTACATGCTATTTCACATTCCAATCAGTATATCTCATCCAAACATGTTATGATCTTTCAAACAATACACTAAGACAAAGACTCGACTCATCTGGATACATATAATTTAGTCGGATTCATCAAATGCTTACACTTGTGGTGGATTTCTCTGCTCACCCCCGAGCTAAGTGTTACAATGTTACAATGTCTCAACCCCCACACACAAGGTTAGCCCTTGATGAATTTCAAGCCTCCTACTACTCTAAACATCAGAATCAGTTCATTCTATGTGAGATTAACTGACTCCTTAGAGCGTCAGGATGCAACCTTACCTTGAATCCTTACTAAAATATATAGATGGGGCACCACCATGAACTCCCACTAACAGGGGTCATGGAATTACGTCCCGACCACTAAAGCACCACCATGAGGTCTCACCTAGAGGTTCATGGAATTACGTCCTGACAACATGCCAATCATATTCAAACAATCATGTAATATTTATCATGATTATAAATCTCATGCCAACCTTTATAATCCATCCTCATACATGTTCCATGTTGAATCCATTCCAAATCATCCTTCCCAATCCATGAATATAGAAGTGTAATTCATACCGACACCATGTCACTTTGATTACCAACCATCTCATACAAGTCACATGCCAAGGTCATGTTAAACTTATCAATCACAGACCATAAACCATTCTACTCATACCCATTCGCCCAATTAATGCTTTTAAAAATAATTGAATCAATCCACAAGTTCAAGTTAAAGCAAAAAATTAAAATTCTACAGTAATTCTCGCTTAAGCTAGACTGATCTCGCTTAACTTAGACTGGTCTCGCTTAAGCTAGAAATTCTCGCATAAGCTAGACTGATATTGCTTAAGCTAGAAATTCTCGCTTAAGCTAGACTGATCTCGCTTAAGCTAAAATCTCTCGCTTAAGCTAAACTAACATATTTTCACTTGTTTCAACATGTAAAAACAAAAAATCCCAAACAACAAAAATTTAAGAAAACACAAGCACGTTGTATAAAATGTTGGCATCATATTTCATGCTTTAAAATGGTGAACAAATCAATCATGGGGCATACAAACATTTAAACAACTAGTGTTGTCAATCTCGCTCAAGCTAAGGAGCTCTCGCTCAGGTGAGAGTGGTCTCTCGCTCAAGCCAAAAGCTTTCGCTTAAGCTAGCCCGTCTCGCTCAAGCGAGAGGCCTTCGCTCAAGCGAGCACTCAAAACTAAAGGGGGCAAGTTACTGCCATTCTCGCTTAGGTGAGAGCTTCCCGTTTGGGCAAGAAACAGCTCGCTTAGGCGAGCATAACAGATCTCACTTGCTCTCACGCATGCAAAGCCAAAAATCCATCCATAAACAATACACCGATTATTTTCACACCATCAAAAGCACATCAAATTATCAAGAGCACCCAACAGAACCAAAACAGGCACATTATTTATAAAAGCATGAAAAAAATCCTAGCTTCCCTCACTTGGACAAATGCTAGTGGAAAGCACAGGCACCTACGACAACGAACCCAACAGCTCCAGGAGCATACTTAAGAGGTGGAGCAGAGAATGAGGTTGAGCTGACTTGAATCTGAATGAGCTTCGAACCCTAGCAGAGCACTGTTTGAAGGGAAAAAAGAAGAGGAGTAAGGTGGTTGATTTTGCAAAGTGGGCAAAACATGAGAGGGTTAAGCTGGTTTAGGAGTTTTGGGATGCTCTATAGGCCAGCCTTAGACCCAAGTGATTGAGAGAGACCCTTAAATTTTAGGACATAATTAAAGTGGGTCTTAAAGACAATAGTTTTGTGGGAGGGAGATACATTTTGTAACATCCAATCTAGAAGATATTTTCAAATTCAAAAATATTTTTTCGAAAAATTCAATCCAAAAGCTTGTTTTTAATATATTTTGAAATGTATATTTTAAAATGTAATTTTAAATCTAATAACATCTTTTGAAATGTATATCTTAGAATTTTTTTTAATATATCTTGGATTGTGTAATCCATACAATGCTTTTGGATCCGAAAATACATTCTAAATTACACAACGAAAAATAAAATGTATTTAAAAAATATATTTTAAATTGTATATTTTAAAACGTGTTTCCAGATCTAAAAATACCTTTCTAAATGTTCATTTTGGAATGTAATTTCTTTTAAATATATTTTGAATTGTAAAATTCGAAAGGTAATTTTCCATTAAAAATATCTTCTGAATTATATAATTTACAATATATTTTTAAATATATTTCGAATTGTACATCTTAAAATATATTTTTAGATTCAAAAATATCTTTAAGATTGCATAATCCAAAATTTAAGAAACAGGGTGCATAAGTAATTTTTATCTTTTTATTATAATTTGAAAGAAGGAGAATCTGCGATTCGGTGGTTTTTATGCGAGGTGCATGAAAAAACAGGCCTTAGAATGACACAGAGAGAACAACCCAAAAAGTTTGAACCCAAGGCCCAACAAAGAATCTAAAATTCGGAAACGTGAAAAGAGGAACCTATAATACTCTGCCTAACGGAGAAACTGAAAACGTGAAAAAGTTTCGTAAAATTATAACGGCACCAACAATTCAATCCTGTAATGGTAGCAATGAAAGCGGGTAACCCTATACGACACTTCGAAATCATCAATACACGCATAATAAGCATGTGACAAAACAATCACAAGTACACTTTCAAGGCCTTTGTCTGCGGATGTCAACGGGGCGGGTAGGGTGCGGGTAGTAGCTCCCCCGTACCCTACCTGCTGGAAAAATATTCGTCCTGTACTCCTACTTATATCCGTCAGGTATCCATTATGCGGGTACCTGCCTATTTTTTTCATTCCATGGGTATCCACGGGTGTGACATCCCATTTAAATAAATACCTTAACTAAATGACATGTCACTCAGCTAATATAGAGACAAGTCCCGGAGTATAACCACTACTCCTTACAATAACCAGGGGTACAAAAGAGAAGACAAGACACACCACGATGCCCATACAGGGTATAGTAAAGAGATCAACAGTAGTACAATGTAAAAATCCCGAGAAAAGATAATACATGGGCCGTAGCCTTAAAAGAAAAGCCTAAGCGAAAGGAATCCAGCCCAAACAGGCTATGTAGCGGAGTCACCATTTCCTTGTTGACAACGGGTAGTCCTCGCATCTGCAAACATCAATAAATTGATGATCATCGCAAAGAGAGAAAACCACACCAGACGGAACATACAACACAGAAGGGTAAGCTAGAGTAGAAAACAGTTCATCATACAGTTACATACTATTTCACAGTCCAAGATGTATATGTCAATCAAACATGTTATGACTTTTCAAACAATACACTACGACTCAGACACGACTCATCCGAATACATATAATTAGTCGGATTCAGCAGATGCTTGCATTTGTGGTGGACTTCCCTGCTCTACCGAGCTAATTGTTACAATGTCACATCCCCCACGCACAAGGTTAGCCCTTAATGAGTTTCAGGCCTTAATTGTTACGCTCTATGTGAGACTAACTGGCTCTTTAGAGTGTTAGGATGCAACCTTACCTTGAATCCTTACTAAATTATATAGATGGGACACCACCGTGAACTCCCACTAACAAGGGTCATGGAATTACGTCTCGACCAACTGAAGCACCACCATGAGGTCTCACCTAGAGGCTTATGGAATTATGCCCTAACCAATGAGGCACCACCACGAAACTATCGTGGAATTATGTCCTAAACATACCAACATCATGTTTCATCCATCGATATAGAATCATATCTCATACCAACACCATTCCACTTTCATTACCAGCCATCTCATTTGTTTTACATGCCAAGACCATACCAACACATCAATCCAATTCATAACCTGAGATATTTCATGCATATTCACATGCCTCATACTTTAAATAGAGCAAACCCATCAATTAAACAATCAATAACAACCATGTAAGGAAAATAGGGTAGCCTGCAGCAAATCTCGCTCAAGCCAGAAGCCCTCGCTCAAGCGAGAGGGGTGCTCTCGCTCAAGCTGCAGACTCTCGCTTAGGCGAGATCCCGACAAAGGGCGTGGAAGTTTTGCGAGTGCTCCTTTAGGCGAGTCCATCTCGCCTGAGCGAGATGGTCTTTCGCTTAAAACATAATTCACTCGCTTGAGCGAGTCCTCGAGAAAAACTCCTGGGCGAGGTTCTCCTACTTTCTCTTAGGCGAGATGAGCTCGCTTGGGCGAAAATAACAGCTCGCGTCCCCTGTTTTACGTGACAGTAGTAGCACACCCACTCCAAACCATATTCCATTTATATTCATCCAAACCCAAACATCATTCAGGCATATAAATTGCAAAACAAAGGTAAAACAACCAACATACAATCAAAATACGAAAACCTTAGCTTCCCTTACTTGGAAAGGGCTAGCAAAGGGGTTCCTGGGTATGAACAGAGGAGTACCGCAGCTCCCAGAGCAGTTTTAGTGAGCTGGAGAAATAAGGAACAGAAGGAAATGAAGTTACCAAGAGCGACCTTAGTTGGAAATCAAGACAATGGTGCTATACAAGGGATGTATTTGATGAGAGACAACTTACGTGAAAAGGAATGAGCTCAAACAAGTTTGACGAAGGCCAAAGATCAAACCCTAGCAGAGGTTCACTATAACTCCAAGAGGGGAAGAGAGGTTGATTTCTGAAAAGTGAAGGGAAATGAAAGGGGTTAGGGTAGTTTAGGTCCTTGGCTCTTTATGGGCCAGCCCCAGGCCCAACTGTTTTGAGGCAGCCCTTTTAAAATAAGGACAGAAAAATAATGGGCCTTACAACGGGTACCCGCGAGTATTTACAAAATTATTTAAAAAATAAATATTGAATCATAAATTCAAATAAAATTAAATTAAAAACATCATTGTCATAAATTTTAAATAAAGATCAAATAAACTCAAGTTCATACAAGTCCAAATAATTATAAAAGTAAATATAAAATGACGTTCAACAGAATGAAAATTCTTTAATTAGTGTTTTGATAAAAAAGTCCACTTTCTCCAATTGATTCCTAAAAAATAAACAAAATAAACAAATAATAAACCTTAATTGCCACGTGCCAAGTATTCTTAATTTGATTCTATCATTTGAAGACAAACATACCATAAACGTCATTGTGTATATAGGATTTGATGTATATGCCCAATTTCAAATAAAGGGAAGAGAAGAATGTCAGGAGGTGTACTTGGAAGAAGACAATGTACCAAAACTTGAAGTTTGAAGAATGTTTTTTACTCATATATATATATATATATATATATATATATATATATATATATATATATATATATATATATATATATATGAGGGTACTTTTGTGAATTAAAGTTTAGCGGGTATGGGTATCCACGGGTATGGGTATTATGATACCTGTACCTGTGGGTAACGGGTATCCATTTTTAATATTCGTTTCCTACCCATTGCGGGTTTTATCCACGGATACCTGCGGGTACGAATTTTTTTGACATCCCTACCTAGGGATAGCAACGAGTCGGGTCGGACACGGATAGTGCCTACCCGCAACCCGACCTGCCAAAAAAAATCCGTCTGTTATCCACCCGTTTACCTGCTGGGTATCCGCTTAAAATATACCCGGGGATATATTTAAAACCTGCAGGTACCCGTGGATACCCGATACCCGCAAATATTTTTAAAAAAATATATTTTATAAATTTTTTAATATAAAATTATTAAAATAAAATATAAATTAAATTATAATTAAATTTGACATAATAAAATATACTGTTAATTTTAATTTTAATTAAATTTAACTTAATAAAATATAATTTTAATTTTAATTTTAATTTTTTGCGGGTAACGGATATCCGCGGGTACGGATAGTATGATACCCGTACCCGACCCGTTTATAAGCGGATATTAAAATACCCGCTACCCGTTGATAATAAATACCTGTGGATAATAACTATCCGTCACAGATTTTATCTGCGAATATCCGCAGGCATAGTTATTTTTGCCATCCCTGTCTCTACCCATGCTAGCAGAAGGAAAATAGTGTACTGTTTAGCGTTGTACCTAACACTTTCGTATTTTAACCCTTTTGGCTTGAAAATTTGTTATCCATTAAGAGCATACAACATCTTTACCTTTTATTGAAATCTCCATTTAATGAAGGAAGTGAGATAGTGCTTCTGTTTCGGAAAGGTCCCACAGTGCTATCTATCAGTGGCCTTTAGCAACGAGTGATGCAAGTTCATTCTATTGATACAAAACAAAATAAGTCCATTTGCTCTAATGAAACGCATACAGCTTTGCATATGCTGTCTTTTCGTGATATTTATAAAATTATGCAATACGTATATATACGTGGCTTTCTTCATTCGTTATATAATAGAAAAAATTGCATTCCCATTTTTCTTTCATATCAAACGAAAATCAAGATTGCAAAGGAATAAATAAGGATAAGTTCGTCTTGTAGGAAAACACATACGTGTAAGGAACTATAATTTTGCACATATCCCTTCGGTACACTTTATTTTATTTTTTAATTTATTTATAATTTTACTTATTTTATTATATCTTTAAACTTATATTTTATTTTATCTTTTATATTTAAAAAATTCAATTTAGTCTTTTGTCTTTAAATGATTTGATGCAGACATTTTTATTATATCCTAAGTATATCATTAATTATTAACAATTATTTAAATTGAATTCGACAAGTATATCATTAATTATTAACAATTATTTAAATTGAATTCGACATAAATTTGATGGAAACAAAGGAGAAAAGGAACGGAAGATGTGGAATAGGATGGGAAGAAAGAAATGATAGATTATAATGGAATATATTAATTGAATTCAAGTGTACATAGGAAACATAGAAGCATAAAGCATACATAGAAAATATAGAAGCTCTAAGTACATTTTTAGTTCAATAAAATAATATTTTATACCAATAGTATCTTAAATGTTTTAATTATGATATATATATATATATATATATATATATTTATATATATATATATATATATATATATATATATATATATATATATATATAATAAGAGCCAATAAAAAATAGAAAAATTAACACTAAAAAAAAATCACTAAATAACTATTAATTTAGAGATAAAAAAAGATTAGTTATTGTAACGTCCCATTGAAATAATAATGTAATTAAATGAAACATTACACAGAATAATATAGTAAGCAAGGACCTGGAGTATAAACGCTACTCCTTACAGTTATCCCAAAAGAAACCAGAATGAACTAGGGCACACCACGATGCCAGTAACAAAGTATAATAAGGGATCGACAATATTTCAAAATAAGGCCCAAAGACAAGACAATACATGAGCCACAACCTTAAAAGAAAACTCATATGAGCGGAATCTAGCCCAAATAGACCATGTAGCGGAACCCCCATCACCCTGATGACTACAGAGAGTTCTCACATCTGCTCACATCAATAAATTGATGGTCATCGCAAAATGAGAAAACCACACACAGGAACACAAACAAGCAGAAAGGGTAAGCTAGAGTAGAAAATGATTTTTAACATACAATTGCATTAATATTCACAGTCCAACATACATACATCAACCAATCATGTGATGACTCGCAACCAATACACTAAGATCAAAAGACAAGACTTATTCAGATACATATAATTAGTCGGATTCAGCGGATACTTGCACTGGTGGTGGCCTTTACTGCTCTACCGAGGTGCTCTACCGAGCTAATTATTGCAGTGTTTCATTCCCCCCACGAACAAGGTTAGCCTTACAGTGTTTCATGCCTCTACTACTCTCACCACTTGAGTCAGTACGCTCTACATGAGACTTACTAACTCTTTCGAGTGTCAGGATGCAATCCTTATCTTGAATCCTTACTAAACTATATAAATGAGGCACCACCATGAACTCCCACTAACAAGGGTCATGGAATTACGTCCTAACCAAATGAGGCACTACCATGAGATCTCACCTAGAGATTCATGGAATTACGCCTTGACCAATGAGGCACCACCACGAAACTATCGTGGAATTATGTCCTAGCGACACCAAAATCATGTTTCTCTAACCAACATAGAGCCATTATACATACCAATTTCGTGCCACAGTTAGAACCAACCATCCCATTCATGTTTCATGCCAAGATCATACCAAAACTCATTACTCCAGCCCATACAATCAGACCTTACATGCATATTTATATACTTCACACTTTAAATAGGGTAATCCAAACCAAGCTCACAATTAGCAACCAAAAGCATGAAAAGAACAACCATGAAGCTATTCCGGAGCCAGTCTCGCTCAAGCTAGGGACCCTCGCTTAGGCGAAAGAGGTCTTTCGCTCAAGCTACAGGTCCTCGCTTAGGCAAGACTGTCAACAAAGAGCCCTACAAGACTCACGAGTTCTCGTTGAGGCGAGCTCTCCTCGCCTGAGTGAGGCCACCCCTCGCCCAAAGGTGAGGTTCCTCGCTTGGGCTACAACTACAATGACGTGCCCCAAGTTCCCACGCGTTCTTGCTGAGGCGAGCCCCTCTCGCTTGAGCGAGATAGTACCTCGCTCAAAATGAGAGCTCTCCGCTTGAGCGAGAGTTTGAGTGCGAACTTGGGCCTGTTTTTGCTAGTCTCGCCTAGGCGAGATAGACTCGCTTGGACGAAAACGTCAGATCTCGCCATTGTTCTTCCTGAAACAACCATACATACATATCCAAAGAGCATAACAAGGCATTTCATACATTCATAGTAGCACACAAGCCCAAAAATCGTGAAACAGTAGCAAGACAAGCAAAAATCGAATTACACATGTAAGCCCTAGCTTCCCTTACCTGGAAAGAGCTAGTATAACACCTCGACATTGAACAACGGAGCACAATAACTCTAGAAATAGATTAATGAGCTGGAAAATAACGAAACAGATTTAAACAGGTTTATTAGGATGAACCCTAGTTGGAACCATGAAGAATAAGTTAAAGGAAAAAGAGCATGAGCTAAAAACTGACTTACGTGGAGCAAAAAACGGTTTTGAGCTACCTTTAAGAGAATCAAGGGCTAAACCCTAGCAGAGGTTACAGTTGAAGTTCTAAGAGAGAACATGGACAGCTCCTGGAAAGTGGGCAGAATGAGGGTGTCAGGGTTGTTAAGGGGTTTTAGGCACCCTTTGCGCTAGCCATGGGCCCAACTGATTAGGGCAAGCCCTTAAATATAAGGAGCAGAAAAAAGTGGGTCTTACATTCTCCCCAACAACAAAATTTTGTCCTCGAAAATTCATCGATGGAATAGGAAGAAAACTATGTTTTCCTCATTTTCTCTGACAACTGCCACTTAGATAGGACTGATAAAACGACTCCAACACCTATAGTCACCGGAAAGTTTGCCTTTACGCTAAGCGATATGTGTTCAGCTGTGTAGATTGGTTTAGTCACTACACTCGAAGTAACTTCCAACTTGCAATCTTAAAATTGGAATGCTCCTTCATACCTTCCCACTACCTCTTGTAGGTTTTTATCAAAGTCTCAGATGACTTTAAGTCTCAAACTAAAGCATGTTCGTTATCACTTCACATCACCTTGTTCACTCCTTTATGCATCACTCCACTGACTTGATCACTCTTGAGTGTTGGCCTACTGGCCCACCATCAACACTTTTGACCACTTTTATGTATAACGACACTTCTACATCTTGCTTCCTTTGCTGGCTTCAACCAAGGCAACAAAGTTCACTATCGAGTTGTTCCATTTCCCATTTAAACCTTCAACTGCTTCCTTCACCATATCGTCTTAGTATCCTATCTTCATCTTTAATCCCCTAACTTATTACCAACATTCCACAAAACGTCAGAACCATAACTTCCATTGACTTCAAATTTCTAGTCCGGTTCGTACCACGCAACTCCACGATACACCTCAAACTAAGATTTTATTATTTGCTTTTTCTCAACCTTGTTGAGAGACTCACTATTGCTAGTCAGATGACTAGACTAATGAAATCTTCTCACACATTCTCTTCCCAATCCAAACACTTATGTTTCTCAACCAACTCTTATCCTTACCCCGTCAAATCAAGGATCTTGAATTCCCTTCTCTGACTAAACATCTACTCTCACTTTCTCACTTCCAAGTTAGCACCCTAACTTGAAATCATAACTCAAACCATCTCTTACTTCTCTTGCACCACTTTCTTTGAGCAGCTCTACAATTAGTTTACGGTCATACAAACACATACATAAAAATCAAAATTTACGTTTGGGGAGGAGTTAGACATAAATTTTGACAATTTATTTACAAAAAATGTCACTATATATTTTCACATCTAATATCTACTAGTGAGACAAAAATTGGTTCACATAATTAGCATGTTTTGTATTGGTGAGTTGAAAAGTTTTATTGATTAATTTGACATCTAAAATAAGAAACAATTTAAATATATTCATTAGTAAAAGCTATAGAATCTATCACTTTCATGATTATTTTTTAAGCCTTTTTTATCTTTTTGCAATTTTGTTTTAATTTATTTGTTAATTGTTTCTTCTTTTGATTTTGTCTACACTAGTGAAAAAAGGGAAATCTATGACGACTTATTATGACAGGTATAAGCCACCTATCATAATAAGTTGACCGATGACATTTTTGTAATAAAAGTAACAGTTGTTATTATGACTGGTAAAAAGGAATCTATCATAATAAGTGAGAAGGAAAAATTTATTGTGACAGGTGTAGAGGACCTATCATAGTAGATGGGCACGGTGGCAAAATTGAAATTATGTTAAAAATATATTATGATAGATTTAGAGAAACCTATCATAATATCTTCAAATCCCTAATTTTTTCCTTCCCTCTTTTCTCTTTCTCTTTCTCGTCTCCATTTTCTCCAAAATTCAGAAGTATAGTTTCTTTCTCGAAACAGTCACGTTGCATTGTCTGCACGCCGTTCTCACGCCATTCGTGTAACATCCCTGTAGGATATTACTTAAAACAAACAATAAATAAATAATAAAACAAGGCAGAAAATAAATACATCATTTATTTATTACTCCATTTCCTAAAACCACGGGAAATTTAAAACTTTAAAACATTTATAATCCAAAAATATTCTAAAACCATAAAACCAAAATCTATTTACATATATATTAAACCAAAGAAAAACAGTTAAAAAGCCCCCTCGTCCACTGAGCCCACTCTCCGCCACTAAGCGTCTCCTGGCTCACATGTAACATCATCTGCTCCTGGATAATAAATTACCCGATCATCGCCACACACAAACAGATAGGGTGAGCTATGCAATTAAACATACATAAACTTGAAATAACTTCCCAGCCCATTCATAATTATATATTAATTTTCCAAAAACACCCACTTTCCCACACTCATAACCAATATGAGTTCATACATATAGTCTAAATCTGGGATTACATGTTCTTCCACGACCCTCCTCGTTCGTGGTCCAACCTACAAGCCTAACTCGCTTGTAGTCATGCTTCACGGACTCCCTCGCCCGTCATCTGAACTCCTCGCTCGGACCCGGACACGAATACCCGCCTTTCCTACTATGAACTCCCTTGCTCATAGCATTCCCAAGTTGAGCATGACATGAACTCCCTTGCTCATTCATCCTAACAAGGGTACCTCCGGTGAACTAATCAGTTCACGTTCCACATGCAGTCCACCCATCACGAACTCCTCGCTCGCGACTCAACCAAGCACATCCCAAAACCTAAGGACTTAGTCCTTCAAGTCCAAACACCACAAACACACGCCTATAACTTCCTATATTTAGAAACAACAAACAAACAACCCAAACAGCTCACACAAACATAGTGATTGCATTAATCTCGCTTAAGCCAAGGGTCTTTGCCCAGGCTAAACCATCAGACTCGCTTAAGCTAACACAACTCGCCTGAGCGAGCATGCAGCAGTGGCTACACCACATCATCTCGCTTAGGCGAGCCCGTCTCACCTAAGCGAGACCCATATTCACCCAAGACACACAACCCCTCGCCTGGATGAGGATTCGACATAAACGGAACATCAATTTCATCACAACCTCGCTCAGGCGAGCCCTACTCGCCTGAGCGAGACTTGGTTCACTTAACACACCAATCTTCTCGCCTGATCGAGAAGTCGTGCCCAAAACTCAAACAGTACCAAACCCACAACCTCCAAAACCCCTCATGTGCATCACGAATTTCAGGCCATAGTTTCATCAAAATCATGTCATTGCATACAATCAACATTCGAAAAGGAAATGGCAACTCTCCTAACCTGGAATTCTTGATTAAAAAATTGAGAAGGATGAAGGACCCTTAGTTCTCCAATGCTTTTGCTTCAGCCCCCTTGTACACCCAAAACTTCCCTCTCAATCCCTAATTTCGTTTTCCTCTCTAAACCAGTTCACCACACTGCCAAAACCATCTCTTTTCCCCTAAAACAACCTTTTATATGAGTCTTAATTAGGGCCTAAATGCTAAAACGAAAAATGAACCTAATGGTGTTTCTAATTTCCATTTAAGGTTAATTACTTAGTGGTTTAATACTGTTTTTCCAGCCCTTTGGTTGCTCCTCATTTTCGCTTTACCTTTTGCCCTTTCACCTCCACTCTAAACTAGAATTAGCAAAAATAAAGTCTATTTCACCTCTAATAAGGTTTGAACCCGTGACCTTCCACTCATAAGAACAAAGCATAACCACTATGCCAAATCACATTTTTTGATAACCATTATAATCTTATGACTATATTATCACTCATCATTCACAATTACATTACCAAAACAAAATAAGAATAATTAAATAACACACAACAAGCATACATAAGACTCAAACCTAAGTCCTCTCACACAATCAAGTACTCTCAACCAATTGAGCTAGTACTTTTCCATGTTATGCAATTAACATTTTAATGCCTTCAAAGTTCCCAACACCCGCATCTATTACTTAATTAATTATTTAATTAATTAATTACCACGGGTCTTACAATTCGTGCACCGTTCGCTCGCCGTCTGCTCGTTATCTGTGCAGCGTTCGCACTATCCGCACGCCTTCCGTGCGCCATCTGAATTGTCTGCACACCATTCGTGAGTTGTCCGCGCATCCTCTACGCACCGTCCGTGAGCCGTTCGCTCTCCATTCACGCTGTAACATCCCTAAGGATTATTACTTAAATAAATAAGAAAAAGAAATTAAATCGTCCTGATATTATTATTCCCAAACGCGGGAAAATTATTAAAATAATTAAACATGCACCAAAACTGTAAGAAAGTAGTCATAAAGGCATTACAATTTCCAAAAATCCATAATCATAAAATAAAAGCATAATCAACTATGCCTAGCTCTAATCCCAGCTAGCCCTCACTCCATTGCCTGAGCATCCTCAGCATCACCTGTATCCACATCTGCTCCCGTGTAACAAATCACACGATCATCGCCATACACAAACAGAAAGGGTGAGCTGAGAAAATAAAAATAACATATATGCATATATATAATAACATCAGATAAATCACACATCCATTTAATTCAACCTACGTATCTTGGCCAAGATCTTAACCCCAAGGCTTTTCAGCTTTCAAATCACACAAATGGTTAGCCTTGGACTCGGGAATATGATGCTCACACGAACCTGCCCGCTCGTGGTCCTGCCTCTACGAACCTCCTCGCTCGTAGTCCTGCCCTACGAACCTCCCCGCTCGTAGTCCTACTATACGAACCTACCCGCCCGTAGTCCAACACATGTGATCCACCAGCCCCGTACCTCCCCGCACGTGGCATCTCTCAAACTTGAGTACAGAACATACGAACCTACCTCGCTCGTATCCCCATGCGAGAGTAACTGGATATGAACCTCCCCGCTCATACCATCACATGTTAACCACCATCCATGAACCTACCTGCTCATGGCACAGCATCTCCTGATCCAAGTATAGCAGTATCGCTTAAAAGCAATGCACACAAGTCATAGTCTGTTGGGTTTTCGCTCGGCGCAACACCAAGTGCTGCCAGGCTAAACTGACCCAGGCCGCCTGGCGATACCTTCCCACCGCCAGGCACCAGCGCTCATCCAGCCCCACTATTTTTCAATCACTGCCTAGCAGAGCACCCCTTGCCGCCAGGCACTACGCAGTACAGAGACCTCTTAATCTAGTCCTATCGCCTGGCGCACCTACCCGTGCCGTCAGGCGCTGTATCAATAGCAAAATTCCACTGGGTTTTAGCACCCTAATTTGATTGGACTTATGCTAGAATGTACACCCAAGTGTCTAGATATGTCCCCCTCGATCTAGAAGAACTTCATAGCAACACACTACTCCCCCATGGTTTAAGAACCCATGCTTCAAAATTTCCAATTTCTCTATCCAAAGTTTCGAGCTTAGTAAGTGCACTATTACTGCATAAGAGTTCAGTCATGTTTACGACAATATCTATCAGTCCAGTACATTTACCATTCACGCATCCTATTTCCACTGCTCTGGAATAATATCCCAAGCTTATTCCAATATACTTAACTCACACTATACAACCATGAGTGTTGTCCCAGCCAATATTACATAATCAACTATCCTCTATCTGTACATATATGTCACGAGTGACACCTTAGGCCAATATATCATAATCACCAATTATCCAATAACACATATGCAAAGAACTATGCTTCCAAACCTGAAACTTTTAATTGAAATTATCATTCCCCCTTTCTTTCCTTAACATTCCTACCAACACACCATAACATAGTCATACTTTCAAACCTATTACTATTCACCTACGTAATTACCATAGGCATATTGTCCCTTCTAGTGTTACCAATGAATTTCTAGCACCACACACTCACCTAGGTTTCTCCCTCATTTTCTACTACATAAAATTTGCAAAAATAGTACTTGTGCCTCGCCATCGCCTGGTGGCAAGTATAGCTCCGCCAGGCGGTATACCAGTACCCAGCCTAAACCTAGGCTTCTCCATACCTGCGAATGATTTCAGAACTTTCTGCAATTTATCCTTGTTACCTAACACACCAATTTGCAACAATGAATATATATAAACTAGACCTTCTGTTCCCAATTCGATTCTTAAATTTTACTTGACTTTTACTCTCTGGAATCGACCCCAATTCAACCCCTTCCATAATTACAGATACGATCATGGATAGCATACACGGTGGTTTTTTTAAAAAAAAAACTTGGCCATGCCCACAATTTGTAATTTGTTTCATAGTATTAAGACACTCAATAGGCTTTACACAGATCAATTCCAGAAATCACATTGATTCTCGCTCAAACAGCATAAAAAACAATCAAGAAGACGCAAATAGGGTCGCGCCACTTGGCAGATATTCATCGTCGCTAGGCGGTTCATGCCAAACTAAAGAACAAAGGTAAAATCTGTTATGCCGCCTGGCGGCTCAGGCCTTGCCGCCGAGCGGTTTCTGGGTAAAAACCCAGAAACATCGAAAAACGTGAAAGCACCAGAATTTCATGCAATTATCTCAAGCAGAGTCCAAAACAGTATGTGCGGAATTAAAACATATACAAACAACTCCCCTTACCTGGATTTCCTGCTCCAAACTCGAATTCTTGATGAGTCTTTAAGCCAAAAGCTCTTTTAACCTTCCCTTGCACTCCCACACTATCTTCCACCCTCAATTGTTTCAATCGTACATGCTAATTCACTGAAACCCTTCTGCCCAAGGTTCATCCCACAATTTCCTGTTCTCTCTCTCGTTAATCACACTCGTTCCCTCACAATTATACCTCTTAATTGCCCTTTAACACCATAAAACGAAATTTAAAGTATAATGTGCTTAATGGCTAGTTAGCTACCCATTAGCAGAATGTTTTCAACCACTAGGTTGCCTCCCTCTGCAGTTAGGGTTTCTATGCCTCTCCAATATGATGTAAAAAGAAAGAATTTTGCCAAAAAGGAATTTAGTTTTGTCCTTAGCAAGGTTTGAACCCACAACCTATCAATCACCAAATCAATAGCATAACCAACTCAACCAATTCATATTTGTGATCACTCCTACACTTTTAGGATTTTACTATCACATCAAGAATTCCAGTATATCATCAAAATAATGCATAAATCAAAATAGCACACAATTGGCATACATAGGACTCAAACCCAAGTTCTCTCACACAATCAAAGTACTCTCAACCAATTGAGCTAGTACTTTTCCACGTCATAATTCACTGCCTTAAATGCTTCTATTACCCGCATTTATTAAATAATTAATTAATTAAATATTTAATTTTCTCGGGTCTTACACGCGCATTGTTCCTGGTTTCCACGTTGGTGATTCAGGCCCCCTTTGGACAGGTTTTCCCTCTTTTCTTCACTTAGTTTGCACATGTGTGTTGGGCTATGGTTTTGATTTTGAGTGGGTGAGAGATGTTGATGAAGGATTATCTTGTTCCTTTTTAAGATTATTGAATATGGTGTGAGTTGATTAAGAAAGCTAAGTGAAATCCCCACTGGACATTAAGATAGCAAGCTATCTAGATGTGAAGGTTCCTTTCAC
>Ga0214542_1007685_pt1 | contig 18518 bp, 14 predicted proteins | sample CNSS1metaG_FD_160096 | JGI IMG/M metagenome (GOLD analysis project Ga0214542, IMG submission 160096) | Root nodule microbial communities from cowpea collected in UCLA plant growth center, Los Angeles, California, USA - CNSS1 | ecosystem: Host-associated > Plants > Roots > Nodule | place: USA...
ATAATAAAACTATAAAAAAATTATTTAAAAATATTTCTATAAATATTTAATAAAAATGTCAATTTTATTAAGAATATCATCATAAGTTGTATACAAAGATTAAATTGAGTCTCAATCTAAGGAGGGATAATATTGCTTCATTTTACAAAAATTGGGACTAAATTGAAACTAAAAACAAATATAGGGACCAAATCGAGTCACTTTGACACGTGGCACAACGGTGAAATGACACGTGTCAAAAATAAAAAATTCAAAAAAAATTCAAAAAATATTAAAAAAATTTAAAAAAAAACCACAAATTGACACGTGACATTGACTTTAACATCGTCTGGTCAAAGTTAACGGTGAGGACCAAATTGAGTCATTTTTAAGAAAATAAGGACCAAATTGAGACAACGAAAAACATAAAGACCAAAATAAAATTTCATAACAAATAGAGGACCAAAAGGGTAATTTAACCATTAATTTATTATAAGTTTCATGAATGATAAAATATATATTTTATAAAATAACTAAGTCAAAAGAAGTGATTATAATAATAACAATAATAATATTTTTTTTTCTTTTGAACTATAATTTTTTATTTGTCTACTAAACAGTTACAATCATGTCCATCATGAACAGAAGGAAGGCATGCCATCTGAAAATATTTTACTGTGATTTTGTTTTTCTTAATAGCAATATTCAGAAAGACAAGAATAGGTCTGGTACGGTGTAAGACCGACAAGTAGAATATTTGATGTGGGAAACATAGAAATATTACTGCATCAATGAGAAAAAAAAGTAATTGGTGGTAACAGAAGATCATGGCAGAAGAATTCACCAGTTTTAAAACTTTCAAACTTCACCACTTCCATGCCTTGCCGACAAGCTAGTCACAACAACAGTTTCATTTCTTTATCTTTCCTTTCAGTAATTCAAACATGTAATACATGCAAAAAATTAAGAAAGTTCACAAACAAGTAATAATTAATATAAATTTCAATAAATAATAAAACTAGATTTACACCCATAAAAAATAGTCCATTAACACTAGTTGAGAAAGTTCATAACTATTTTGAGTAAAACATTGTTTTGACTGACAGTATAAGTATTTAACAATATAAACAAAAAGATAATGCATATTAATATCAATTGAAAAACATTCACTTATTGATGTTAACAAAAAAATAACTGTATTTATTGATGTTAACAAAAGAATCTTGTTGTTAACAATTAAAATTTTATCACAATTAACTTCAACATGAAAAAATATATACAAACATCAATACAAAAGTAATATTGAGTTAGTGATGTCTTAAACCAAAAATTGAAATACAGAAAGAATGTGAAGAGAAATACGAATTTGAGAGATGAGGTAACATGAAGAACTTCAGGTTTTGACATTTTAGAGCAAAATATAAAATTATTTTATTTTAAGTAATTAAATTATTCTCATAAATTCTTAAAATTTTATTTTTCTTAAATTATGTATCCAAACAATATATTTACATTATTATTATTATTATCTAAAAAAGTTTTAATGATCAAATGAAATGTCATTAATGTTAAATATTAAAGATTTTATACATCAATTAAAACTCATGCAAAAGTTGAGACATATAATTTCACTTAGAGTCGTAATTGATATATGATATGTTTATACCGATTTATGTTATTACTGATGTATTATGGTAACTTTTTATTATTAATTATGTTTTGTAAATTTTTTAATTTATATTTAAATCAATTTTAACCTTTTGATACTACGACGAGTCAAAGAAAGTTATGATTTTAATTATTAGAATCAATATATCAAAGATATTATGTCAATAATATTATTCTAATATTTCTGATATTTTGTGCGTGTATTATTTCTTATGTGTGTAGTCATCATTATCAATTATTTTCTATATTATTTATTGTATTCAATGATGGCATTTTTATAGAGATTATGATTGTATTGTATTGTATTTACAGCATACGCAATATGAATGTCCAGAAATGCACAACAATATTCCTCCATTTTATTTATCTTTCTTGGTTTTAAAGCTCTTAACTTTGAATGCTCTCGATCCAATCATGTCTTCCGCAACCAACACAAATCACAAAAATGACATACCCATAACTGTTTCTATTCGGTTGGACAAAGATAATTATCTCCTATGAAAATCATTAGTTCTTCCATTGATAAGAGATATTGCTTGCAAACTTGATGGCTACATACTAGGAATAAAAGAATGTCAGAATTGTTTGTCATTGCAAGTGACAAAACTTAGAAAACCAATCCTGACTATGAAGAGTAGATGGCTAATAAATTCAATGGTCATTGATATTGCAACACAATTGTTGCACTGTGAAACCTCCAAGGAACTTTGGGATGAAGCCTAAACCCTAGCAAGCGCACACACAAAATTAAGGACAATCTACCTCAAGTCAGAATTTCACAACACTCGCAAAGGAGAAATGAAGATGGATCAATATTTTCTCAAAATGAACAACTTTGCTAATAAATTAAAGCTGGCAGAATCATCAATCTCTAACTCAGATTTGATGATTCAAACACTAAAGGGACTGAATACTAATTACGATGACAATCTGGTGGTGGTCAAATTATCTGATCAAATCAACTTTAGTTGGGTTGATCTACAAGCCCAACTATTGGCTTTTGAAAGCATAATAAAACAACTGAATATTTTCAATAATCTTTCAATGAATACTTTAGCAAACCTTATAATCAAAACTGATTTCAGAAGCAACAAACCAAGGACAAAAGGTAATTGGAGGGCTCTAACTTTAGAGGAGGTAGAGGAAGAGGTAGATCTAAACCAATATGTTAGGTAGGTAACAATATCGGACACATAATAGTGAATTGTTTTTATCGTTATGATAAGTCATACATAGGTTCAAATCATAATGTTGACAATAACAAGAGAGAAAATCACAGTGCTTTCATAGCTTCCCTACCACGATCAGGGTTATAAATGGTACTTTAATAGTGGAGCTAGCAATCATGTGACCTATCAAAATGAGAAACTTCAAGATCTCAATGAAAACAACGGTACGACTTCTTCTCTCTTAGTTGGAAATGGTGAAAGATTGAAAATATTGGCCTCAGGCACAACCAAATTGAATAACCTCAACTTGCAAAATGTTCTATATGTTCCATAAATAACAAAAAATTTGTTGAGTGTATCTAAGCTAACTGTCGACAATAATGCCCTTGTTGAATTTGATGCAAACTATTGTTATGTGAAAGACAAATTGACAGGAAAAATACTGCCAAGAGAGAAACTTAGAGATGGATTATACCAACTTTCAAGTGTCAACTCTGAAGTCAAAAGAGATCCATGTGTCTACATGTCACTAAAGGAGAATTGGCATAGAAAGCATGGACACCCTAATAATAAAGTCTTAGAAAAGGTGTTGAAGAATTACATGTTAAGATATCATCACGTGATCAATTTTCATTTTGTGAAGCTTATCAATTTGGAAAAGTTCACTTGTTACCATTTAAATCATATTCCTCTCGTGTTAAGGAACCTTTAGAATTGATTCACAATGATGTATGGGGACCTGTCCCAATTTTATCTCCCTTAATTTTAAGTACTATGTTCTTTTCATTGATGATTACAAGTTTAGAATGTCTTGCCCGTATACCTCTCAGTAAAATGGTAGAGCTGAAAGGAAACACAAACATGTGACTGAACTAGGGCCATTACACTATTGGTGGGAAACTTTCTCTACCTCAGTTTATCTCATCAACAGATTGCCTTCATTAGTTAACCCAAATGAAAGTCCTTTTTCATTGTTATTTGGAAAGAAACCTGATTATGATGCTCTAAAGTCGTTTGGTTATGTTTGTTATCCTTGCCTCAAACCATACAATCAACACAAATTTCAATTCCACACTACACAATGTGTATTATTGGGATACAACAAATCTCACAAGGATTATAAGTGCCTTAACTCTCATGGAAGAATTTCATCTCAAGACATGTGGTCTTTAATGAGAATCACTTTCCTTTCCATGATGGCTTTCTTGACCGGGAAATTCATTAAAAACACTGTCTGAAACAATCCCTATTGTTCTTCCTTCCTGTCTAGCAAGTACCACTACAAGCCACACAGTTGAGTCAACTCACAAGGAGGTGAATCATAAAAAAGGTGACTTAGTTTCCAATGAAGAGCAACCAACTCTCGGTGAGTTAGATGTCAATGATGATCAACCAACGCTCAGTGATATCTTTATTCATGCAGATGAGGCAACCTCACATGTAAATGACACACCAGAAGACACACAAAAAGAAAATAACCAATAGACTCAGCAGGACAACAAGCATTGGATGCAAACCAGAAAAACAAGCCAAGAATCTACCAGCCAAAACTTCCCTATATAGGACTGTCAGAAACAAACACAAAAGACAAGGAACCAAAAAATGTTAATGAAGCTCTACTCAGTCCAAAATGGAAAGCAGCCATAGATGCAGAATTTAAAGCTCTAACAGCTAATCATACTCGGACTTTGATACCATTTCAGGGCAGAATAACATCATAGACTCCAAGAAGTGGGTCTTTAAAACTAAATACAAGGCAGATAACTCAATTGAACGAAGGAAAGCAAGATTGGTTGCCAAAGGTTTTCAACAAACTGCGGGTCTCGACTATGATGAAACCTTCAGTCCAGTGGTCAAGTCCAGCACGTTAAGAACTGTCCTATCCATTGCAATACATTTAAATTTGGAGGTTAGGCAATTAGACATCAATAATACATTCTTGAATGACAATCTAAAAGAAAATGTGTTCATGCATCAACTTGAAGGATATACAGATTCAACCAAGCTAGACCACATATGCAAATTAAAGGCAATTCATGGATTGAAGCAAGCTCCAAGGGCTTGGTATGACAAGTTGAAAGATACTTTATTGAGATTGAGCTTTCAAAACACCAAGAGTGATTCGTCACTATTTGTTCTTAGAGAAAATAATCATATCATACTCCTTCTCATATATGTTGATGACATAATAATTATAGAGAGCAACAATAAGTCTTTAGAGACTTTCATTACTCAATTAAACATTGCTTTCTCTCTCAATGACCTTGGTCTTCTACACTACTTCTTGAGAATTGAAGTACACAAAGATGTTGGTGGAATGTATCTTAAACAAACAAAGTACATTAAAGATCTACTCAAGAAGTTTAATATGGAAAAAAGCCTCATCTTGTCCTACACCAATGGTAATAGGAAAACAATTCATTGATAAAGGAGAACTTATTGATAACCCTACACTATACAGACAAGCCATAGGTGCATTACAATATCTGACCAACACTCGACCAGACATAACATTTTTTCTCAACAAACTCAACCAATATATGAGTTCCCCATATTAAGATATCTCCATGGCACAACAAATTCTTGTCTTCATATCAAACTCTCAACTGATCTTGATATAGGTGGATTCTCTAATATAGATTGGGTCACTAACATAGATGATAGGAAATCCATAACAGGGCAGTGTGTTTTCCTAGGAGAGACATTAATCTCATGGGCCTCAAGAAAACAAAAAGTGGTGTCACAATCTTGTACTGAGTCAGAATATAGAGTTTTAGCTGACCTACCAGCAAAAGTACTTGGATCAGATCACTTCTAGATGAGCTGAAATTTCCTATGCCTAGAAAGTCGGTTTTGTGGTGTAATAACTTGAGTGCTAAGGCACTGGCATCCAATCTAGTGATGCATGCTCAGTCTGAACATATTGAGATAGATGTTCACTACATTCATGATCAAGTACTTAAGAATCAAGTCACAATAGCCTATGTGCCCACAACAGATCAAATTGCAGATTGTTTAACCTCTCACACACACAAGGTTCAACATTTTGAGAGTCATACTTGGGATGACTGGGTCACCTCAGTTTGAGGGAGGGAGTTAGAGAAAGTTGTGATTCTAATTATTAGAATCAATATCAAAGATATTATGTCAATAATATTATTCCAACATCCTTTATATTTTGTTTGTGTATTATTTCTCATCACATGTGTGATATATGCAACCATCATTACCAATTATTTCTTATATTATTTATTGTATTCAATGATGACTTTATTATCTTTATTATAGAGATTATGATTGTACTATGTTGTATTTATGTAAACACATTATCTGCATCACGAAGGTCTAGAAATGCAAACATTGATCTAGAAATGCAAACATTATTCTTCCGTATTATCTTTCTTGACGGATTTATGATTACTAACAAGTAAATACTAAAATTTATCAATAATTCTACTTAAGTATATCATACTACTAAAGTTTATCAATAATTTTAAGTATATCATACTAACAAATAAATACTAAAATTTATCAATAATTCTAAATAAGTATATCCGCATCAACGTCTAACTGTAAATTATAAATGTTGAAACAGTAAATTAAAACTGCCTATTATTTAAATTAACCTAACAATAACTACTAATAAAAAAACTTAAATACCACACATAATTCTACAGTAAAAATATAATAAACATTAATTTCTAATCCCAAAAAACTATCTTTCCTAGTCATGCCAAATTCTCTCTCCATTCAAAATTTGAGTTCAAATGATTTAATCATCCAACAATAACTTTATAAGTACACAAAAGTCACTGGTAGACTATCTACTTTGGTAACTGTTTCTTTGTACACTCTTGAACGCATCTTAATCAATACAATTAGTCAATTAGTTCGAATGTAACTATACAATTAGATTAAAAACATCCTATATAGATGGTACACGTCGTTATCTTGAGAACATTAGTTTTTTCAACAAATACCAATTATCTCGAAAATCATTTATGTCGAAAATTAACCTCTTTCTCTTCCCATACTTAAGAAAATTTTAGTCTGGTACCACGCGGCATAGGCAATTGGAAGCAATTTGTGAGTACAGACACCAACACTACTTAAGCACTAGAAAACGAGTAATGGCTACTATTGAGAATGGATCAAAAACAATATAGCTCAATTTCAGTTCTAAGCATTGCAGTGGAAAATATTCAACTTTTGATCAGAGCATTGTAATGAGTTTTATAAAATAAGTAATGCAATGAAACTCCACTGATGAAAAATAAGTGTTAGTTTTTCTTTTTCTTTTCCTTGCACAAATTTTACAAGAAAAAATTACAATTTTTGTTTCTTTTTTCAAATCCCATTTCCCTCTTTCAAATACACAGTTTCTGTAGTTTTAAAATACTACACTCCAAATTAAATGAATACGAAATCTGTTAATTTGGGTATATGAATAATACTGTTTTCTTGTTCCCCTCCCCGTGCTAATACCAAGCCGTTTTCCCAGGCACGTCCCCTGCCAAACTTAGAATTGAATAAACAAGTTGCACAAAGTTGCACAAAGCAGAACAAAAGCAACTTTAGTGGAATCCTAAAGTCGAGAAATCAAATGAAACAAGACAACAAAAACCAAGAGATCTTTCAGCTAAACTTTAGCAAAGCAAAACAGTCAAAATAATCCGCAAAGTTACACATTCTGCCCAAATAAAAACAAATGCATGAGGGTTCAAACAGGTCTTTTCAATATTTTTCAAGTTTATTTAGAATTACCAAGTTAATTGAAATTCATTAACTAGAAGTAGAACTCACCATAATCAATCTTAACCAGTTTAAGCCAATAATGTCATTTTCTTGGACTAAGATTAGAAATTAGTATAATGCGATCAATCTATAATGGTATAATGCGTTTATGAAACACTCATGTAGCCGTGGCTGTTTTAATTTAGCGGGAAAACCAATCCAATTTCAGAAATATTTAAATCCCGTAGAGCAAACAACACTAATCACGTTAGCCAACTAATTGAATCACACAGGGTAGCCAAAATTTAACAGTAAGCAAGTAAACATACACAGTACTTGACAATTCAAAGTAGTAAAAGTAAGGAAAAGAAAAACGAAATAGGTTAAAATAGAAAAGAAAAGTCTTAGTTGTAGTTCAAATTTCACAGATGATTATACCAGGAAAAAGTAACCCTAAACTCAAACCATAAGCACACCCACCATTGCACCCAAACCAGAAAAAAAAAAAAACCAAAATTAAAAAGAAGCATTTCATTTGAGACCATTTCCCGGTGTGGAAATCGCAAGCCCAGGCCAGGAGAAACAGTCTCCACTAACAAACCCACCTTCGCCACTCTCTAACTGCCACGGGCCCAATCCAGAAGACGGAACGCCGCCGCCCATGTTGGCACCATCCACCATTCCGGGAAAGCCCCAGCCAGACCTGCCAATCCCAAAGCCCATATCATCTAACCCATGTCCAAGCCCAAGTCCAAACCCGCCGAGTGCGAGAAACCCATTGCCCTGGGTGTTGTTCAGCAACGAGGTGAAGCTCCCGCAGACATTAACGTTATTCTGTTTATTAACGTCACCGTCCACGAAGTGCATGGACCCTCCTTGGGTGGTTGGGACGGGAGCCAATGCAGGTAGAGCGTGCTCCTGAGGTGACGTCATGGTGGAGGAGGACGATGACGTGGCAGTGTGGTGGGTGCGTGAGCGCTTGGCGTTCTTGCGACTGCCACCGCCGACGGGGATATCACGGAGGGTGCCGCCATGGGTCCAGTACCGGCGGCAGGACTTGCAGAAGTGGCGCGGCTGGGAGTAGTTGTAGTTGTTGTAGTAGCAGAACTTAGTGTTGGTTGATTCACAACGGGGGCAGGGGAGGTTTTCTTGCTCTGGAGGTGGAGGCGCTCCAGCGGAGCTCTGGGGCTTAGTCGATCGACGGCTCTCGCCGGAGTTGGAGGATGGCATGTTGCGCAATGGGATAAGAGCAAGAAGAGTTGAGTGTTGGGTTGCTGTGTGAAGATGAATGTAGGGAGTGAGTGAAGAAGGGTTGGGGTGGAGTGTTGAAGTGTGAATGTGGTGGGGTTTTATGGGGAAGGAGAGAGACAGGGGGTGGAAAGGAATTGAGAGGAGAAAGGAAAGAGAGTCAGAGAGAATATCTGTGGTGGAAACAGAGACATCTTCTGAGGCTTATATGAGGCAGAGTGGGATCAGCTTTACAGTGTTCTGTTAAGCACGACATTTCAGTCGGCTCCAGAACACCCTCTCTCTACTTGGGTCGGCTAATAGGGCTGCGCCTTCTGCACACACACAAACCACCAACCACAATCACAATTTACACAAACCCCTATCTCTTCCCTTCCCCCAACCAATCAAACAAATTATTTTTGTTTTCTCCTTGGCACGACTTAATTAATTACAAGTATACATAAAGTAGCGGAAGCATTATCTTGTCCGGTATTATAGTCCTTGTTGCAGGGCCACTTAGATGCATGCATAATGCATTCTGGCTCTGAGGGAGTAGTAATAATTATAGAATGCAAAACTACCCAACTGTTTTTCATTAAAAAATAAATATACATAGATTTTGTTCACGATTACCTCTTCTTCCAACTTCTCAAGCTAATCATGCCATGTTGCAATATTATATGCATATATTCGTTCCTCCTGTCTTTTCCTTATTCAATCGGGTTTGACGTAGAGCTCCTAGGCCCTACGCTAATCACCTAGCCCATCTATGCTGTCTGTCTGTATGTCTCGAAGTTCAATTTTTGTTGTTATTAACAACTATGGATAATGTCACACTCTGCTCATTTTAGCTTGCAAAATTTTCCCTATGGTTAGGCAAACGTAACCCATTACAGGCACATGTAGAAAATGCATATACGATAAGAATAATCTGATTTTGCAAGGGACATGCGGTTGTTATTAGTTGCTGAGTAGACGGAGAATTTCAATTTGGAAACCTAACTTTGATTATGAGGGTGATGGGTTGGGAGAATAGTGCAAAAATTGAAGGGAGGAGGCGGGTATAGAAGAATAGGAATGGGAATAGGAACAAGAGTAGAATAGGAATAGCATGAGATAGAGACAGTGAGAGAGAGGGGGAAGAAGGGAGTGGGTGGGGACAGAAGCGACAGAATTATGAGTGTCGGGCAGCGTGGGGAGCAATAATTGGGTCTCCCCTCTGATTTCGGACGCGTCATGTCCGCATCAGATTCCTCCTCCGTACCCATTCTTTCTATCTTCCACCGGATTTTCCGCTTCACTGTAGCCATTACCAAACAGTGCGGTTTCCCCAACTGCACAAGCACCACTGTGCTGACCGTTTGATAGCGATCAGACGGTAGTGTTCCTGTCCGGTGGGGTAGGAGGGGGAGCGACACCTGTCAGCGACAGACCGGTGGTTGTCGGTGATACAAGGAGCGGAAGAGGCACGCGCCTTCCAAAGTGATCTATCCATAACTCCCTTCTTGAGAGAGAAAGAATCATGGGTCGCTGTCACTCCCCAAACAAAACTTGGAAACTTGGAAAGTGATGACCCTAGTTTCTTTCTCGGAGCACCCAAAACACCCACAATCGCTATCATCTTCTCTCTCTCGTCGCACACCCTGCATTTGTGTTTTTTGTGTTTATCACAAATAATTAAATCACTGACATTTTTTGCATCTTTGCCTTGCGTCTCCCTAGTCATGCCATGGCTTCAGACCTGTAATCACCTCTTTTTGGCCTTTTCTGCACGCACATGATTCTCTTTCACTCCATCAAAAAAATCAAATTGCTACTTTGCACGCTTCTCCTCTTCAAGTGGGCTACGTATTATTGCTCCTACAACCAGAATTATTAATCATCATTCACACAAAATAAATATATCCCCTTTTACAATTCAATGCCAACATGTCTGAACGTAGATCTTTGTCAACTTTGGACTTTCAAACCTCTCACTCATTTTCTATTTATGTTTTTAACCAAAAATAATGTCGCATATCGTCCCAAGATTTCACTACCACCAAAATGGTTAAGAAAAACCTCTCCAGACCAAATAATTATGATATGATATTTGTACCAGGTCTGAAAATTATGTCCTAGGTCCTTTGCAGTCAAATTCATGTATGTACTGATTTATTTACTTCAATGAAAAAAATATATATATTCTTTCACATCAGAAACTTAGTAATATACATATATAAGTAAATTATCAAGTATATACGAAATAATCACGACTTACCAAGGGCAAGATGAGAATAAACTTCATTTATCTCATTTTACATCTCCCATATAAAATTACTAAATTGGAGATCCCACAGCACCTTGAATGTGCTAATAGATATAACAACTGTTTTTGTTTGTGAATTTATAATGTGGACCAGTTTGACTTCAAATAAGTTGTTCTCCGACTAAATTGTGTCTACTCATTTTCAATGGATCTTTCAATAGTATTCATCAAGGAAAAACAATAAAAGTGATTCATAAGTTTAACCTACGTAAGGAATTAACATCATATTTAATTAAAAATTTTAAAAAATGAGTTTATGAGTCTTGTTTTATATATGTTATCTAACTTTCTTATTTCTATTCAATGTGTGACTTAAACTCACACTTTGATTTTGAACCATTCTAAAATATATTATGAATTAATTACATACTTCTTCAACTATGACACTTGAAATATGTTGAGAATGTTAGTTAGAAGAAACACAACAAATGGTACAATCCTACTCAAGAAATGCTTAATTTGAATATTCAAGAGGCACAACACAAATAAATTAGTGAAAAACGCAAAATAAGACAAAAATGAAGTCAAGTGAAGATTCGTCACAAAGATGTTAATCTTTGATAAGAATCAGAGTTATAATCTAAGAAACAAGACAATCATCTCTAAAACTCTAAAATAATCCAAATACATATAATATGACTCAAAAGTATTTACATTAGTTTTTTATACCTCAATAGGCATATAACCTAGAAACTCTCCAAAAAGGTCTGAGCCCAAAAACATAAAGACATACATTAATTTATAAAAGAAAGTCCAAAGCCAAAAACATAAAAACATGACTAATTTCTGAAAGAAAGTCTAAAATCTAAAAACATAAAATAATTTTTCTATGATATATGCTTCAAATGTTATAAATCATGATCTTCATACCTTCGAATGTCCAATTGCTCATAGCATCAAGAGCCTTGAATATATTTGTTCTTCCAATCTTTTGCTCCTTACCCTTGTCACAGGTCTATAAGTTATAAAAATTCATGTTCAAGTTCTTCTTGTATGGAATCTAAGGATAGTACTCTATCAAAAAATTAATATGCTCATTAAAAAAATACTGAAATTACCAATGGAATAAGGTTTAGTACCTATAAATTAAAAATTAGGTTGTTTGACTTTATTACTCTTCCTAGTGAAATGTCTAACTCATTGAAACACATGATTATCACCGTAAGCTCATAAAATATTAAAAAAAATTGTGAGTGTTAATTTCCAAGAAAAAGTTATGTTAAATATATTATTAAAATTTACTAAATTAAAATTACGTGTGTTGTTTTTTAATAATAGTGGAGAAGAATTTAGATTTTGAATTGATTTTTATGCGTTAAAAAAATTAAGAAATATATAATTAAAAACGATAACATTGTTTCCTTTTTTTAAGATTTGTATACTAACATATTTAAATCGATATATTTAAAAAAAGATAACGCATTAATCAATATTCTAAAACCAAAGAAAGATACAACGAATGCACAAAGGAATGACAAAAAAGAGTATACTTGGTAGAGTTCAAACCACAAAATGTTAGTAAGCCAATGATATTCAAATGCTTTGTTTTAAAATTAAAGTTTATAGTTATACCTACTTGAAATGCAACAAAAGAAAATTAGTAAAAACAGTAAAAAAAAGCAATATCATCTTCATAATAATAAAAAATATATATTAATTTGAATATGAATATATTATATATTATATAATATATATACATATTATCAAATTTTATCATTTAAAAGATCATTATTTAATTTCAAAATATAAAATTAAAGTGTATACATATACATCATTATTTAATCAAGGGACCATAATTACCAAAAGCTTTATTTCTTTTGCTTTTTAGCTCTTTTCTATTTTTATTGTCCTTAAGTGCTTATTCTAGGTTTGCTAAACTTTTCCCAACAAATTAAAGTACTTCTTCCTTCACTATTTACTGATTCAAATAGTGGCCTATGTATAAGCTTCTACACAACATCTATTTTGTTTTAATGACTTTAATAAAGTATTTTGGTTTCTTTAATTTCTCCACTTAAGGCATTGTAATCCACGACTTATTAGACTGAGTTAATTTTGAAAAAAATGATTAGAATCTTGATCTTCAACACATTGAATAGGCAAATTGAAAATGAATCCAAGACTTTCCTTTCCTACACATGCTCGTGACATACCAGAAAATTTCAAGCTGAGCATATACATTCGTCAATTTCCATCACAGTCATCATATAAAATTAATCTATAATCATCACAAAAACAACCACCTAAACATCAACTTAATGGAATTTGAGGGACAAATCCCATTCATTGAACTATTCTGTGCCTTGCCTCGAAAATTCGTGCAACAAAAAGACAAAATAAGTGGAGGAATTATTTGTCAAGCTACGTAGCCTTTGACCAAGCGTTAAGCAAACTTGAAAAACTAACACAACCTTAATAACTTTAAAGAATGTAGGGCTGAAATGGAAGAATCATTTTGAAGAGAAGTCGTAACCAAACACTTAAGAAATTGATCAAGAGACCAGTTTAAATTAAACATATCTTTTAATGAAACTCATGAAGGACTCATGTTTCTCAGCAAGTTTTTCTTTTATGCTGTGCTCATTTTAAGAAGAGTGCATTTGCGAAAATGGAAATTAGAGTTAATATGATATTCATTTACGAGATTTTGTGTGGATGGCACATCGATGATTACAGGGATCCAAAGGATTAGCAATCTTCTCCATTATGAGCTGATTTGCTAGGATTGAGTTGCGTTATTACAAGTTTACCCTCTCCTCTCTCTCACGTGCATAGATCAGATACGGGGTGTTGAGATTCAATCCCGTTGGCATGGATCAGATACGTGGTTTTTAGGATTCTATCCACATAGTGCAGATCCGATCCTGCTTGGCTCCATGGCTGTTTGGTTTCGTAACAGTTTTTTTTTTTTTTTTGTGCAGAAATTTTTTATTTTTTTTTATTTGTAGTGTTTAAAAAAAATTATGAAAATAAATTTACTCACACAAAGATCAATTTATAATACTTATTAAACTAAGGGCAAAATGGTAATCTCATTATTACTTCTATTAAAACATATTTTTTAATCTATCACATCAATCAAATATTTCACAAACTTTAACAAAAATTACTTCTAAATTTACTCACCATCACTTCTAAATCTCTTAAAAAAAACACAAAATTCATTCTTAAATCAACTCAAACATATCCACTCACTCTCTCTCAATTACTCTCCCCTTAGTAAACACAACATTAATGTATGTGATCATGTATGAAAAAAAAAAAGGAAACTCCATTAATATGAAAATGTATTATTTAATTGTCTAACCCTAGGGCATTATGAACTAAATTGTGAGTATACAAATAAAAGACAAGTAGATCTTCACTTAAAATTCAGGTGTACTTGTTGTTTTAAGAAACTTTAACTATTGTAATTTTTCTTACTTTTATTCCATTTTCTAATTTTCTTGCTTATGATATTCACTTATTATATTTTATCTTTTTCATATTAGTTAGACACCTTCTATTTATTTATTTTTCTTATCCTTTTAACTTTTCCTATAAACTTGCCAATACTTATTTTTTTCCACGAGCTTCATTGTAATACTCGATTTTTCTTATCCTTTCCCATGCTTATATATCTTCGTCTTTATATTTGTCCCTATTTTAAATTACTAAAATGTCTTTAATTTATTAAATAATTTATAAAAGTTATATTAACTTTTCTTTAGTTATATTTATCTTTGTTTCAAATTAATAAAATGTCTTTCATTTATTAAGTAATTTAGAAAAGTTATTTAATAATTTTATTAAGTAAACAAGACATATATTCAATAATTTTATTTTTTTCACAATTTTTCCGTAAAAAATAAAGATAGGATAATAAAATTACTAATCCACTATCTCTAATGTTGCCAAGGATAAGAGCAAGCATAAGGTATGTGTAAACATTAGAGAATCTTCATGAATGTCCCTAAATCGATGGTCCTAAATTTTACATTTTACAAAGCGGTAGACAGTTTGATGGTATTTGTAGTATTTTGTCCTATGGAATTATTATTTTTAATTTTGGCATAAATCAGCTCTTCACCTACCTCCTTCTTCTACAACTGCCTACTTGGTAGTAGGTTAAACTAATGACCACAAAAAAAAAAAATTACACATGGGTCAAACTGCAATTATATTTGTGAGAATAAATAACTGGCCTAATAGGTTAGCATGATTAACATGAATCACGTATAAATTTATGATTTAATGAGTGAAGCAGTGTTTGGGTGAGTATTATAGAAGAGTCCAAAAAGGAAATAATAGATTGATGGATTGATAATAATGCGAGTCATAGGTTGGTTTGGTTAGACGACTTTTTAAACTACCAAGGCGCGGAAGTTGTGGAAAATATAAACTATTGCAAAATGGTCACCATCAGGAGCGACAAGAAAACGAAATTTTCCCCACGTCTAATTCATACTATAGCCACTCACTTTTTCTGTGTGTTGTTTGTTAACATGTCAACATAATTAAAACTCAGAATATAATAATAATAATAATAATAATAATAATAATAAAAGAAAAAGGAGAAATGACGGTCGTAAATTACGTTTATGTGAATTGCAGTGAGTGAATAATGGAGGCAGAAGAAAAAGTGTTGTGTAGCGGTAGAGAAAAAGAAGCGAAGAATAAAAGAAGATGAAAGATCAAAGATCCCTGAGCTGCCTAAGATTGACAGGAGATATGTATCTGTTGTCTCCGTCAAGTAGCTGCTTAGCGAGAATTAGGTTTGCAGCTTCGCTTGGATGATAAGGATCCCAGAACACGTGCTTGTACCTATCACTGCACATACTCGAAGTAGGCCCACATGGAATTATCCCTGCGAATTGGCCCCCATTGCCGCAGCAAGCTCTACTTGCTGTACTGAACCCTACAATTTTTATTTTTATTTTTTATATCATTTTTTTCTTCATCCGAAAAATCAAATTAAATCATTTATCAAATAATTATTAATTTACCGTATTTCTTATAATTTTTTATGAGTTCGGAGACTAAATCGTAGACATTGGCAAGAACGAAGGTGGCACCGGGTAGGTTGTCGTTTAGCTCAGCAACCAAATCCTTCAATCGAGCATTGTACTGAAGCGCCAGTTTGTTGGCCAAATCCACACACTCGTCTTCGTTCAGCTGATTTATGGTCTTCTGGTAAGGTATGCACCCTATCGGCCCAACGTTTCCTATCACGAACTTTCGACCATCCATTTCGTATAGTCTCTGCCATTCAATTAATCCACCTCAATTTACAATTTACTCTCTTAAAACAAGTGCTTATATTAATAACCTCGATTATAGATTCAGGTGTTTACCGTGAGTTGGGCCTTGAAATGAGTAATCATGTCATCTATGAAAGAATCTGGACTTTGAGAAATTCTGGCTCCAATGGAGAGGACCGGGAGAAGGTAATTGTTCAGGAAATCATTGGCCCCAACGGTGATTGAGAAAATGGATTTCTTCATTATGTACTCTTTTGCTTTTGATTCACCCAGCAGTTTGTCAATTTGTTTTCTTGTTATGCTGAAGTAATCTATTTGAACATCCATTCCTATTCTATTCACCTGAAAACAAAATTATTGAATCCAATTCCTTGTTACACACAATGATTAAGACTAAGTAAGGAATAGACAGCAAAAAAAAAAAAAACACTGACAAATATTCTTCCGGTGGCATTCATTATCCCTCCCCCTCCCGAAGCATAGTTCACTCCACTCAGAATGGTTTTCCCTGTTGCATTTGGTGCTAAAAATGGCACAGCATAATTTGGTTGTCCCAATTCCTCTCCTGAAAAATATTAAAACGACATTCCTCACACTTTATTCTAATATTCATTTAGTATATTATGCATGTAAGATTGTTGATTGAAAAATTGAAAATGTTACCAACTATGTCACCAATGGTTCTTCCATTGGTGTAGCGGCCAGTGGGGTTTCCCCCAGAGGCCTTGAAATCAATTCCATTGGGAGGGATGTTTGCCTTAGAAAGAGTTGAGAGATAGTTATTGTTTCCAGCATCCACCAATGAATCTCCAAAGATGAAAGAGGCTCCTAAAGCGTTTTTCTCACCATCTACACTTCCATAAAAGCTCATGTTCACTATCAAAAACACCAGCACCAACATCTCATAACAATGGAAAGCCATGGCTGCAACTGAAAAGCTCATCCAAGAGCCTTATAAGGACCACTTTTTTCCCCTTCGAGTGAGAAAACTTGTGATCATGTTCTAATGAAGTTAAATTTGGTTTGACCCTTTTCTTATTAAAAATAAGATTCCAAAGGAGTGCACTGGATGAATAAAGATTTTCATGTGGTTGGTCATCAACATCTGTGCGCATTTCTCACCCCAAAGTCACAGTGTGCCTAGTTTTATCCACGATGACCTACTCAACAAGACAATTAATTACAGAAGAAAGCTGTGAGGGAGTTTGGTCTTTTTTTATGATCTTAATTATAAGACATTAAAAGCAACACTTAACTCCTAATGTCATGTTATTGGACACATATGCATAGTTACTTCTTTCCCGTAAGTAATAGAATAGTCCATCTGCACTCAACAACTCAAGAAAACGAGGTTTTGCCCTTTTCTTTATCCTTCCAACTGCTCAAAAACTCCAAACGTTTGGATTTTTATTCTATTCTTGCAAGTTTGTGAATAATCTTTTTGCTATACTTGTGTTTTCTGTGGCAAGTTGATAAACTAGGAGCTTCATTAGGTATACTTTTGGGGTTGAAGGGGCTGAACTGGGCTCATGACAAGGCCCAAACCTAAAAAGAGGTTCTGATCACAAATGGGCCAAGAAAAATATTAAAAGTAGTAGAAAGAAACAGTAAATCTTCAACGTTACAAAATTTAAAACTATTACTAATTCATAATTGTTCGTGTGTTAACCTGGATTCATTTTCATTTTTTGCAGTAGGTTCTCATTTCTCTCTATTCAACTTGTAAGCGAAGATAAGAATTGAAGATTGAAAAGCGAATATATGAATTGAAGCTGAAAAGTGGAGTCTCCTGACAGCGCTGGAACCATGAAGATCAACGTCATCTAATCTAAACGATTATCATCATCTTCTCTCTCCACTCTGCACCCGTATGCTTTTTTCTTTTTTTCTGTCTTTCTCGATTCCAATTTGAAAACTCAACTCAATCTCGTGTTTGATGAGTGTCGAAATTCAAAAATATGTTTATGGTTTCATTTTTTATGAGTTAGTTTTGCTTCTAGTTTCGTTGAACTTTGCCAGCTAGATGAAACCACTGTTTTGTATAGCCAGCGTAGCAAATGCAGCATTGTTGAAGTTTCTTTGTGATTATATATATATATATATATATATATATATATATATATATCTATATATATATATATATATATATATATATATTTTTATTTTTTTTTATATTATTTATTTTTTTTT